>Ga0190272_10000878_pt1 | contig 14652 bp, 14 predicted proteins | sample Popmic504T_FD_133746 | JGI IMG/M metagenome (GOLD analysis project Ga0190272, IMG submission 133746) | Populus adjacent soil microbial communities from riparian zone of Shoshone River, Wyoming, USA - 504 T | ecosystem: Environmental > Terrestrial > Soil > Riparian zone | place: USA: Wyoming... | reverse complement strand
GCGAGCTTCAGGCCGCGCGCCTTCGCGTCGCGCGGGATGTCGCCGCCGAACTGCTCGTCGACGAGCGTTCCGCTGGCGGCCGGGTCGGCGCCGCGCTCGGCGGCCTTCGCCATGCCCTCGAAGATCAGGTGCTTTGCGTCCGCGATCGTCGCCGTCTGCTCGGGCGTGGGGTCGCCCTCGATGCCGAACATCTTCGTCTGGAAGGACCCGCGGTGGTCGAACGCGAGGATGTACAGCTTGCCGTCGTAGCCGAGGCTCATTCGGTGTCTTGCCTCCTAAGGATCGTTGACCGTCCAGGATAGCCCCGCCGCAAGGCGTTTGCGGGGCCGTCGCGAGGGATAACCTTGCTGCGTGGAGCACCGGTTCACGGGGCCCTCCTACACGCTCGGTGTCGAGGAGGAGCTGATGATCGTCGACGCCGAGACGCTCGATCTGGCGAATTCGATCGAGGGGTTGCTGGCGGACCTCGAGGGCCACGACGCCGCGGGCGAGGTCAAGCCCGAGCTGATGGAGTCGGTCTGCGAGATCGCGACGACGCCGTGCACCGACGCGGCCGAGGTGGGCGCCCAGCTCGGCGAGCTGCGGCGGATGGTGACGGCGGCCGCCGGACAGCGCGGGCTGGCGATCGGCGCCTCCGGCACCCACCCGTTCGCGATGTGGGAGGACCAGCGGATCGTCTCGCGGCCGCGCTACCGCGAGCTCGTCGCCGGCCTGCAGTGGGTCGCCCGCCAGGAGCTGATCTTCGGCATCCACGTCCACGTCGGCGTCGACGACCCCGACAAGGCGATCCACATCGCCAACGGGATGCGCGTCCACCTGCCGATCCTGCTCGCGCTGTCGGCCAACTCGCCGTTCTGGCGCGCCGACGCGACTGGCCTGCTGTCGTCGCGGACGCCGATCTTCCGGGCGTTCCCGCGCGTCGGCATCCCGCCGCGCTACGACGACTGGGCCGACTGGGAGCAGCGGATCGACTTCATGGTGCAGAGCAAGGCGATCCCCGACTACACATACCTCTGGTACGACGTCCGCCCGCACCCGAGGTTCGGCACCGTCGAGGTGCGGGTGATGGACTCCCAGACGCGGCTCGAGCACACGCTCGGCCTGGCTGCGCTCGTCCAGGCGATGGCGAAGGAGCTCGGCGAGCACTTCGAGGCCGGCAAGCAGCTCTCGCACTACCCGTTCGAGATGCTCGACGAGAACAAGTGGTTCGCCGCCCGCCACGGCCTCGACGGCGAGCTGGTCGACCTGCCGAGCCGCGATCGCGTCAGCACCAAGGCGCTTGCGCGGCGGCTCGTCGACCGCCTGCGTGGACACGCCGAGGATCTCGGATCGGGCGACGAGCTGGCCGCGATCGAGGACCTGATCGAGCACGGAAACGGCGGCGCACGCCAGCTCGTCGTCTACGCGGCCAACCGCGATCTCCTAGAGGTTGTCGGCGAGATAGTCGCCAAGACCTCGCCGTCGGCTCCACTCGAGAGTTGAGGGCCGCGGAAGCGCGGCCAGTATCTTCAAAGGCACAGTGAGTCAGCCGGACCTCTTCGTGGTATGCCGGAACTGCGGGTCGGAGGTCAGCCCGTACGTAACCGAGTGCCCTTACTGCGGCCAGCGGATCCGCAAGCGGGCGCCGAAGATCGAGCGCGACGAGGAGGGCGGCGCGCAGCGCAAGCGCCGTCGCCGGCCGAGGCTGCCGCGGTTGCGGCCGGGTGAGATCGAGGGGATCGCGCCGGACACCCGCCCGATCGCGACGTTCCTGCTGATCGGCCTGTCGCTGGCGGTGACGCTGGCGCTGGCGACCAACCAGGTGGCGCTCAACGAGGTCGGCGGGATCTGGCTGCCGCTCGACGACGATCCGTGGCGCTACGTGACGACGCTGTTTGTCTTCGACAACCTCGGCTACCAGTTCGTCGCGCTGGTCGCCGTCGGCGTCTTCGGCACGCTGCTGGAGCGGCGCTTCGGCTTCCTGGCGCCGATCGCGGTCTTCCTGCTGGCGGGCGCGGCGGGCGCCGTCGCCGCGGTCGCCGTCGACCTGTCGCCGCCGTTCGTGGACCTCAACGTCGGCTACTGGATCCTCGGCGCCAACGGCGCGGCGCTCGGGCTGTTGACGGCCTGGACGGTCGACGACCGCCGCGCGGCGCGACGCGGCGACGAGCGCGGCAACGACATGATCGGTGTCGCCGTCTTCGCGGCGGTCCTGGTCTTGATCCCGTTCGCGGTCCCGGAGGCGAGCCTGGTCGCGGGAGTGATTGGCGCCGCGGTGGGCGCGCTGCTCGGCCTGTTCCTGCCGCTGGTCTCCCGGCGCTGAGCGGGCGGCTCCGCGCCGCGCGCCTATGATCGGACGCCGATGGCCGAGCAGACCTACAGCGACGCCGAGCTGGATGCAGCGATCGCGGCGCTGAGCGATCCGGAGCGCTTCAAGGCCGCGGAGGCGCGTGTGATGCGCGCGGCGCCGCAGCTCCAGCAGGTGCTCGACGAGGCGATGGCGAGCAGCGGCGGGCTGCTGGACACCGTTCAGGCGCAGCAGATCCGCGAGGCCGCCGGTCACGCGGATCCTGCCGATCGGATGGCGGCGATCAGCCGGCTGATGTCGGAGGAGTCGCGGCTGGGGATGTTCGTCGGCGTGGCCGTCGGCTGGGAGCTGGCGCTCGAGCTCGAGTTGAACAGGGAATAGAGGAGGAGGCCAAATGGAGATTCGCTTTCTAGGACAGTCGTGCTTCGAGCTGATGGAGGGGGACGCACGGGTCCTGATCGACCCCTTCCTGACCGGCAATCCGAAGGCGGCCGTCGCCGCGGACGACGTCGATCCGACTCACATCCTGCTCACCCACGGCCACGCCGACCACTACGGCGACACCGTCGAGATCGCCAAGCGGACCGGCGCGCTGGTCGTCGGACAGCCGGAGCTGGTCACCGAGATCGCCGGCAAGGGCGTCGAGAACGTGACCGACCCGAACATCGGCGGCACGGTCGAGCTGCCCGGCGGCTGGGTGCGGATGGTGCCCGCGTGGCACACCGCGACGACGCCGGACGGGACGCCCCACACCCCCGCGGGCCTGGTCGTCAAGCTCGGCGAGACCATCGTCTACCACCTCGGCGACACCTGCCTGTTCTCCGATCTGGCGCTGCCCGGCAAGCGCGACAAGCTCGACGTGGCGCTGATGTGCATCGGCGGCCACTACACGATGGACCGCCACGACGCCGTGACTGCCGCCGAGCTGGTCGGCGCTTCGACGGTGATCCCGTGCCACTACGACACCTTCCCGCCGATCGAGACCGACGCCGAGGCGTTCAAGCAGGAGGTCGAGGCGCGGACCAGCTCGTCCGTGGTGATCCTGCAGCCGGGCGAGACGCACAGCGCCTAGCCCCGGCCTTCCGGGCTGCTGGCTACCGTTTCGTCCATGCTTCGACCTTCCAAGTGCTCAGCGGCCATGCTCGCCACCGTCTTCGCCCTCGGCCTCGCGGCCTGCGGCGGCGATGACGAGGACGACAACGGGGCGACGGGGTACGGCGCCGGCACGAAGACCGAGCAGACCGACACGGCCACGACGGACACGACGCCGACGGTCACCGAGACGACCGAGACCGGCGGCGAGGCGGAGGGCGGTGGCGCGAAGCCGCCTTCGACGGTCCCGGCAGAGGACCAGGAGGGCGGCGTCGGCGACGAGGTCCCGGCAAGCTCACAGGCACTGGTGACCGGCGACGGCGGCAAGCTCAGCCCGGCCACGGTGCGCGTCCCACCGTTCATCGCGATCCGCGTCCAGCTGCGCTCGGCCGACGGGGTCGAGTACGAGCTGACCGGCGGCGGCAAGACGCTCGAGGCAGGCGGCGAGATCGAGTCCGCGGGAACGACCTTCGACGGTCTGCGCAGCGGTGAGAAGCTGGTGTTGAGCGGTCCGCAGGGCAAGGTGACTGTCATTGCCAACGCGGAGCCTGGCCCTTAACGTAGAGGTGTGAGTGAGCGCACCGATCGTGACGACTTCCAGGCAACCGGCGATCCGGCGCTGAAGGAGTCGGCCGATCACGGCCGCTCCGAGCTGCTCGGCTACGACCAGCTCTACAACCTGTGGGAGCGCCAGCACTGGCGCGTCCAGGACATCGACTTCAGCCAGGACCGCGTCGACTGGCACGAGCGGATCGACGCCGAGGAGCGCTTCCAGCGGATGTACGGGCTGTCGTCGTTCTTCATCGGCGAGCAGCGCGTCGCCGCCGAGCTCGGCCCGATGATGCGCGCCGCGCCCGACGAGCGGATGCGGCTCTTCCTCTGCACCCAGATCGCCGACGAGGCGCGTCACGTCGCGTTCTTCGACCGCTTCTACAGCGAGGTCGGCGTGCTCGAGTCCGACAACCTCGACGACCGGCTCGAGGAGACCAGCGCCCACCTCAACGAGAACTTCGGCGTGCTGTTCGACGAGATGCTCGCCTCGCGCGTCGACAAGCTCGCCCGCGAGCCCGAGGACCTCGAGACGCTGGTCGAGGCGGTGACGCTCTACCACATGGTCATCGAGGGGATGCTGGCGCTGACCGGCCAGCACTTCATCATCGACTACAACGAGCAGCAGGGCACGTTGCCGGGGTTCGTCGACGGGTTCAACAAGGTCGCTCGCGACGAGCACCGCCACGTCGCTTTCGGCGCCCGCTTCCTGCGCGACATGGCCGAGCGCGACGAGCGCTATCGCGACGCGATCCAGCGCACGCTGGTCGAGTGCGGACCGGCGGCCGACGGCGTCCTGCAGCCGCCGTGGGCGGAGGAGGACGACGTGATCTTCGGCTACAGCCTCGAGGACACGCGCGCCTTCGCGATGAAGGCGCTCGAGCGGCGGATGAAGGTGATCGGGCTGGCGCCCGTCGCGTGACCGGCTAGCCGGCCGGTGGGGGTGGCGGAGGCGGCGGAGTGGTCGTCGTGCCGGTCGTGGGAGGCGTGGCCGGCGGCGGTGGCGCGGGTGTCGTGGTCGTCGCCGGTGGGGGTGGAGGCGGAGGCGGAGGCGGAGGGGCCGGAGTGGTCGTGGTGTCGGTCGGAGGCGTGGTGGCCGGCGTGGTGGCCGTCTCCTCGGTCGGCAAGGTGACGGTGCCCTCGTCCTCCTGGACGGTGGGGTCGGGTGCCGGGACCGGAACGGGGACCGGCTCGACGACGGGGGCCGGGGCCGAAACGGCGGCGACCGGCTCGGGCTTCGGCTCGGCCGGCTTGACGAGCGCGACCTTCTGCTTCTTCGCCGGCTTGGCGTGAGCGCTCGCGGCCGGCGGCGCCGGGTGGCTGGAGATCGACTGGATCTGGGCTGTCATCGGCTCGGCGGGCTTGGTGACGTGCTTGACCTCGACCGCGCCCGCGGTGACGATCGCCGCGGCGGCCATTCCGGCGGCCGCCTTGCCCGCCAGTCCGCCGCCGATCGCCGACAGCGCTCCACCGGCGGCGGCTGCGCCGCTCCCCGCGGCGACGGCGCCACCGGCGGCGATGCTCGCTCCGCCCGCGGCCGTGCCCGCACCACCGGCGGTCGTCGCGGCGCCACCGGCGGCAGCGCCGCCGAAGCCGAGCTTCGCCAGGCCGAGCTTCTGCAGGACGATCAGCGGCCCGAACGGGGCGATCGCGGCGAGCGCCTTGGTCGTCTGGCGCAGCTCGCCGCGGAAGACGCGGCACTGCGGGCAGGTCTTGAGGTGGCGGCGGACGGGAGGGGAGGTCTTGGCCAGGCCCTCGGCGACCTGGCCAAGCTCGAGCCGCACCTCGGCACAGGTCAGCAGCCGCGCCTCGGCGGCCTCGGCGAGGCTGACGCGGGCACGCACGAGCAGCGACTTGACGCTCGGCACCGTCGTGTCCATCGCCTCGGCGATCTGCTCGTAGGAGAGCGCGTCGATCTCGCGCAGCAGCAGGGCCGAGCGCTGGGTCTCCGGCAGCAGGCCCACGTCGGCGACGATCTGGCGGAACTCCTCGCGACGGTGGACCGTGTCGGCGGTCGAGGTGCCGTTGTCGCGCTCGAAGATGTCCATCGAGTCCTGGCCCGACGGGCGCGGCTTGCGCAGGTGGTTGAGGCAGCGGTTGCGCGCGATCCGGTATAGCCAGGGGCGCGTGTTGATCGGCCGCTCGTCGGCGAGCAGCGCGTTGTAGGAGGCCGCGAAGACCTCCTGGAGCACGTCCTCGGCGTCCTCCTTCGAGCGCAGCATGTGCTGGCAGAACGCCAGCAGCCGGCCCTGGTAGCGCTGGACGAGCGTCTCGAACGCGGCCTGGTTGCCGCGCCGCGTCATCGCGATCAGCTGCTCGTCGCTGCGCAGCTTCAGCAGCGGCGATCGCCCGGCTGTGCCGGCGAGCCCTGCTGGGGTTGTCAGTGCGGAAGCCTCCACGCGTCACCCTGGGAGTACCCATTCCCTGCCTCTTGGACACGGTAGCGGGACGATTGTTGCGGTCAGGTTGAGTTGGCTTGCAGTGCCCGGGACGGGATTCGAACCCGCACACCCCGTGGGGTCACGCGTTTTAAGCGCGCTGCCTGGACCAATTCGGCTACCCGGGCAGGACGATGGTAGACGGACGTTCGACGGGAACCGGTGGCTCTCATCGGCACGCCGCGCGGAGTCGATGCGAACCGCATGGGTTCGGGAGTGCTGTTGCTCGCGGCGCTGGCCTCGATGGCGGCGCTGACCGCCGGCTATCTGCTGGCCTCTGCCCGTGCCCGCCGGCTGAGCGATCAGCGCGAGAGCCTGCTCGAGGAGGTCGGCCTCTTGCAGCGTGCGCTGCTGCCGCCGGTTCCCGCACGGCTGGGAGCCGTGCGGACGTCGGTCGCCTACCGGCCATCGGAGGGATTGGGGGCGGGCGGCGACTTCTACGACGCGCTGACGCTGCCGGGCAATCGAGCGGCGTTCATCCTCGGCGACGTCTCCGGGCACGGTCGCGAGGCGGTCGCGCAGACGGCCTTCATGCGCTTCACGCTGCGCGCCTATCTCGAGGCGGGAATGGCGCCGCGCGAGGCGCTCCAGGTCGCGGGCCCGGTGATCAGCCACCACCTCGACGGCGGCGTCTTCGCGACGGCGGTGATCGCGGTCCACGATCCGGCGACGAGCTCGCTCGTCTACGCGTGCGCCGGCCATCCGCCGCCGCTGGTCGTCGGGCCGGAGCGACCCGAGGCCGTGCTCGCCTCCTCGTCGCCGCCGATCGGGCTGGACCTCAAGACGGGCCTGCGTCAGACGACGCTGCCGCTGCGGCCGGGCGCGGTGATCTGCCTCTACACCGACGGCCTCGCGGAGGCGCGCAAGGCGACGCGGATCCTCGGCCGGCCGCGGATCGGCGACTTCGTCGAGCAGCTCAGCCCGACCGCGCCGGCGAGCGAGCTGCTCGAGCGCGTCGCGACCGAGGCGCGGCTGGTGACCGACGACATGGCGGCGGTCCTGATCCGGCCGACGGGCGCGACGGGCGAGGCTGGGGCGCGCCACGAGCAGCTCGAGGTCGATCCCGACGAGGCCGCGAGCGGGCTCGCCGAGCAGTTCCTCGCCGCCTGCCACGTCGCGGAGGCGGAGCGGCCATGGGTTGCCACGGAGGCTGGACGGCTCGCGCGTGAGCATGGGACGGCGGTCCTCGACGTGACGCTCGCGAGCTCGGGAGCGGTCGCCTCGGTGCTGCCGGGCAACGTCGTCAGCATCGGTGCGGCGGCCGGCCGCGCGCCGGCCGTCGGCTACTGGCCGCCGCCCTCGCTGCGGCGCGCGAGCGACTCGCCCTAGCGTCGCCGCATCGCGCTGTCCTCAAGCGGGGTCGGGGCCGACCTTGACGAGCATCTTGCCGACGTTGTCGCCGGACAGCAGGCCGTTGAATGCCGCCGGCATGTTCTCGATCCCCTCGACGATCGTCTCGCGGTAGCGCAGGTCGCCGGAGCGGACCCAGCCGCCGACCTCGTCGATGAACTGGCCCATCAGCCCGAAGTGGTCGAGCACGATGAAGCCGCGGATCGTCAGGCGCAGCGGCAGCACGGCGAGGAAGTTGTCCGGTCCCGGCTGTGGCGTCTCCTCGTTGTACTGGGCGATCGCGCCGCAGAGGGCGATCTTGCCGTGGAGGCGCATCCGCGCCAGTGCGGCTGAGAGGTGGTCGCCGCCGACGTTGTCGAAGTAGACGTCGATGCCCTTCGGGGCGTGCTCGCGCAGCGCGTCGGCGACCGGGGTCTCCTTGTAGTCGAACGCGGCGTCGAAGCCGAGCTCATCGGTCAGCCAGGCGACCTTCTCGGGCGAGCCGGCGCTGCCGATGACACGACAGCCGCGCAGTCGCGCGATCTGCCCGGCGGCGCTGCCGACCGCGCCCGCGGCGGCCGAGACGAAGACGGTCTGGCCCTCCTCGATCGGCGCGACGTCGGTCAGGCCGGCGTAGGCGGTCAGGCCCGGCATGCCGAGCACGCCGAGCGCCGTCGAGATCGGCGCGACGGCTGGGTCGGCGGGATAGCCGCCGTTGACCACCGAGTGCTCGCGCCAGCCGGCCTGGTGCTGGATCCAGGCGCCCTCCTCGAATGGTCCGTCGTTGGAGGCGATCACCTGGCCGACCGCGCCGCCGTCCATCGCCTCGCCGACCTTGAACGGCGGCAGGTAGGACTTCACGTCGCGCATGCGGCCGCGCATGTAGGGATCGACCGAGAGATAGCTGTTGCGGACCAGGACCTCGCCGGGCCCGGGCTCGGGGATCGGCGTCTCCGCGATCTCGAAGTTGTCGTCGATCGGCTCGCCGTCGGGTCGTGAGGCGAGACGGATCTCGCGTGTGGTCGCGCTCATGGCCGTGACCCTAAGGCCTAACGCAAGCGCGGCTATCGCAATAGGATCGCCGGATGGGGACTACGGAGCAGGAGACCGAGGCAAGGCTGCACGGAGGGAGGCTGATCGCGAAGCGTCTCAAGGCGCATGGCGTGACCAAGCTGTTCACCCTTTCCGGCGGGCACATCTTCCCGATCTATGACGGCTGTCGCGAGGAGGGGATCGACATCGTCGACACCCGTCACGAGCAGTCGGCGGCGTTCGCGGCCGAGGGCTGGGCGAAGGCGACGCGCGAGCCGGGGGTCTGCGCGGTGACGGCTGGTCCGGGTGTGACCAACGCGATGAGCCCGATGGGCTCGGCGCTGATGAACCGCTCGCCGATGGTGGTGCTCGGAGGCCGGGCGCCGGCGATGCGCTGGGGGATGGGCTCGCTGCAGGAGATCGACCACATCCCGTTCGTCGCCCCGCTGGCGCGGCTCGCGAAGACGGCCGAGTCGACGGCGGAGATCCCGGCGCTGATGGACGAGGCGCTCGCCGCCGCGGCCGGGCCGCCCGGCGGGCCGACATTCCTCGACTTTCCGATGGATTACGTCTTCATGGACGTCGACGTTGACGTCGATGCCGACGGTCCGGCGGCTGAGGTCGACCCGCTGTTGGTCCCCGCGGCTGAGGGTGTCGAGGCCGCCGCCGAGCTGCTGCGCGTCGCCGAGCGGCCGGTGATCATGGCCGGCAGCGGGCTCTACTGGGCACACGGCGAGCACGCGCTGCGGGCGATCGCCGAGGAGCTGCGGATTCCGGTGTTCGTCAACGGGCTGGGGCGCGGCTGCATCCCGGCTGACCACGAGCTTGCCTTTTCCCGTGCGCGCGGCCAGGGACTCAAGGGCGCCGATGTCGCGTTGGTGATCGGAGTGCCGATGGACTTCCGGCTCGGCTTCGGCGACTCGTTCGGCGAGGACACGAAGATCGTCGCGATCGACTCGTGCCCGCCGGAGCGGGCGCACCCGCGCGAGGTTGCCGTCGACCTGGTCGGCGGCGTGCCGGCGACGCTCGACGCGCTGCGCGAGGCGGCGGCTGGCGGTCCCGACCGCTCGGGCTGGATCGAGGCGCTGCAGGCAGGCGAGAACGAGAAGCGTGCCGCCGAGCAGGAGGAGCTCAACGACCCGCGCGCGCCGCTGCACCCGATGCGGCTCTACAACGAGCTGGCGCAGGTGCTGGACCGCAACGCGATCGTGATCGGCGACGGCGGCGACTTCGTCTCCTACGCTGGCCGCGTGATCGACACCTACGAGCCGGGCTGCTGGATGGACCCGGGGCCGTATGGCTGCCTCGGCGCCGGTCCGGGCTACGCGCTGGCGGCGAAGCTGGCGAACCCGGACCGTCAGGTCTGCCTCCTGCTCGGCGACGGCGCGTTCGGCTTCAGCGGGATGGAGTTCGACACGCTCGTGCGGCACAACGTCCCGGTCGTCGCGGTGATGGGCAACAACGGCATCTGGGCGCTCGAGAAGCACCCGATGGAGTTCCTCTACGGCTACTCGGTTGCCGCTGAGCTGCAACCGGAGTGCCGCTACGACAAGGTGGTGGAGGCGCTTGGTGGGCATGGCGAGCTCGTGTCGAAGCCGGAAGAGCTGAAGCCGGCGCTGGAGCGGGCGTTCGCGAGTGGGAAGCCGGCGCTGATCAACGTGCTGACCGACCCGAACGTCGTCTATCCGCGTAGGTCGAACCTCGCCTGAGCCCGTTCTGTGACGTAGCTCATAGATAGCCTGGCTAATCATTAGCTAGGCTATCTATGTGACTTCAACTCCGGTAGCCGCCAAGAAGAACGCCACCAAACGCGAGCGCTTCGACAGCGCCTGGGAGCAGTTCGCGGCCGCCGTGCGGCATGCGCGCTCGCGTGCCGCCGACCAGTCCGGCGCCGGACTGACGCCATCGCAGTTCCGGCTGCTGGCCGCGCTCGAGGACGCGCCGTCGCTGACCGTCGGCGAGCTCGCGCGGGCCGCGGGGGTGTCGTCGCCGTCGGCAACACGGATGCTCGACGGGCTGGAGCAGGACGGGATCGTCAAGCGCGAGCGCGACGCCGAGGACCGCCGCCGGATGGCGGTGTGCCCGACGGCGAAAGGCCGCCGCGCACTCGCCAAGGCGCACGACCGCGTCGCCGGCGCCCGCGAGCGGATCTACGCGCAGCTGACCCCTGAGGAGCGCGCCCAGGCCGAGCGGCTGCTGCCACGGCTGGCGGAGGCGATCGAGCAGCTTTGACCGCGCGCGACGCCAACGGACGGCTGCATCCGAACGTCACGCTGGCGGTGCTCGCCACCGCCGCGCTCGCCTATGCGATCTCGCAGACGATGGTCGCCCCGGCGCTGCCGGAGATCCAGCACGACCTCGGCGTCTCGACGACGCAGGTCACGTGGGTGCTGACCGTCTACCTGCTGACCGCATCGATCGCGACGCCGATCGTCGGCCGGCTCGGCGACATGTACGGCAAGGAGCGGATGCTGACCGTGACGCTGTGCGCGTTCGCCGGAGGCCTGCTCGTCTCGGCGCTGTCGCACTCGATCGAGCTGCTGGTGCTCGGCCGTGCGATCCAGGGGCTCGGCGGCGCGGTCTTCCCGCTCGCCTTCGGGATCATCCGCGACGAGTTCCCGCGGGAGAAGGTGGCGACCGCGATCGGCCTGATCAGCGCGACGTTCGGCATCGGCGGCGGCGCGGGCCTGGTGCTCAGCGGCCTGATCGTCGACCATCTCGCCTACGAGTGGATCTTCTGGCTGGCGTTCGTGGTCGTGGTCGGCGCGCTGATCGCGACCAAGCTCTGGGTCCCGGAGTCGCCGGTGCGCGCGCCGGCGCGGATCGACTGGGGCGGCGCGGCGCTGCTGTCGGTTGGCCTGGCGTCTGTGCTGCTCGCGGTCAGCGAGGGTGGGTCGTGGGGCTGGGAGTCGGCGCGGACCGTCGGCGTGCTCGGCGCGGGCGTCGTGGTGCTCGCGATCTGGACCTGGTTCGAGACGCGCGTCGATCAGCCGCTGGTCGACATGCGGATGATGCGCCGGCGGGCGGTCTGGACGACCAACCTGACCGCGCTGCTCGTCGGCTTCGGGATGTTCGGCTCGTTCATCCTCACGCCGCAGTTCGTCCAGACCCCGGAGGCCGCCGGCTACGGCTTCGGCGCCACGGTGACCCAGGCGGGGCTGTTCATGCTGCCGTCGACGGTGATCATGCTGGTCGCCGGCCCGGCGTCGGGCTGGATGGGCAACAGGGTCGGGTCGCGGGTCCCGGTGCTGCTTGGGACGTTGGCCGCGGCCGCTGGGTTCGGGTGGCTGGCGCTGTTCCACGCCGATCCATGGCAGATCGTCTTCGGCGTCGCGCTGATGGGGCTCGGGATCGGGCTGTCGTTCGCGGCAATGGCGAACCTGATCGTCGAGGCGGTCGAGCCGACCGAGACCGGAGTCGCGACGGGGATGAACACGATCATGCGGACGATCGGCGGCTCGCTGGGCGGGCAGATCGCGGCGAGCATCGTGGCGGCGCATGTGGTGGTGGGGACGTCGTTCCCGGCGGAGTCGGGCTTCACGCAGGCGTTCGCGATGTCGGCGGTGGGTCTGCTGCTGGCGTTCGGCGCCGCGCTGGCGATCCCGCGGGCGCGGCGGGGTGTTGCCGTGGCCGTTCCGGCTTAGAAGCGGAACCGCCCGCACTGTGGCCGGAAATAGAACCGCCCGCACTTGGCGGGCGGTTCCGACGACCCAGTCAGGACGGGCAGGGGTACATGTCTTGATTGGGTCTGGCAGCCCGGACGGCGGGAGGCGCCGATACATGCGGCTACGCCCGGGCCTATGTACCGGGCTTGGACGGAGGGATCAGCGGTCTTGCCGCATGACTCCTCCTACCCGGCTAGGCGCACTATACGCCTGACCGGATAATGCGCAAGTACAAAATCTTCTCTGACTTTTTACCCAATTGGTAAGACCAGTCTAGAACCATTAATGGCTCTAGAACGGGGTTTCCGGGTGTCTATGCCTATTGGATTAGGGTAGCGAGCGCGGCGCCGTCGAGGATGTCTGACTCGCTCACCTCGACATTCCGCACTCCAAAGAGGCGTAAGGCCTCGACGAGGATCACGACGCCCGCGACGATCGTCGGCGCGCGGTCGGGATGGAGGCCGGCGACGTTGCGCCGGCGCTCGAGCGGGAGCACGGCCAGCTGGGCCAGGATTCGCTCGGCCGCGGCCAGCTCGAGGTCGTAGCCGTCGACCCGATCGGGGTCGTATGGGTCGAGTCGCTGGTCGATCGCGGCGAGCGAGGTGGGGGTGCCGGCGACGGCGATGACCTTGCCGACGCGCTCGCGGATCTCGGCCGGGACGGCGGCCGCGACGATCTCGCACGCCTCGTCGGCGAGTGCCTCGAGCTCCTCGTGGCGAGGCGGGTCGTGGACTAGGTGGCGCTCGGTCTGACGGACGGAGCCGAGGCGGGTCGAGACGTGGAAGGTGGGTGCGGCCCCGGGGCGCCCGCTGACGAGCTCGGTGCTGCCGCCGCCGATGTCGATCACGAGGGTGTCGGGAGCGGCATCGGCCGCTGCGGGGTCGCCGGCCGGCACCGTGCCGGCACGGTGCGCCGTGGCGCCGAGGAAGGTCAGGCGCGCCTCCTCGTCGCCGCTGATCGTGCGGATGTCGAAGCCGATCTCGTCGCGGACGCGGTCGGCCAGCTCGGGGCCGTTCTCGGTCTCGCGCACGGCACTGGTGGCTACGGCGATCCGCCGCTCGGCTCTCGCGGCGTCGGCGATCTCGCGGTAGTCGGCGAGGGCTTCGAGGACGCGGTCGATCGCGGCGGAGGCGAGCCGGCCGCTGCCGTCGACGCCTTCGCCGAGCCGCGTGACCGTGGTGTGGCGCTCGAGCTGGGTGAGCTGTCCGTCCGGCGTGACGTCGGCGACGAGCAGGCGCGTCGAGTTGGTCCCGAGGTCGGCGACGGCGATCCGCATCGCGCGAACGCTAGATGGTTGATTCCACGGTGGGTGGGTTGAAGGTGGGTTGGGCAGCGGGGTCGAAGTCGGCGGTGCTCAATACCAGCGCCGACCTTTGGGGGCCTCGATGGACGCCGACCTCGACCTGCTGCTCACGACCGTGTTCGTCACGGCCGACGATCTCCTGCCTGCCAGGCCAGGAAACGCGCGTCGGAGATTGACTGATGCGGAGGTCGTCACGCTTTGTGTTGCGCAATCGATCATGGACATCCCGTCTGACCGGCGGTTTCTGCGAACGGCTTGCAAGCAGCTGCGACACCTGTTTCCCGATCTGGTCGCTCAGTCGGGATTTCACAAGCGGCGCGAGCGACTCGCTGACACGATCGAGTGGCTGACAGGTGTCTTCGCGTCCCAGAGCCCCGGCTGCAGAGACGACCTTCTGTTGGTCGATTCGACGCCGGTGGAGTGCGGCCGGTCGGTCGAAACGACGCGCCGATCGCGGCTCGCGGATGCTGCGGACTTCGGCTACTGCGCCAGCCACAGCCGCATGTTCTGGGGGTTTCGGTTGCACGGCCTGTTCGCCCCCGACGGCACACCCAGGGCGGTCACGCTCGCCTCCCCCAAACGCGACGAGCGAACCGTCGCCTTGGAAATGCTCGCCCGTGTCCACAGATCCGGCGGCGAGATCGTGATCGGCGACAAGGGCTACGCCGGCCGCGAGTTCGCCGCCAAAGCAGCCGAGATGGACGCCACGATCATCCGCCCAGCCCGCAAAGACGAACCCCACAACCACATCCACCTCGCCCCGATCCGACAACGCGTCGAATCGATCTTCTGGACCCTCAAAGGCACCCTCAGCCTCGAACGCCACGGCGCCAGAACACTCCACAACCTCCGCGCCCGCATCGCCCAACGCCTCCTAACACTCACAGCAGCCATCACCCTCAACCACCAACTCGGCCCCCCCACACGGGCCCTCACCAACTACAGCGCCTAAAACCG
>Ga0190272_10000877_pt1 | contig 14652 bp, 13 predicted proteins | sample Popmic504T_FD_133746 | JGI IMG/M metagenome (GOLD analysis project Ga0190272, IMG submission 133746) | Populus adjacent soil microbial communities from riparian zone of Shoshone River, Wyoming, USA - 504 T | ecosystem: Environmental > Terrestrial > Soil > Riparian zone | place: USA: Wyoming... | reverse complement strand
GATCCGAAACGTCATCGCCAAGTGACAGTTTGACCTGCTCACCATTAACGCCGCCGGCTGCATTGATCTCAGCGATAGCTGCTTCTGCACCCTTCTGCAGCTGCGCACCGAAAGCGGCGTTCGGTCCGGTCAACGGTCCACCGACACCGATCAGAAGATCGGCATACGCGTTGCCGCTCAAGGCGAGCATTGCAGCAAGCGCAACGCCCGATAACAGTGACTTCTTCATTTGAAAACTCCCATTTTCTAGGTACTTACCAAACCCCTCGCGACAACTTGTTTTCGTCGCTTGAAGATTACATTTGCCGATTTCCCGGCGGTTGTCACGCTGATTCATTTCGCATCAGCGAGATAGGTTAAGCTCTCGTTCTTTCTTTCCAGGCGAATGGAGAAGTTTTTTCGTAGAGCCAGTGATATTGCCGAACCATCTGATTGGTGCGGGTGTAACGATAGCCGAGAGTGCCGATGATGATCAGCACAATTGTGTCGACGATATAGTAGTGAAGCGTCAGCATCGTTCCGCCAAACAGCGCGAAATGAATGAAGCGGACGGCAATACCGAGAAGCAGCATGTAGAACACCAGGATTGCGATAGGCCGCCACGTTTTGGCGCACGCACGCCCGGTCATCCAGGCAGCCCAGCCACCCATAAGGCAGGTGACCAGTATGAACAGCCAGATCGAAGGTTCTTCATATAAAATGCCTTGCATGGCAATATTCTCCTTGGGGCTTTTCCAGGCGATGGGAGGCCCCTATTCTTCTTAGTGACGACCGCCTTCGAGATAGGCCGCGCGCACTTCCGGATTGGCGAGAAGTTCTGCACTCGATCCGCTCATTGTCACGATTCCGTTGACCATTACATAGCCGCGGTTGGCGAGCTTCAAGGCACCGAACGCATTTTGTTCGACCAGGAAAACCGTCAAACCCGTAGTCTTGTTCAGCTCCCTGATCGCCTCGAAAATGTGCTTGATGATCAATGGTGCAAGGCCCAATGAAGGTTCATCGAGCAACAACAGGCGCGGACGCGCCATCAAGGCACGGCCAATCGCCAGCATTTGCTGCTCCCCGCCTGAAAGTGTGCCACCGCGCTGGTTGATGCGCTCCTTCAACCGCGGGAATAGATCGAACACCATGCGTGAGTCTTCGTCGAAGAATCTCAGGTCATCAAGGCTCGCGCCCATCTGCAGGTTTTCCTGCACTGTCATGCGCGGGAAAATACGGCGGCCTTCCGGTGATTGGGCAATCCGCAAGCGCGCGATATCATGCGTCGGCAGTTGCGTGATGTCCTTGCCGTCGAAAATGATACGGCCCGCGCGGGCGCGCGGCATTCCGAAGATCGTCATCATCAAAGTCGATTTTCCGGCTCCGTTGGCACCAATGAGCGCAACGATCTCACCTGGATCCGCATGAACCGTAACGCCGCTCAAGGCGCGAATATTACCGTAGTAGGTTTCAACACTCTCGACGCTGAGAAGGGCCTGCTTTTCCGACATTATTTAGCCCCTCCGGTCTTTTTTGGCGCCGGTTTTGCCAGGCTCTCTTTCGCTAGTTTCTTGGCTTGTCCAATCCAGTCTTCACGCGCGATTCGTCCGTCAAAAGCGAGATAGGCCTCAGCAGCAATAATATCCGCTTTCTTCCAGGCAGCGATCTGATCGAAGTGGAAGATGCCGTGTTCGTTTAGCTTGCGCTCGTTGACCGGACCTATGCCCTTAATGACTATAAGCCTGTCGGCCTTGCCTCCCCGCGGTTCCGCGAGCGCGTTAGCCGTTGCGCCCGGTTTGATTGTCCCGGTTGGCTTGATTGGTGGTTCGGGTTCAGTAGGCTTCGCCGCTCTCCCCGGCGCCGCTCTGGCTGGAGCCTTGCCTGATGCAGCCTTCGCGGGAGACTTTTTCACAGCTGCTGTTTTGGCTCGCTTGGCGGGCGCGGCGGGAATGAGCTGAGCCGGAGCCATATCCGGATGGGCTTCCTCGATCTCATGGAGAGCCTCCGTCGAAAGCAGATCCACGGCAGCAGTAATATCATCGATACCGGCAGCTTCTGCCTGTTCGATCAGTTCGACCACTTCCTCATCCTCGACACCGAGATAGGCGGCGATGACCTTTGGATCATTCTTCACAGTCTCCGGTGTTCCATCCGAAATCTTCGTGCCATATTCGAGAACGACGACATGATCGGAGATTTCCATCACCACCGCCATATCGTGTTCGATGAGCAGGATGGATGTACCTGTCTCGGCGCGGATATCGAGCAGCAGCTTGTTGAGTTCTGCCGACTCTCGCGCATTGAGACCCGCGGCAGGCTCATCGAGACAGAGCAGTTCGGGCTCCGTACACATGGCGCGGGCAATTTCGAGGCGGCGTTGCGCGCCATACGGCAGATCACCGGCTGGATCATCAGCGCGGTCCACCAGGTTGATCTTTTCCAGCCAGAAGCGGGCCTTCTCGATCGCATCCGCCGCAGCCTTCTTGTAGGTTGGAAAACCGAGCAGTCCGAGAATGGTAAAGCCGGAGGACAGCATCAGCGGATTGTGTTGGGCAACCAAAAGGTTTTCCAGAACCGTCAGTCCTGAGAACAGGCGGATATTCTGAAATGTGCGTGCGACCTTCGCTTTCTTCGTGATAACGAAATCAGCCATCCGCTCCAGAAGGTATTCCTCACCATTCTGACGCGTCATCGTCAGCATGCCTTCAGTCGGCTTGTAAAAGCCGGTGATGCAGTTGAAAACCGTAGTCTTCCCCGCACCGTTCGGGCCAATAAGGGCGGTTATTGCGCCGCGCTTTGCTTCGAAGTTCAGATCGTTGATGGCGATAAGACCACCGAATTTCATGGAGAGGCGTTCAACGCGCAAGATTGCGCTGGTATTCTTTTGCACTTCCGAAACCATCAGCCGTGCCCTTCTTTCGTAAACTCACCTGACACCGTCTTGCGTTTGTGCAGGAAGGCACTTGGCTCCCGGCTGCCGACGAAGCCTCGCGGCTTCCATACCATGACCACGATCATTGCAAGTCCAAACAGCAGCATGCGATAGAGCTCCGGCGTGAAATCATTGCCAAAGATGCGCTTGAGGAATTCCAGTTCGCGCAGCAGCTCCGTGCCGCCAATCATGACGGCAGCAGCGATGGCAATGCCCACCAAGGATCCCATGCCACCCAGAACCACCATCGCGAGAATAATTGCCGATTCAAGAAAGACGAAGGATTCCGGGCTGACGAACCCCTGTCGCGCAGCAAAGAACGATCCGGCAAAACCACCGAACATGGCGCCCGTAGCAAAGGCCGTGAGCTTTGTCGTCGTTGTATTGATGCCAAGTGAGCGACAGGCGATCTCGTCCTCACGCAAGGCTTCCCAAGCACGGCCGATAGGCATGCGGCGTAGGCGGATAGTGACCCATGCGGTCAACAACGCCAGAAGCAGAATGAGATAATAGAGGAAAATCTTGTAGTAGACGCCGGAATTCGGCAGGCCAAGCAGTGCCGCAAAACCGGTGGGTCCGGGGGTGAAGGGGATACCGAACAGCGTTGCCTTGGCAATGCCCGAAATACCGAACGTACCCTTGGTGACGACGGTCCAGTTGATCAGAATCAGCCGTATGATTTCGCCGAATGCCAACGTCACGATGGCAAGGTAGTCACCACGCAAGCGCAAGACAGGAAACCCGAGAATAACGCCCCACGTCGCAGCAAAAATACCCGCCATCGGCAGCAACAGCCAGAACGAAAAACCGAAATGGGTCGATAGCAAGGCGTAGGAATAGGCGCCAACCGCATAGAAGGCGACATAGCCGAGATCGAGCAAGCCAGCGAGACCAACCACAATGTTGAGGCCCCAGGCAAGCATCACATAGATGAGTATCTGGATACCGAAATTATCAACGTATTTGAGCGATCCCTGCAGTCCGCCCATAATCGAACCGCTGGAAATGCTGAGGATCAGTATTACGAGGAATGGATAGGTAAACAGCAACCCGAGACCGATCTTGGGGAAACTCCGCCGAAAAGCCGATGGCTCCTTCACCTCGGCAACAGCACGCTTGGTCTTTTTGCGCTCCTCGCGCCACGGCGCGGTATAGGTAATGGCAAACCGAGCGATCGCTGCCGCGAGTACGAAGATCGTCAGCAGTCCCCAGCGCTGGTTGAGAACAAGCTCATTACGGATGTTTTGATCCGTGCGGAAACCGACTATCAGGCAAAACAAGCCGAGAGCAAGCGCACCAGCGATAAGCCCCTCCTTCAGGGCTTTCACAAAGACAGAATCCGGTTCCACTGGTTGGAGATCAGTTATCGGCTTCATACGCTTAAACCTTTTCGACTTCGGGCCGACCAAGAATACCGGAAGGCAGGAAGATCAGCACGATCGCCAGGATCGAGAATGCCGCAACATCCTTATAATCTATGGAAAAATAGGCGGACCAAAGCGCCTCGATCAGGCCGATCAGCAAACCGCCGACCACCGCTCCAGGCAGCGAGCCGATACCGCCAAGCACCGCGGCAGTGAACGCCTTGACGCCAGGGGTAAAACCATCGGTGAAGGAGATAACGCCATAGAACATGAGATAAAGCGTGCCTGCGACTGCAGCGAGCATGGCACCCATGACGAAGGTCGTGGAAATCGTCTTGTCCACATCCACACCAAGCAACGCCGCCATCTTGCGGTCCTGTTCGCACGAGCGCTGCGCCCTTCCGAGCGTGGTCTTGTTGACGAGATACCAGAAAGCCGCAAGCAGGATCGCCGTCACGATGATAATGACCATCTGCTTGTAAGCAATCGTGATGTTCGTGCCATAAATCGTGATGCCGCCATTGACGAGCGGAGGGATCGGCTTGTTGCGCGGGCCCTGTGTCACCTGCACGAAATTGGACAACGCGATCGACATGCCGATCGCCGTGATCAGCGGTGCGAGACGGAACGATCCGCGCAAGGGCCGGTAAGCCAGGCGCTCGATTGTCCAGCTCCATAATCCCGTCAGCAGCATGGCCACGACCATCATCAGGAGCAGCGCCAGAACGACCGGCACGCCGCCAATGAAAGTAGTCAACGCAAGAAAAACAATCATGGCCATAAAGGCGCCAAGCATGAAAACATCGCCGTGGGCGAAGTTGATCATACCGATGATCCCGTAGACCATCGTATAGCCAATTGCGATCAGTCCGTAGATTGAACCAAGCGTCAACCCATTGATCGATTGCTGGATGAAGTACTCCATCGCAACGATACCCCTCATTTTTATTGGGAAGTTTTTTATCCGGTTTTTTTATCCGGTTCCCATTACCCCAATGTCTTTACACCTAGCGCGTGCGTTATAGAAAGCAACTGCTTTTTTAGCGCACACAACAACGTTACATTTGCTCGCATACATTCGTTGGAAATTTTCACCAAATTTTGCACCCGGCACAAGAGAAATTTCGGTATTTTCGTCTGCATTAGACGAATTGACTACTCCTGCCTTAATTCTCCGGTGATCCGGGAAGGTTCACTTCACTACAAAGCCGTGCGCAAAGGGATCACGATCATCGATGAAGATCGTATTGTAACCGGTCATGCGCGCCCAGCCGGCAATGGACGGAATAATGGCGAGCTTTCCAGCTACGCTGATGGCCCTTTCGACCCTGCCATGAAATAGCGAGCCAATGATTGATTCGTGTACGAAATCGTCGCCCGGATTCAGTTTTCCCTTGGCGGCCAACTGTGCCATACGGGCAGACGTTCCCGTGCCGCAAGGCGAACGGTCGATCGCCTTTTCTCCGTAAAACACTGCATTACGCGCATGCGCTTGAGCTTGAGTGGGTGCGCCGGTCCACAGGATGTGGCTGAGCACATTGATGTCCGGTTTTTCCGGATGCTGAAACGAATAACGCTCATTGAGACGCTCGCGAACTATCGGACTCCAGCCGACAAGGTCGAGCGCTCGATAATCAGCAATGTCGGTGAAATTCTCTTGGCGATCGACGACCGCGTAGAAATTTCCGCCATAGGCAACATCGACAAACAGCGTTCCTAGATCTGGGCATTCGACTTCGAGCCCCTCTGCATAAAGAAACGACGGGACATTAGTGATCCGCACGCTGGAAACGTACTGCCCTTCCTGCTCGTATTCGGCAACGACGAGCCCAGCCGGCGTATCGAGCTTCAGGACACCCGGCGTCTTCGGCGTTATCAGTCCATGTTCGATCGCCATCGTTACGGTACCGATCGTGCCGTGTCCACACATGGGAAGGCAGCCTGACGTCTCGATAAACAGCACAGCCACATCGCAATCGTCACGGGTGGGCGGATAGAGAATTGATCCCGACATCATGTCGTGCCCTCGCGGCTCGAACATCAGACCCGTACGGATCCAGTCGAATTCGCGCAGGAAATGTGCGCGCTTTTCCATCATTGTCGCGCCAGAAAGGTTAGGCCCACCACCGGCCACCAGTCGCACTGGATTGCCACAAGTATGACCATCAATACAGAAGAACGAATGACGCGCCATGATGCTCCTTAGAAGCGTTGCGGATTGAATGGGCCGATCGGAATTGACGGTTCTTTTCCGTCGATGAGATCGGTGATCAGACGGCCTGTCGCTGCCGATTGCGTCAGTCCGAGATGACCGTGGCCAAAAGCATAGAGAACATCTTTGCTTGTCCTTGCATAGCCGATAACCGGCAATGAGTCGGGCAGGGACGGCCTATAACCCATCCATTGCCTTCCGCCAGCAGTATCAAGACCAGGCATGAATTTTTTCGCTTTTGTGAGCATAGCCTCAGAACGTCTATAGTTCGGCGGCAAATCCAGACCAGCCAGTTCGACCGCTCCGCCGATGCGGATACCGGTCTCCAATGGCGTCACCACAAAGCCATGGCCCGAGAAAATAAGCTGACGTTTGAGATCGAATGCCCCGGCAGGCAGCGTGGTATTGTAGCCCCGTTCGGTCTCCAGAGGAATTGTGTCACCAAGACTTTTCGCGAGCCGATTCGACCAGGCTCCGGCCGCAATGATCAGCTTTGCGGCCTCGATTTTCTGGCTGTCGGCGAGATAAATTGCCGCGCCCGTTTCGCCCGCTGCAACGGCAACTACCTCAGTCTGCAGAAATTCAGCGCCGAGACTCGTCGCATAATCCCACAATCTCTTGCCCACTCGCTGGGGATCGCTGACCGTTTTCCACCCGGGCACGAAGGTCCCCGCAACAAAGCGTGACGCAAGACCCGGCTGGTAGTCGGCTAATTCCGCACCACGAAAATGTTCGAAGGCGACGCCTGCTTTTCTCCGTGCATTCCAGCCGGGCAGCGCGGCGTTAAGTTCTTCTTCGCTTTCATAGAGTTCGAGCGAGCCATCCTCCCGAACCATATGGCGAAGACCCGCTCTCTGCATAAGCCCAAGCATTTCTGGTTCCGCGAGCCGCATCATCGCACCTTGTGCCTGTGTGGTTCGATCGAGGATCTCGGCGCGGCTGGCGCGCCAGAACCGGTAAAGCCACGGTGCAAGTCGTGGTAGATAGGAGGGTCTGATGGTGAATGGTCCCAAAGGATCCATGAGCCAACGAGGGACCTTGGCAAGAACGCCCTTCGAGGCCATCGGAAGAATATCGGAAAAGGCCAAAGCTCCGGCATTGCCGGAACTTGTTCCTTCACAAATGCCTTGCCGATCGATGACAAAAACCTTGCGCCCTGCTTCGCAAAGGCAGGCTGCAATAGCGATGCCGACAATGCCGGCACCAACGATTACGATTTGCTTGTCAGAATGCTGGTCCATCAATCAGCCGATTGGCTCTAAAGCATCGGCAACTTCGGGCGGGATGCAATTGCATCTTTGACCGTCTTCTCCACAGCCGCACGACGCTCGCCGCGCAATGGCTGACGCGGCAGGCGGACGCGGTCATTGGTGCCGATTTCGTGCACTTCGGCTAACTTGATGTTCTGCACCAGATATGTGGAGACATCGAGGTCGAGCAACGGGCGGAACCAGCGATAGATTTCCAGCGCTTCTGCGTAGCGTCCCGCCAGCACCAGTTTGTAAATTGCGACAGTCTCATTCGGGAACGCGGTAACAAGACCGGCTACCCAGCCAATCGCACCAGCAGTCAGTGCTTCAAATGCGAGATTGTCAACGCCGGTGAATAGATCGTAGTGCGTGCCGAAAGTGTTGATGATATCCGTGGTACGGCGGATATCATCCGAGGATTCCTTGATGGCAACGAAATGTTTGTCGGACGCTAGTTCAGTCAGTATCTCATTGGTCACATCAACACGATAGGCGATCCGGTTCGAATAAATCATGACTGGAAGGTCGCCAGCCGCGGCCACAGCTTTCAGTGTCGTGACCGTTTCTTCCGAATCTGTGTGATAGATCGGACTTGGAACCAGCATCAGACCATCAGCACCGGCCCTGGCAGCGCGCTTTGCCAGCGCTGCACCATCACGCGTCGCCGCCTCGTTGATCGTCAGCAGCACTGGCTTGCCCTCGGCTACCCTTTGCGCTGTCTTCAGGACTTCGAGCTTCTCGTCGTGGGTCAGCATCGGACCTTCGCCGAGCGAACCCGCAACGATCAGACCGTCGCAGCCCGCATCCATCAATAGCGAGAAGCAACGTTCCATTTCCCGATGATCGAGACTATCATCTTGTGTGAATTTGCTGGTAACTGCCGGAAATACACCTGACCACATGTTTCTGCTCCTGCTTGATATATCAGAAATATATCTATAACATTCATTGCTGTCAATCGCTTGAATGATGAAAGAACGACATATGTATCAAACGGCCGTCCATACCGTTGCCCAAACAGGCGAGAGCCTGGCAGAACTTGCCTATCGCCAGATCGAAGAGATGATCGTAACGCTGAAGCTGGAACCCGGCGCGATCGTAAACGAAAGGGCACTGACAGACATTACCGGTATGGGTCGCACGCCGGTACGAGAGGCGGTGCAAAAGCTCGCTTGGGAGGGGTTGATGGAAATCCGCCCCCGTTCTGGTATAGCTGTCGCAGCGCTCAACCCGCAGGATTTCGGCAAGGTGCTCGACGCCCGCGAGGGAGTCGAGCGCGTTCTGGCACGGGATGCAGCCCATTATGGCGCAGCGTTGCACCACAGGCGGTTGAAGGAAGCTTCGGAGGCCATGAGCACGGCTCTAGCGGGCGACGACGTCAGCGGCTTTCTCATCGCAGACAAGAATTTCGACACGGTACTCGGCCAGGCCGCTGAAAATCCCTTTGCCGCTCGTCTGGCATCGCCGTTGCAGACCCACAGCCGACGTTTCTGGTTCCGCCTTCAAAGGCCCGGTAGCCTGCAGCAATCGGCGGGCGCACACCGGGCATTGATTGAAGCGATCATAGCGCGGGAACCGGATCGCGCGGCCGACGAGGCCACAAAACTGATCGGCCATCTGCGCACGCTTGCGCCATAAAGAAAAACGCCGCCGAAGATCGGGCGGCGTTTTCCAGCTCATTTCATCGTCGGGATGACGAATTCTGCACCGTCCTTAACGCCGGAAGGCCAGCGGGACGTGACAGTCTTGGTCTTGGTGTAGAAGCGGAACGCATCGGGTCCGTGCTGATTGAGGTCACCGAAACCGGAGCCCTTCCAGCCGCCGAACGTGTAGTAAGCGATCGGAACCGGGATGGGCACATTGATACCGACCATACCGACCTGCACGCGCGAGGCGAAGTCGCGCGCAGCGTCGCCATCACGTGTGAAGATCGCAACACCATTGCCATATTCATGCTCGTTCGGCAGGCGGATAGCATCTTCATAAGTATCAGCACGAACGATGCCGAGAACCGGGCCGAAGATTTCTTCCTTGTAGATGCGCATGTCCGACGTCACATGGTCGAACAGGCAGCCACCCATGTAGTAGCCGTTCTCGTAGCCCTGCATCTTGAAACCGCGGCCATCGACGACGAGCTTCGCACCTTCCTCTACACCAAGATTGACATAGTGCTGGATGCGCTCCAGGGCCTGTTTGGTGACAACCGGACCGTAATCGGCCGACATGTCGGTCGAGGGGCCAACCTTGAGGCTTTCGACGCGCGGGATCAGGCGCTCGACCAATCGATCGGCCGTGTCCTTGCCGACAGGCACCGCAACCGAAATTGCCATGCAGCGCTCGCCAGCCGAACCATATCCAGCACCAATCAGCGCATCGACGGTCTGGTCCATGTCGGCATCAGGCATGATGATCATGTGGTTCTTGGCGCCACCGAAGCACTGGGCCCGCTTGCCGTTTGCCGTCGCACGGCTGTAAATATATTGAGCAATCGGCGTAGATCCTACAAAGCCGACAGCCTTGATATCCGGATCGTCGAGGATCGCATCGACGGCTTCCTTGTCACCATTGACGACGTTGAAGATACCGGCAGGAAGCCCCGCTTCGATGAAGAGTTCAGCAAGGCGCATCGGTACGCCCGGATCGCGCTCCGAAGGCTTCAGAATGAAGGCGTTACCGGAGACGATGGCGGGGCCGGCCTTCCATAGCGGAATCATCGCGGGAAAGTTGAAAGGCGTAATGCCCGCAACGACGCCGAGCGGCTGACGCATCGAATAAACATCGATACCGGTACCAGCGCTGTCGGAAAACTCGCCCTTCAGCATATGCGCAGCGCCGAGGCAAACCTCGACCACTTCGAGACCGCGCTGAATATCGCCCTTGGCGTCGGGAATGGTCTTGCCATGCTCGCGTGCAAGAAGCTCGGCCAGCGAGTCATATTCGGCTTCGACGAGTTCGAGGAACTTGCGCATAACGCGCACACGGCGCTGCGGGTTGGTTGCGGCCCAGCCGAGCTGTGCTGCCTTCGCGTTCTCGACGGCAGCACGCACTTCTGCGGGCGTTGCCAAGGCGACTGTGCCCTGGACCGTGCCGTCCATCGGCTGGAAAATTTCGGTCGTCCGACCGCTCGTTCCGGCGACATGCTTGCCACCGATAAAATGTCCGACTTCACGCATTGTGAGCAACCTCCCTGTAATAGTTGGATTTCTGTTTTCCCATCATCGCGCTTCAAAAAATTTATTGCAAGCCGAGCAAAAGCGTATCCGTTGTGCAAAAATTGAAGTAACTATTCAGATAGAAGGGACCATCTTATGAATTGGGATGACGTACGCATATTTCTGGCCGTGGCGCGTTCCGGACAAATTCTCGGAGCCGCCAAACGCCTTGGTCTCAATCACGCTACGGTTGCGCGACGGCTCACGGCGCTCGAAGTTGATCTTAATACAAAACTCCTGACCCGGCGGACCAATGGGTGTGAACTCACACACGCGGGAGAGGAATTTCTGTTGTCGGCCGAGCGTATGGAAGCGGAGATGCTTTCCATACGCTCGTCGCTCGGTGATGCGGATGTGGCCATTTCCGGATCAGTTCGCATCGGCGCGCCCGATGGATTCGGCGTTACATTCCTCGCACCTCGACTGGCAATGCTCACAGCCCGCTATCCGGATCTCAAAATCCAGCTTGTTCCCGTACCTCGCTCCTTTTCATTGTCCCGGCGCGAAGCCGATATCGCCATCACCGTCGATCGGCCGGACCAAGGGCGCCTTGTTGCTCGCAAGCTGGTCGATTACAGCCTCGGTCTCTACGCCAGCCGTTCTTATCTTGCGGAGCATCCTGCGCCACAATCAGTGGATGAACTCTCCAGGCATCGCCTTGTCGGCTATGTCGACGATCTCGTCATCAGCCCGTCGCTGAACTACGCGCCCGAAATCACCCGCGACTGGCGACCTGCATTCGAAATATCAAGTGCGCTCGGACAGGTTGAGGCTGTGTGCGCCAGCGCGGGCATCGGCATTCTCCACATGTTCATTGCGCGTGAGTATGATGATCTTGTGCCAGTTTTGCCGGAGCGTACCATTCAGCGGTCCTATTGGCTTGCCTATCATGAATCGGTCCGAACGCTCCGGCGGATCACGGCTGTCTCCAGTTTCATTTCCGACATAGTGAACCGTGAAAACGCCCGGTTTTCCTAAGTAGTCCTGAGTTTGACGAGGCAAAAGATTGATTAACCAGCACGGAACAAATTTGACCATTTCGAATTAAAAATGGTGCACCATAAGGGTGAGTCGAAACCGTATCGGAGAGGGAAAATGTACCGATATATGCTGGCATTCGCGGTGATCCTTGGTGGCGCGCAGTTTGTACCTGTTATTGCGTACGCGCAGGATTCTGTCAGATGCGAATCGCGCAAGTTCAGATACCGGGAATGTGACGCTGATATGCGCCGCCCGCGCATCGCAAGGCAGTTGTCAAAGACACCTTGCATTGCCGGGGATAGCTGGGGCTACAATCGCGGCGCTATCTGGGTAGATAAGGGCTGCGCCGCCGTATTCACGGACGCCAGGCGTGGTCGAGACAGATATGACGAGGACCGCTACGACCGTTATCCTCGCCGCCGCCGAGATAATGGCGTCGAACTGGAACTCGACTTTTAGGGCGTTTATTCTGAGCTGAGAGCAACTGCCGGCTGCAGCCGAGAGGCGTTTCTGGCCGGCAGATACCCGAAGACGAGCCCCGTCAAAAATGAACACGCAAAAGCCAGCGCCACCGGTCCGATGGTGAAGCTGATCGGCGCGCCGAGAAGCTTTGCCAAAATGCCTGTTCCAAGACCAGCAACAACACCAATCGCTCCACCTATGGCTGACACGACAAGCGCTTCGATGATGAACTGCAACAGGATGTCGCGTTGCCGCGCGCCTGTGGCCATGCGAACGCCAATTTCCCGGGTCCGCTCACTGACGCTAACCAACATGATATTCATCACACCGATGCCACCGACAAGCAGCGAAATTGCTGCAACGGCGCCGAGAAAAAGCTTCAACGTATTTGACGTCTCGGTAACGGCCTCGCGGATAGACGCCATGTTGGTGATGAGTGTGTCCTGCCTCTGGTGACGCTTGTCCAGAAGCTCCTGAATCGTATTCTGGGTAGCATCAATGGCCGAACCATCCTTCACCTGCACCGTGATCGTCCGCACGTTGCGTTGGCCGAACAGCCGCATGCTCCCGGTCGTCAGAGGAACGATAACCGTATCGTCTTGATCGTTGCCGCCCATGCCAGCTCCCATTTCGCCCATCACGCCGATGATCTGGAATGGAATCTTGTTGACAAGCACATATTTGCCAACCGGGTCTGTGCCATCGGCGAAGAGCGTCTTGACGACGGTTTGACCAAGCACCGCTACCGGAGCGTAATTTGTCATGTCGTCCTGATTGATGAACTCGCCCTTCCCGACAGTCCACGATTTCGCCAGCGTGAACTGTGGAACTGTGCCGTTCGCCGTGGTCTGGTAATCAACGTTGCCATAGCGGACAGTCACCGTACTCGTCATTTCCGGAACGGCGAAAGCGACATTTGGTTGTTCAAGGATGGCATCAGCATCGGCGGGGATCAGGGTCACCACACTGCCGCCGGTCCCGCCACGGAAGTTGGCCATATTCGGCCGGATCACCAGGAGATCGGACCCCATGGAGGAAATCCTGTCGAGTACGGAGTTCTGTGCACCCGTTCCAATGGCAAGCATGGCCACGACAGAACCGACGCCGATGACGATGCCGAGCAGAGTGAGGATCGTGCGAAACAGATTTGCCCGCAATGCACGGAAGGCCATCTTGATGGCTTCCGATATGTCCGCGATTGCCGCAACACCCTCGAAAGCTTTCTGCTTTAGCCCTGTGGCAGCTTCGGGATTGCTGCGGCCCTTTTTGGTCCGGTCAGAAATGATGCGCCCATCACGCAATTCGATAAGCCGGTCGGCCTGTTCCGCAACTTCTCGCGAATGGGTAATGACGATGATCGTATGGCCGCTCTCGTTCATGCTGCGAAGAAGAGCCATCACTTCATCGCCGCTCTGGCTGTCGAGAGCGCCGGTCGGCTCATCAGCGAGGATGACGCGCCCGCCATTCATCAGCGCCCTCGCGATAGATACACGCTGCTGTTGGCCGCCGGAAAGCTGGTTGGGACGATGATCGAGCCGGTCGCCGAGCTTCAGTGAATTGAGCAGCGCCTCTGCACGGTCGTGCCTGTCACGAGCCGACGCGCCTGCATAAACCGCCGGTACCTCGACATTTTCCTGAGCACTGGCAGTCGGGATAAGATTATAGCTCTGGAAGACAAAGCCAAAAGTGCGCCTGCGCAGACCTGCAAGTTCATCCTGTTCGAAATCCGAAACGTGCTCGCCATCAAGCAAATAATCGCCGGTCGTCGGCTGGTCGAGACAGCCCAGAATATTCATCAGCGTCGACTTGCCGGAGCCGGATTGCCCGATAATCGCAACGAATTCCCCCGGCTCTATGTCAAGCGATATTCCGTGCAAGACTTCAACGGCGAGTTCGCCATTGTAATAGGTCTTGCTGATGTCTCTAAGCGAGATGAGAGCAGTCATGGCTTAGAACATCGGCGGCATACGCATGCCGCGCTGAGAGCGGTTTCCGGAATTACGGCTGGTGGTTGGAGCAGTGGTTTCACTTCCCTGACCGACTACCACAAGCTCGCCTTCCTTCAGCCCGCTCTTGATCTCGGCACTGACGCGGTTGCGTACGCCGACTTCAACCTCGCGCGTTTCGGTCGCCCCGGAAGGCGTGACCACTGTAACCTCGGCCTTTTGCGCTTCACGGTTGCTTCCGGCGCGGCGCGATTCTGCGGGTCCGCTAATGGCGGAACTTGGCACGACAAGAACACCATTTGCAGCCGACT
>Ga0190272_10000876_pt1 | contig 14659 bp, 9 predicted proteins | sample Popmic504T_FD_133746 | JGI IMG/M metagenome (GOLD analysis project Ga0190272, IMG submission 133746) | Populus adjacent soil microbial communities from riparian zone of Shoshone River, Wyoming, USA - 504 T | ecosystem: Environmental > Terrestrial > Soil > Riparian zone | place: USA: Wyoming... | reverse complement strand
GCGATGCCCAGCCCGATGCCGGTGGCCGCGGTGAACAGCGGATGCGCGAACGGCGACAGCAGGCCGCGCAGGACGAACACGGCGAGCACGCCGCCGTCCGCGCCGGCGACGAGGCCGGCCTCGGCGAAGGCGCGCCCGAAGTACAGGATGTTCTCGGTGAACGCGAAGCCGGCCGCGGTGAGCCCGGCGTAGACGATGCCGTCGACCAGACCGTCGAGGTCGCGGCGGCGCAGCCACACCAGCAGGAAGAGGAAGGCGGCCTTCATCCCCTCCTCGACCAGCGGCGCCGAGCCGACGGCGGATACCACGTCACCGCTGCCCTCGCCGAGGATCTCGTCGGCGAGGACACCGGCGGTCGAGTTGATGATCAGGGCGGACAGGGTGGCGACGCACGCGCCCCAGCCGAACGCGGCGAGCAGCAGCCCCGGCGGTTCGGGCTCCCACCGGTCGACCCACAGGAACGCCCCGACCACCACGGCGACCGGCACCAGAGCGGCGACCGCGCCGACCAGCACGCCGACCGGGCCGACCTGGGCACCCACGAGCCCGAGGACAACGAGGCCGCAGATGCCGATGGCGACGACGCCGAGCACCGGGAGCAGCACGCCGCGGCGTTGTTGCTGGGCAGCCGTGTCATGCGCGACGGCAGGCGGAGGGTACGGCTGGGGGTGGCCCACAGACGGTGACTCTATCGACGCGGACCGCGCTCAGCCGCCGTCGCGGCGGTGTCGACGAGCCGATCTGGCGTCGTCGTCCATCGACGCCAGAAGGTCGTCGACGGACCGGCCCGCGGCGTGCGAACCGGTGTCGTCGTCCGCCCGGCGCCGATGGCCGGCCTCGGGTGCCGCTGCCTCGTCGGAACGCCGCCTGCGACCGGCGGACGGCTCGTCGTCGGCACGTCGGCGACGCCCGGCCGACGAGGGGTCCACGGCCTCGGCGTGCCGGTCGGAGGCCCGGCGCCGGTGGCCGGTATCGGGCGTCCCGGCGGGCGCGTCCGAGCTGCGACGACGGTGACCCGTGTCGGACGATCCGGCGGCGGCGTCCGTGCTGCGGCGACGGTGGCCGGTGTCCTGGGCATCGGATGCCCTGCGACGCTCACCGGTGTCCTGGACCTCGGCGTTCCCGTCGGAGCGCCGGCGGCGGCCGGACGTGGGCTCCTGGTGACCGTTGGATTCGCCGGGCCGCGACCCCCACGGCGGTGACGACCCACCGGCCGGCGGCGCCTTCGGCGGCGGCACGGACAGCGGGGACCACTGCGGCGGCTCACCAATGGCTCGGGCCGACTCCGACGGGCGGGTCACTCCCTGGTAGCGGGGCAGGATGTCCGTAGGGTCCGGGGGCGCGATCCGGGGTTGCGCCCCGGTGGCCGTGGGGGGTTCGGGCCGCCGTTGACCGTCGCTCCCGGGGACGGCCCGCTGCTGCCCGGTCCGCGAGCCGTCGAACGGTTGGGCGCCGGTCCTCGTTGCGTCGATCGGATACGCCCCGGTCCGCGAGCCGTCGTACGCGCCGGTACGTGAGGGGTCCGCCGCGCCCACCCGCGGCTGCGCGCCGGTGCGCGACGGGTCCGCTGACGGCCCGGTCACCCGCGGCCGGGCGCCGGTCCGCGACACATCGGACGGGTACGCGCCCGTCCGCGACGGGTCCGCCGCGCCGACCCGCGGCTGGGAACCCGTGCGGGAGCCGTCGAAGGGATGAGCGCCTGTTCGCGAAGGGTCCCCGGACTGCGCGGCGGCGCGGGCGGCGTCCAGCGGGTGGCCGCCAGTGCGGGAGGCATCGAAGGAGTGGACGGCGGTGCGGGCGGGGTCAAAGGGGGGTTGGCCGGGCCGCGCGCCGCCGACCGGGTGGACGGCGCGGGCGTGCTCGGCGGGGGTCTGCCCGGTGCGGGCCGCCTCGGCGAGGAACTGCTCGGCCCGCAGCTGCTCCGCCCGGCGCTGCTCGACCCGGGTCTGCTCGGCGGCCCGGACGGCCTCGGCACGGACCGCGTCAGCACGAACGGCGTCAGTTCGGACGGCCTCGGCACGGACAGCGTCGGCACGGACGGCCTCGGCACGGACGGGCTCCGATGTCCGCATGGGGATGGCATCGAGGTGGCCAGTGAGGACCTCTGCGTCGAACTGGTTGCCGGTCTCGGTGCGCCACCGCTGGTCGGCCGAGCCGGAACCCTGGGGCAGCGCGGAGCGGGCGGCGCGGGACTGGTCGGTCAGCGACCGCAACCGGGTCGACTCGGCCCGCAGCGCGACGCGCTCCACGAGCACCTCGCCGCCGAGCAACGCCTCCAGGTTCTGGCGCAGGGTGCGCAGCTCGGACCGGACGCCGTCGAGCTCGCCGCGGACCTCGCCCTCGACGCGGCGGCGGGTGTCGGCCTCGACCTCCAGCTCGTACTCCCGCCGGGCCGACACCTCACGTTCGAGCTCCAGCTCGTACACCCGGCGCAGCTCGTCGCCGCGGTCGCGGTCGGCGGACACCTCACGCCGGTACCTGGCGGCCGCGAAAGCACCGACGAGCGCGGCCCACAGCGCGGCGATGATGCCGAGGCGCAGCCACCTGGCGTCGTCGCTGAGGACGAGCGCGGCCGCGCCCAGCACGGTGAACGCGAGGAGCACCGCGACCAGAACTCGTCCGACCGTGCGACCACCACGACGCCGGGAGGACCCGGTCCTGCCGGGCTGGTCGAGGCTGGCCACGCGACAACGGTACCCGCAGGTAGATGGCCGGACCGTTCGCCCGGTCGAGCTAGTCCACTACGTAGCGTGGCGGTGTTGCTCATCGTCACGAGGCGCGTCCGGATCGCCGGGGGTGCGGCAGCAGTGTTCCAGCCACAAAGCGCCCGCCACCAGCACCGAAGCGCACACCGCGCCGATCACGGCGGTGGTGGTGTCGGCCGCCGCGGCCACGAGTTGGTCACGCAGCGGAAGCAGATAAACGATGACGCCCAGCCAGACGCCCAACATGATCGCGCCCAGCAGGGACGACGCCTTCGCCAGCAGCACCGCACGGGCGGCGGTCAGCGCCGGCACCGGGCGGGTGCCCTCCCTGCGCGCGATCCTGGCCCGCAGGGAGTACCCGAACACCGCCTCCCCGGCCGCGATCATGGCCAGGGTGCTGCCGGCGAACCGGGGCAGCGGCGGCAGGTCGTCGTAGGCGACCCGCAGCATCAGGTGCACGAGCAGCCCGGCCACCACGGCGGGTACGGCCAGGTCCGTGCTCCTGGTGAACCTCATGACGCGGTGAGGCGCAGGTCGTCGCGGCGGCGCACCCCGGCGCGCTCCGCGGCCGGCAGCCCGGCGAGCACCTGCCCGACTGGGTGTCCGGCGAGCACCGCCGACGGGTCGGCGTCCAGCCACGGCACGAGCACGAACGCCCGCTCGCCCGCCCGCGGGTGCGGCAGGGTCAGGTGGGGGTCGTCGCTGGTCCTGGCCTCGACGTCGACCACGTCGACATCGAGGGTGCGCGGGCCCCAGCGGCGCTCGCGGACCCGGTCGGCGGCCCGCTCGCAGCCCTGACCGAACGCCAGCCACGCTGCGGCGTCGCGCTCCGGGTCGTCGACCACCAGCACGGCGTTGAGGTAGTCGTCCTGGTCGGTGACCCCCCACGGCGCCGTCTCGTACACCCCGGACACCGCGACGACCGCGTCACCGGCGGCGTGGACGACGGACCGCAGGTGGCCGAGCCGATCACCCAGGTTCGAGCCGATCGACAGCACGGCGCGGCTCACCTCGGCCTGTCCGGTGCCGGCGGGACGGCCGCCGGCGGGACGGCGTCCGGCGCGGTGGCCGCCGGCGCGGTGGCCGCCGGCGCTGTGACCGCCGGCGCTGTGGCCTCCCGATGGCGGCGCGCCGTCACGGCCACGTCGGCGAACGGCAGGTCGATGGGCGCCGACGGCTTGTGCACGGTCACCTCGACGGCGTAGAGCCGCGGCTCGAAGGCGAGGACGTCCTCGGCGACGCGGCCCGCGACCGCCTCGATGAGCCGGCACGGTTCCCCACCGACGAGGTCCGCGACGCGGTGCGCGAGGACGCCGTAGTCCAGCGTGTCCACCAGGTCGTCACTCGCCGCGGCGGCGTCGAGCTCCATCCACGCCGTGACGTCCACCAGGAACTCCTGGCCGTCGGCCCGCTCGTGGTCGAACACGCCGTGCCGGCCGAACACCCGCAGGCCGCTGAGCGTGATCCGATCACTCATCCGTCACACCTCCAGGCCGCGGCCACCGCCACGGCATCGAGCGAAGCACCCACCTCATGCACCCGCACCCCCCACGCGCCGGCCGCCGCGGCCAGCGCCGTCACCGCCAGGGTGGCGACCTCGCGGCCGTCGGCCGGCCGCGGCGTGCCGTCCGGCGTCGCCAGCAGGGTCCCGAGGAAACGCTTGCGGGACGCGCCGACGAGCACCGGCAGCCCCGTGTCCACCAGGGACGACAGGTTCCGCAGCAGCGCCCAGTTGTGCTCGGCCGTCTTGGCGAAGCCCAGCCCGGGGTCGATCACCAGCGCGTCCGGCGACACCCCGGCGGCGAGCGCGGCGTCGACCCGGCCCAGCAGTTCGGCCCGCACGTCCGTCACCACGTCGTCGTAGCGGGCCAACGAGTCCATGACGTCGCTGCGGCCGCGCCAGTGCATGAGGATCCACGGCACCCCGGCGTCGGCGACCACCTTGGCCATGTCGGGGTCGGCCAGCCCGCCGGACACGTCGTTGACCAGCCGGGCGCCGGCGTCCAGCGCGGCCGCCGCCACCGACGCCCTCGTGGTGTCCACGCTCACCGGCACCCCGGCCCTGGCGAGAGCGACGATCACCGGCAGCACCCTGGCCAGCTCGGCGTCGGCCTCCACCCGGTGCGCCCCCGGCCGGGTCGACTCGCCGCCGACGTCCACCAGGTCGGCGCCGCGCCGGTACATGGCGACGCCGTGCTCGATCGCGTCGTCACGGTCCAGGTAGCGGCCACCGTCGGAGAACGAGTCCGGGGTCACGTTGACCACGCCCATGACCACGCACCGGCCGGGTCGCGGCAGTGCGTCGTGCATCTACGACCGGCCCCGGATGAGGTCGAGCGCCTCGGAGCGCGAGGACGCCGAGTTCTTGAACTGGCCGCGCACCGCCGACGTCGTGGTGATCGCGCCGGGTTTGCGGACGCCGCGCATCCCCATGCAGAGGTGCTCGGCCTCCATCACCACGATCACGCCGCGCGGGGCCATCCGCCGCACCAGGGCGTCGGCGACCTGCGAGGTCAGCCGCTCCTGGACCTGCGGGCGCCTGGCGTACAGGTCGACCAGCCGGGCGATCTTGGACAGCCCGGTGACCCGCCCGTGCGCGTCCGGGATGTAGCCGACGTGTGCCACTCCGTGGAACGGCAGGAAATGGTGCTCACAGTTGTGTGACAGGTGTCCACCGACCAGGAAGGTGGGATGGGGTTCGCAGACGAAGCTGTACACCGTGTACGGCTTGGCTCCGTCGGCGCGGACCGGGCGCACGGACGTCACCCGCGTCCACTGGGACTCGATGAGGTCGGTGCGGTGCGACTCCTGCGGAAACCCGTGCTTACGGAACCAGCTGTCGGCGATGTACAACGCCGACGCTCGATCGGTTCGTGGCGAGAACCTCGCCCCGATGACGGTGGCGAGTTCCTGCAGGAAGGGATTGTTGCCGCTGACGATCGTTCGGCCGTTGCTGTACTTGGCGCGGCACCCGTCGCCGTCCACGTAGCCGTCGAGGAAGCCGTCGAACGTACCGAGATCGTCGAGGACGACGCGAGGAAAGAGCTGACGCAGATGGTGCGCGTCCCCTCCGACGTACTGGCGTAGCAGATCGGCCAGGAACGAGGAGACCACCCTCACCCGATAGCCCGCCACCGGACGACCGAGGTAACCCGAAGGGCGCTCCACCGGTTCGATCCGGGCAGGGATACCGAAGGCGTGCTCGAGCGAGTCGACAAACCTCTTCGTGTACTCGATGTCGTTGACGACGAGGGAGACGTAGCGGTCAGCGACCGTGCCGTCGGCGCAGACGGTGCCGATGACATAGCCGAGGTCGTACCCCGGGGTCGGCTTCCAGCGCTGCCGGCACAGAGCACGCGGCGGTGTCCACTCGACGAAACCACCGGCCAGATCCTTGGCCTCGGCCCACCCGTCCGGGGTCGCGAAGGGATGGTCGGGCGTGACCTGGAACCGCCCGTGTTCCGTCGTCACCTCGACGAGGTCGCGAGTCTTTCGGGCGGTGACCCCGACGACCGTCGTCTGCTCGGTCCTGCCGTCTACCAGGGTCCACAGGCGGCTGCCGACGGCCACGTTCCTGGCCTGGGTGGCCCCACCGACCGCGTTGACCGACTGCTTGCCAGGAACGCAGATGCTGTACATCGGGATGTCCTTGACGAGTACGAGCTCCTCGTGGCTCTCGTCGAACGTCTTGTCCAGCACCGTGTCCGGGTCGGTGTAGAGGCCGGCGAACATCTCCTCGTAGGCGCGGGCAACCCGGGCCGGGGTGTCGCGCAGCCCCTGCCGGTCCGGGTCCTCCCCGCACGCCAACAGCAGTTCACGGACGGCCGCCATGGCCCGCTCGTGATCGAACACGGGAAAAGCGGTGGTCTCGGTACTTTCGACCATGGTCATAGCGTCGCACGGCGTCCGGACGATCAGTCCGATGAGGGGTCGCGTCGCTCCCCGTTGTCGGGCTCACCGGTGTCGTACGGCCGCCCCGGCGGGGTGGTCGCCGGCCGCCAGTCGGGCGGGGCGCCGTAGTTCGGCGGCCCACCGCGGCCGTGGCCGGGCTGACCGGGGTACCCGCCCAGCCCGGGCGGGCTGTAGGGCGTGGGGTACGGGCCGGTGTTCGGGTAGTCCTGCGGCGGCGGATACCCGCCGTAGGGCGGTCCCTGCGGCGGCGGCGCGGGCTGGGCCGGCCACGGACCGGGCTGGCCGTACGGCGGACCGGGCTGCGGCTGGTGCGGTCCGGCGCCGTTGGGGCCGGGGCCGTTGGGGCCAGGGCCGTAGGGCCCCGGGCCGTTGGGGCCACCGGGGCCGCCCAGGCCGGGGCCACCGACGCCGCCGGGGGCCTGCGGCAGACCGCCACCGGGCACGGCACCGACCGGGGTCGGCTCCGGCTCGACGACGGGAGGCCACGGCTCGCCGCGCTCCTTGGCCAGCTCGCCGGGGGTCTTGATCGGCGGCTTGTCCGACGGGGTGCGGCCGCCGAAGTCGTTGAACGCGGTGATCCGCGGCCGCTTGTCGACGGCGGCGAAGATGCGCGCGAGGTCCTTGCGCTGCAACGTCTCCTTCTCGACCAGCTCCGCGACCAGCTCGTCGAGCACGTCGCGGTAGTGCTGGAGGATGTCCCACGCCTCGGTGTGCGCGGCCTCGACCAGCGCCCTGACCTCCTCGTCGATCTCGCGGGCGACCTCGAGCGAGTAGTCGGCGGCGTGGCCCATCGACCGGCCGAGGAACGGGTCACCGTGGTCCTGGCCGTAGCGCACCGCGCCGAGGCGCGCGCTCATGCCGTACTCGGTGACCATCGCGCGGGCGATCTTGGTGGCCTGGTCGATGTCGGACGACGCCCCGGTGGTCGGCTCGTGGAAGACCAGCTCCTCGGCGGCGCGGCCGCCCATCGCGAACACGAGGCGCGCGATCATCTCGGAGCGGGTCATCAGCTCCTTGTCGTCCTCCGGGACGACCAGTGCGTGCCCGCCGGTGCGACCGCGCGGCAGGATCGTCACCTTGTAGACGGGCTCGAGGTCGGGCATCGCCCACGCGGCGAGGGCGTGGCCGCCCTCGTGGTACGCGGTGATCTTCTTCTCGTGCTCGGAGATGATGCGGCTCTTGCGACGCGGGCCGCCGATGACCCGGTCGACGGCCTCCTCGAGCATGGCCGCGTTGATCACGGTCCCGTTGTTGCGCGCGGTGAGCAGGGCGGCCTCGTTGATCACGTTGGCCAGGTCGGCGCCGGAGAACCCGACGGTCCGCTTGGCCAGCGAGTCGAGGTCGGCGTCCGGGCCCAACGGCTTGCCCTTGGCGTGCACCCGCAGGATCGCCCGGCGGCCGCGCAGATCGGGCGCGGCGACCGGGATCTGCCGGTCGAACCGGCCGGGCCGCAGCAGCGCCGGGTCGAGGATGTCGGGCCGGTTGGTGGCCGCGATCAGGATGATGCCGCCGCGGGCGTCGAAGCCGTCCATCTCGACCAGGAGCTGGTTGAGGGTCTGCTCGCGCTCGTCGTGGCCGCCGCCGAGGCCGGCGCCGCGCTGGCGGCCGACGGCGTCGATCTCGTCGACGAAGATGATGCACGGCGCGTTCTGCTTGGCCTGCTCGAAGAGATCTCTTACACGGCTTGCGCCGACGCCGACGAACATCTCGACGAAGTCGGAGCCGGAGATCGAGTAGAACGGCACGCCAGCCTCACCGGCGACGGCCCTGGCGAGCAGGGTCTTACCGGTGCCCGGCGGCCCGTACAGCAGCACGCCCTTGGGAATCTTGGCGCCGAGCGCCTGGTAGCGGCCGGGGTTCTGCAGGAAGTCCTTGATCTCGTGCAGTTCCTCGACGGCCTCGTCGGCGCCGGCCACATCGGCGAACGTCGTCTTGGGCATGTCCTTGGACAGCTGCTTCGCCTTGGACTTGCCGAAGTTGAGTACCCGGTTCCCGCCGCCCTGCGCGTTGTTCATCATCCACATGAGCAGCAGGAACAGCAGTACCAGCGGCACCATGAAGATCAGGATCTGGAACAGAACGCTGTCCTGGGTGACGGAGGTGTCCCACTTGTCGGCGAGCTTGTCCGCCGCCTTGGCCTCGTCGAGGGCGGCGACCACCTCGTCGGCGCTCTGCGCGGGGAACTCGGCGAACAGCCGGTTCGACCCCTCGACCAGCACGCCGTCGTTGAGGATCAGCTTGAGGCGCTGTTCCTTGTCCTCCAGGGTGGCGTCCCTGACCGTGCCCTCTTCGAGTTGCTCGAGCGCCTGCGACGTCGGGATCTGCTTGTATCCCCTGGTGTCGTTCAACAGCTGGTTGATGACGATGTAGAGCAGCACTGCCACGGCTATCCAGAGCAGCGGGCTGCGGAGCAGGCGCTTGCGGTCCATTCGTGTACGGCCTGGGCGGCCTCGACCCTCCCGTAATTCGAAAGTCGGGTAGTGAGCACCTCCGGCACCACGTTCGCGCGACGGACGAGCACTTCCGATGGTGTGTTCAGGGTACCCGGCACCACCCGGCCTGTGCGCCGGCCGCGTCACCGCGGAGGTGTCGGGTACTCACCGACAACGCACCACCCCGTCTCCCGGTTCCGCCGACGGGCGGGTGAGGGTCGGAGGTGATCCTGGTCTCAACTACGGAAAGTGATCTTCAGCGGGCTTGGATGGCGGGCTCCGCCTCGGTTACCGTCGGGTAACAAAGTCCTTGGTCCAGTGAATGCCCGAGTGATCCCTTGAGTGACGTGAAGACTACTCCCCGTACCCCCCCTGCGCTGGTCGGAGCCGGTGCGATCCTCGGCGCGGTGCTCGCTGCGACGGCCACCCTGGTCGCGCTGCACGGTGGCTCCGACAGCCCGTGCGACGTCGCGACCCCGCTCAGGATCGTCGCCTCCCCGGCCGTCGCACCGGCGATCCAGGAGATCACGAAGCGTGACATTGACCCGGCGTGCATCACGATCCGGGTCGTTGCCCAGAACGCCGCGGACGCCTCCGCCGAGCTGGCCGCCGGCAGCGGTTCCGACACGCCGGCGCTGTGGGTTCCGGACTCCTCGCTGTGGCCGAAGCTGGCCAGGCAGGACGCGGCCGCCCATGGCGGGACCCCGCCGAGGATCGAGGAGCGCGGCGCGCTGGCGATGTCGCCGCTGGTCGCCGTCGCCTCCCGCAGGGACGCCGCCGAGTTCGGCTGGCCGGACACCCGGCCCGGCTGGCAGGAGCTCATCGGCGGCCCGGTGCCCACCACCATCGGCGACCCGCTGGGCACGACGGAGGGCCTGTCCACCCTGATGGTGGTGCGGCAGCTGCTCGGCAACCCCGACGGCACCCCGCGGCCCGAGCTGGTCGGCGCGCTGCTCGCGGTCGGCAGGGACGCGGTCTCCACCATGCGGGCCGCGTACGACCGGTTCGGCACCGCGTCCGACGCCGGCCTGGCGTTCACCGCGTCCGAGCAGTCCGTCGTCACGTACAACCGGGCGGCCGGGCGGACCCCGGTGGTCGCGATCTACCCCAGGGAGGGCACGGTCGCCATGGACCACCCGCTGGTGCGGGTCGTCCGCGACGGCGAACCGCCCGAGGTGGGCGCGGCGGCCGACGCGGTCGAGGTCGTGCTCCGCGCCGCGTCGGCGACCGCGACGTTCCAGGCGGCCGGGTTCCGCGCCCCGGACGGCACGTTCGACCTCACCTCGTCGTTCTCGTCGGCCACCCCTGGCACCGGCCCGCTGTCCGGCATCGACCCGGCGCGGCCGACGCTGGTGACGCTGCCGCTGGTCGAGCAGGCCACCGAGGTCCTCCGCACCTGGAGCGCGGTGACCCTCGACGTCCGGATGCTCGCGCTGATCGACGTCTCCGGCTCGATGGACGCGGGCAGCGGCGCGGCCGGGGACGCGGGCAGCGGCGCGGCCGGCCGGACCCGCATCGAGCTGGCCAGGGACGCGGCCCGCACCGCCCTGCAGCTCTACCCCGACACCACCGACGTGGGACTGTGGGCGTTCTCCATCCAGCAGGCGCCGCCGAACGACTGGGCCGAGCTGGTGCCCATGGGGCGCCTCGGCACGGCTGGGCACCGCGCCGCCCTGGACGCCGCCGTCACCTCGCTGCCGTCACGAACGACCGGCGGCACCGGCCTCAACGACAGCGTGCTGGCCGCGTACCGGGCGCTGCGCGACGCCTACGACCCCGGCCGGATCAACTCCGTGGTGCTGCTGACCGACGGCCGCGACGAGGACCCGGACGGCGTCGACGAGGACACCCTGCTGCGGACCCTGCTGGCCGAGGCCGACCCGGCGCGCCCGGTGTCGGTCATGGCCATCGGGATGGGCCCGGACGTGGATTTCGCCGCCCTGCAACGGATCGCGGCGGCCACCGGCGGCAAGGCGTACCTGGCGAGCGATCCCGCCGACATCCGCGGCGTGTTCCTGGACGCGATCATCCGACGTCGTTGACACCCGGATGCCGAGGTTCGCGTTACTGAGTGGCAGGATTCGGCCACTGACCGGATCCGCTCATTTTCTTTACCTGGACCACCGTTGTGGACGACGCTGCGTGCGAGCGGACAGGTCACCCGTCGACCGGGCGCGATAACAAGCGGCTGACCAATTCTCCGGCAATCGTGTGATGCGCCGTCACCAACGCCGTATCCACAACATGCCGATCAGGCAACAAACAGCACCCTTCTGGCGATAGACGGACAGCGAAACCAACTCGGACAAGATCTGGGTGGTCGATTTGAGCCAGCAAGTGTAGGAGCTTCTCCACGTGATCGAGTACAACTCGTGCCCGGGAACCGGTGGCCGTCGGAGCCGGTGGTTCGGACCATGCCGAAAGCTGTCCGGTGCTGGTCACGGCCATGCCGGCGGACGGCCCGGCCGGGCGCTCCGCCGCGGTGGCGACCATCGTTCGCCCATCGTTGAGCACGTCGACGGACCGCTCGCCCGCGAACAGACCGCAGGCACGGCCGAGTGCGACGAGCCAGTTGGCCGTGCCCAGCCAGTCGGCCGCCGACGGCACCCTGGGCGGGCCGAACCGCACCACATGAACCTCGACGCACGACCAGGAGGCCTCGTTCTGCCCTGGCATGTCCGCTCGCCACGTCACGATCGGGATGTCACAGGACTCGACATCCGACCAGGACAGCTGGGCAGGTGCCGGTGCGGCATCGACAGGCACAGCAGGCCCAGCGGGCCCAGCGGGCGCGCCGGTCGGCCGAACGTCGACCCGGCCGCCGGGAAACGGAGGCGCGTCGCCGGGGAACACGGGACGGCCCACCGGCTTGGCCCGCTCACCGTCGATCCCGGCGAGCAGCCGCTCGCGGGCCTGCTGTTCGGTGCAGCCGACGAGCTTGATGTCCACCAGCGCCCTGAGCAGGCCGTCCGGCGCACAGTGGTCGACCAGAACCGGAACCATCAGGTGTTGCGCACCGGTCGGGTCGAGCGCGAAGTAGGAGCCCCATTCTGGCCGCGTGTAGGTGCTCGACAGGAAGTTCGGACTCAACACGAGCACGATTCGTCTCGCCTGCCGACAGGCATCGTCCATGAGTGCGGCCCAGTTACCACCTGGGCGAAAGTCCCAGGCTTCCACGATCACCGAGCGGCCGGCGCACTCCAACTCCCAGGCGATCCATTCTGCCCACGCCCGGTCAGCATGGTTGTAGCTGACGAAAAAGTCGACCTGAGCAGCCACTTCCACCTGAACCCCACGATGATGGACTCCGCCATGCGAGGCCAACCGTATCAGCGCCTGCACCGTATACGGAGGCCCTTGTGGTGTTCGTAGGAATTCACCGGCGGGCCGAAGTCGAACGCCTCGTCCAGCTGTTCGATCGGGTCCGCGCCGAACGTCGGCCGGCCCTCGTCGTCTACACCGCTCCGCAGGGATGGGGGAAGACCCGCATCGTGCAGGAGTTCTACCGAGCGCTCGCCGCCGAGCAGCCACAGCCGCCGTACTGGCCCGCTGCGCTGCCGGCCGGCGTCGCCGGGACCGACAGGAAGGTCACGGTGCCGCGACGCTCCTTCACCCGCGGTCCGGAGGTCGAGCCGCAGTGGCTGTGGCTGGCGCCCGTTGTCGGCAGGCTCAGCGACAACTCGCCGGCACCCGCGCTCTCCGGTCTGTACGAGCAGCTGCGACGCCACCGTCATGGCGGGAACGAAGCGGGCCTCGCGGCGTCGTTGCGCGTCGGCAGGACCGCCACGGGCGAGCAGGTGCCCGCGGTGATCGTGCTGGACGACGCCCACGACCTCGACCACCAGACGACCGGCGCCATCACCGAGGTGCTGACCACGGACGTGCCCGCGCTGGTGATCGCCACGACCTGGGCCGTGCCCCGACCGGCGGAGGCGCCGTTCCTCGAGTTCCTCGACGAGGTGCGAAACTCGATGCTGGTCACCGTCGTCAACCTCGGCTCGCTCACCGCCGACGATCTCGTCGAACAGCTGCGGGCCGAGTACCCGGGCACCGACCCGCAGGTGTGCGACCGCCTCGCGCAACGGTCGAGCGGCAATCCGTACACGCTGAGCCTGCTGCTCGCGACGCCGCTGATCGCCGGCACCGTCGTCGACGGCCGGATCACCACGCCGGGCGACGACATCGCGCGCATCGGCGTGCGCATCGACCAACTGCTGGCCGAACACTGGCGACGGCTGCCCGCGGACACCCGGCGCGTCCTGGTGACGGCCTCAGCGCTCGGACCGGCGTTCGTCGACGACGTGCTCTCGGCGGCCCTTCGACCCCACGGCGTCGACAGCTCACCGGACCACGCCGTCGTCACCTCCTGGATCCGACCGTTCGGTGGGTCACCGCGCCTGTTCGAGTTCGTGGAACGACCACGGTACGAGATCGCCCGCGACGACCTCCCGAACGTCCTGTCGACGTCCGACCTGGCCAGGCTCAACGCCGACGCGTTACGGGCGACCACTGCCCTGCTGGCGGTCGAGCCGCCGGGAATGGTTCGGCGGGTACTGCTCACCCAGCACCTCACGCTCGCCCGCGGCTGCGACGACGCCGATCGGACGGCCGCCGGCACGAGCGCCATGGAGCTGGCCCGGATCGCCATCGCCGAACACCGTAGGCCGGCGGCCATCGACCACCTGACGCAGGCGCAGCGGTGGTTCACGGACGCCGGCGCCCACCGCCCCCTCATCGAATGCGCGGTTGAGTTGGCCTCCGTTGTCCAGGTGGAGCGGCGGAGGGCGGACGGCGAGCCCATCGCCGTCCTGGCCGTCGAGCTGGCGGACCGCCACCTGGCGCCGGACGACGAGCTGCGGGCCAGGGCACGCCTCGTTCTCGCCGCGACCCGACGCCGGCGCGGCGACACCGCGGCCTACGAGTCGTGCGGGGCGTTGATCGACGAGGTGAGCCAGGTCGTCGAGCGGCTCGAACGGCCGTCGCCCGAGCTGCGCGGCCTGCTGTGGGCACTGCGGCTGGCCCGGCAGACCACCGACGGCGACCTTCTCGGCGCCGCGGAGACGTCGGCGGACTACGTCGCGTTCTGCGACCGGCACTTCGGTCACCTGCACGACCGGACGGTCGACGCGCTGCAGGATCTCGGCTACCGACTTCACCGCGCCCGCCCCGCCGACGCGGTGGCGGTGCGCCGTGACGTCCTGGCCCGTCGGCAGCGGCAGGCCGCCTCGACCGGCGACCTTCGTACCACCGGAGCACGGATCGACATGGTGGTGGCGTTGCTGGGTTCCGGCACGGACACCGACCTCGACGAGGCGGAACGCCTGGCCGACGAGGCGCTGACGACGTGGTCGCGGGTGTACGGCATGGAGGGGCACCGCACGCTGCGCGCCCGATCGGTCCGCGCGAGGGTGTGGCGCCGCAGGGGGTTCGTCGCCGAAGCGGCCGGCGACACCGTCACGGCGCTGTGCCGATACCGGGCGGCCGCCACGGAGACAGCCACGGTGCTGCGGCTGCGACAGTCGCCCGGCGCGCCGACCGAGCAGGCCGAGCTGGCGCTCGGCCTGCAGCGGCACGGTGAGTCACTGGCCTACCTGCGCGACCCCGCGGCCG
>Ga0190272_10000875_pt1 | contig 14679 bp, 12 predicted proteins | sample Popmic504T_FD_133746 | JGI IMG/M metagenome (GOLD analysis project Ga0190272, IMG submission 133746) | Populus adjacent soil microbial communities from riparian zone of Shoshone River, Wyoming, USA - 504 T | ecosystem: Environmental > Terrestrial > Soil > Riparian zone | place: USA: Wyoming... | reverse complement strand
GGGTTACCTGCTCAAGCCGCAGCGCGAGGACATCGCCTCGATCCTGCCGCGCGAGATCAAGGAGCGCTTTGCCCGCGTCGTCGGCAACAAGCCGCCCTGTCCCGAGACGCCGTGGTGGCAGGTCTGGAAATAGCGCTCACTTCCCGATTGCAGCCGACACCAGCTTGATCGCGTCATCGCTCGCCCATTCGGCGGGGCCCGCGAGCGTGCCGAGTTCGCAGCCTTGGGGATCGATCAGCAGCGTCGTCGGCATGCCGAACGCCTTGCCGGCGGCCTTGAGATCCTGGAACACCTTGGCGCTGGAGTCGGCGTAGTAGCCAAGCTTCCTGATGCCGGCTTCCTCGAGCCATGCCTTCGGCTTGTCGAGGTTACGCGTGTCGATGTTGATCGCCACGACCTCGAACGTCTCGTCGCCGAGCTTGGCCTGCAGTGCGTCGAGCGCGGGCATCTCTTTGCGGCATGGCACGCACCAGGTCGCCCACAGGTTCAACAGCACGGTGCGGCCGCGGAAGTCGGCGAGCGTGCGCGGCTTTCCGTTGGCGTCCATGAATGCCAGGTTGGGGAGCGGCTTCGGCTCGGAAGCGATGCCGACGGCGGCGACTTCGCCGCGCGCGAGAGGGGCAAGGCGCTTGGCAATCTCTGCGGCGGGGCGGCACGCCGCCTCAGCCGGATTGCGTTGCGTCGCACCAATCCCGTATACCGCCGCGAGCCCGGTAACCATGCCCGCAACGGCGCCAAGCACAATCATGGCGTGGCGGCGCTTTGTGCTACGTGTCGGTGCGGGCTGTTCGGTCATAGGCGGATTTTCGGCGGTCGGGTCATGAGCAACAAAATGTGGGGCGGGCGCTTCGCGTCGGGTCCCGGCGCCATTATGCAGGAGATCAACGCCTCGATCGACTTCGATCGCCGCCTTTACCGCCAGGACATCGCGGCAAGCAAGGCCCACGCCGCCATGCTGGCGAAACAAGGCATCATCTCGCGCGACGATGCGCGCAAGATCGCTCACGGTCTAGACACGATCCTGTCAGAGATGGATTCCGGCAAATTCCGCTTCAAGCGGGCGCTCGAAGACATCCATATGAACGTGGAATCGCGGTTGGCGGAACTGATCGGGCCGGCAGCCGGGCGGTTGCACACGGCGCGCTCGCGCAACGACCAGGTCGCGACCGATTTCAAGCTCTGGGTGCGCGACGCGATCGACGACATCGATGCGGCACTCGCCGCCTACCAGCAGGCGCTCGCCGAAAAGGCACTGGCGCATGCCGCGACCGTGATGCCGGGCTTTACCCACCTGCAAACCGCGCAACCGGTGACGTTCGGGCACCATCTGCTGGCCTATGTGGAGATGGCGGCGCGCGACCGCGGCCGCTTCGCCGACGCGCGCAAGCGGCTGAATGAAAATCCTCTTGGAAGCGCGGCGCTGGCCGGAACGTCGTTCCGGCTCGACCGCACCATGACGGCGAAAGCACTCGGCTTCGACCGGCCGGCGGCGAACTCGCTCGATGCGGTCTCCGACCGCGACTTCGTGATGGAGACACTGGCGGCCGCCTCGATCACGGCGGTGCATCTGTCGCGCTTCGCCGAAGAGATCGTGATGTGGTCCTCGCCGCTGATCGGCTTCATCACGCTGTCGGACAAGTTCACCACCGGTTCTTCGATCATGCCGCAGAAGCGCAATCCGGATGCCGCCGAACTGGTGCGCGCGAAGACGGGGCGCATTTTCGGTGCGCTGCAGGCGCTGCTGGTCGTGATGAAAGGACTGCCGCTCGCCTACCAGAAGGACATGCAGGAGGACAAGGAGAGCGCCATGGATGCGCTCGCCGCGCTGATGCTCGGGCTGGCCGCAATGGCCGGCATGGTAGCCGACATGAAGCCCGATGTGGCGCGGATGAAGGCCGCCGCCGGTGCCGGCTATTCCACCGCGACGGACTTGGCGGACTGGCTGGTGCGGACGCTGAAAATGCCGTTCCGCGATGCCCACCACATCACCGGCCGGATCGTGGCCGCCGCCGAACAGGCCGGCCTGCCGCTGGAGAAGCTGCCGCTCGCCGCCATGCAGGCCATCGAGCCTCGCATCACCAAGGCGGTGTTCGGTGTCCTGCCGGTTGAACGCTCGGTGCAAAGCCGGGTGAGCCTCGGCGGCACCGCGCCTGCGAACGTGCGGCGCGAGGCAACGAAGTGGTTGAAAAAGCTGGCCAAAAAGTAACACTTGTCAGGCAAGTATCTTGTCCGCGCCGGCTGCCTCTCGCTCGCCGCACTCGATCTGTTGTATGTGTCGCCGGTCTCAGGGGTGCATCGTGAGTTGTTCCTTCCGTCCAGCATTACGACTCGCCGCGACCGGCGCGCTTTTGCTTGCGCTGGGGCTGACCTTGTCGGCTTGCGGACGGCGCGGTCCGCCGGACGCACCGCCCGGTGTCTACAGCGGCCCGCAGGGCACCTTCGAGCTCGACCCAGAAGGGCGCCCGATCGCTCCGCCCGGACAGAAAAGACGCCTGCCGATCGACGCGCTGCTCGACTAGGCTCCTGTCATGCACCATTTCGCCTATCGAGCCGGCGCGATGCACGCCGAGGCGGTCGATCTTGGCGCGCTCGCCGGGAGCGTCGGCACGCCGTTCTATTGCTATTCCACCGCGACGCTTGAGCGGCACTACCGCGTGTTCGCCGAGGCGTTCGCGGATGTGCCGTCGCTTGTCTGCTACGCCATGAAGGCGAATTCCAATCAGGCGGTGATCGCCACGCTCGCGCGCCTCGGCGCGGGCGCCGACGTGGTCTCCGGCGGCGAATTGAAGCGCGCGCTTGCGGCCGGTGTTCCGGCGGAGAAAATCATGTTCTCCGGCATCGGCAAGACCGCTGACGAACTCGCCGCGGCGGTGGACACCGGCATCCTCTGCACCAACGTGGAGTCCGAACCCGAGCTGGAATTGCTTTCGGCGATCTCGGCCGCGAAGGGGCGAACGACGTGCATCTCGGTGCGGGTCAATCCCGACGTCGATGCGCAGTTCGATTCGGCGCATCACAAAGCGTCGCCCAAGATCGCGACCGGCAAATCCGAGAACAAGTTCGGCATTCCCATCAGCCGCGCGCGCGAAGTCTACGCTCGCGCCGCCAAGCTGAAGGGCCTGCGCGTTGTCGGCGTCGACATGCACATCGGCAGTCAGATCACCGACCTGCAGCCGTTCGAGGACGCCTTCGCGCTGCTCTCCAATTTCGTGCGCACGCTGCGCGCCGACGGCCACACAATCGAGCATATCGATCTCGGCGGAGGCCTCGGCATTCCATACCTCGAGGATCTCGTGCCGCCGCCCGATCCCGCCGCCTACGCGGCGATCGTGAAACGCGCGACGCGCGGTCTCGACTGCAAGCTGATCTTCGAGCCCGGCCGCATGATCGTTGGCAATGCCGGCATCCTGGTGACGCGCGTGCTTTACGTGAAGCGCGGCGAGGCGAAAAATTTTGTGATCGTCGATGCCGCGATGAACGACCTGATCCGGCCGACGCTGTACGAGGCGTATCACGATATCCGCCCGGTGAAGGCGGCGGGGGCGCGGCGTTTCGTCGCCGATGTCGTCGGCCCGATCTGCGAGACCGGCGACTATCTGGCGCTTGAACGCGAGATGGCGGAGCCCGCGCCGGGGGATCTGATCGCCATCATGACGGCGGGCGCCTACGGGGCGGTGCAGGCCGGGACCTACAATACCCGCGCGCTGGTGCCGGAGGTGCTGGTGAACGGCGCCGAATGGGCAATCGTTCGGCCGCGCCTCGACGTGGACGCCTTGATCGCGCTCGACCGGACGCCAGATTGGCTGCGATAGCGCGTGACGGCCCGCAACTGCGGCCGGTCTGTTGTGGCCGAAATGGAACATTTCGGCCCGAAAATTGCTTAGTTTGTGGGCGTTGCTTGTTCGCCAACGCCAAATCAGGCTAAGGCTGGTTACGGAGTAGCAGGTGAACGACCGGCCTTCCGATTTCCAGGCTGACTCTCGCCAGATCGACGAGCAAGTCGGCGACACTCTCCTCGCACGCGCGTTGCGGCGGGCATGGTGGAGCATTCTCTGGGAACGGCTGTGGCCTGCGCTGGCTTCGCTCGCCGTCGCCGTCGGAATTTTCCTCGCCGTCTCATGGGCCGGTCTGTGGCTGTGGTTGGCGCCGCTCGGGCGCGCGGTCGGGCTGTTTGTGCTGGTCGTGCTGCTTGCGGTCGCGGCGGTGCCGCTGCTGCGCTTCCGGCTGCCGAGCACGTTTGACGGTCTGCGCCGCCTCGATCGCGGCAGCGGTCTCAAGCACCGGCCCGCAACCGCGCTCGCCGACGAACTCGCAGCCGGCGAACAGGATCAGGTGTCTACCGCGCTGTGGCGCGCCCATGTCGAGCAGGCGTTGCGTGCGGCGAATTCGCTCAAGGCCGGTACGCCGCGCCCGCGCCTGCCGCTGTTCGATCCGATCGCGGTGCGGGCGCTCGTGGTGCTGCTCGTCTGTGCGACGTTCTTTGCGGCGTCGGGCGAGCGCGTCAAGCGCATCACGGCGGCATTCGACTGGGCCGGCGTGGTGCAGGCGAAGAACTTCCGCGTCGACGCCTGGGTGACGCCGCCGGCCTACACCGCCAGGCCGCCGGTGATCCTGCCGGGCATCCGCGCCGGTGAGCCGCATCAGGCCGCGCTGATCCAGACGGTGCCCGCGGGGAGCGTTCTGGTGATCCGCGCGAGCGGCGCGAGCCGGCTCCAGGTTTTGACCAGCGGCGGACTTGCCGAAGCAAGCCGCGAAGGTGCACCGACCCCGCCGGCCGGAACCGACGAGCATCGCTACGTCATCACGGATCGCGGCACCGCGACGTTGAAAGGCGTGCTCGACGACGACGTCACCTTCACGTTCGCCGCCATTCCGGATCGTCTGCCGACCATCGCGCTCACCAAAGAGCCCGAACCGCAGGCGCGCGGCTCGCTGCTGCTCGCCTACAAGGTCGAGGACGATTACGGCGTGATCGCCGCGCAGGCGAATTTCGCCTTGAAGCAAAAGCCCGGTCCCGACGGCCGCGTGCCGCGCCCGCTCTATGGCGCGCCGGATTTCACGCTCGTGCTGCCGCAGGCGCGAACGCGCAATGGCGCGGGCCAGACCACCAAGGACCTGTCCGACCATCCGTGGGCCGGCGCCGAGGTCACGCTCACGCTGGTGGCGCGCGATGAAGCCGGCAACGAAGGTTCGAGCACGCCGGCCGAGTTCAAGCTGCCCGAGCGCGTTTTCGTGAAGCCGCTGGCGCGCGCGCTGATCGAGCAGCGGCGCACCCTGGCGCTCGACGCGGAGGCAAAGCCGCGCCTGCTCGCGGCGCTCACGGCGCTGTCGATTGCGCCCGAGCGGTTCATGCCGGAGGTGTCGCACTATCTCGGGCTGCGCTCGATCTACTGGCAGCTCACCCACGCGAAATCCGACGACCAGTTGCGCGATGTCGTGGCGCGGCTGTGGGGTATGGCGGTGACGATCGAGGATGGCCAGCTCTCCGATGCCGAAGCGGCGTTGCGTGCCGCGCAGGAAGCCTTGCGGCAAGCGCTGGAGCGCGGCGCGACCGACGAAGAGCTCAAGAAGCTGATGAACGATCTGCGCGCCGCGCTCGACAAGTTCATGCAGGCGCTGGCCGAGCAGATGCGCAAGAATCCGCAGCAGCTCGCGCGGCCGCTCGACCCGAATACCCGCATGCTGCGGCCGCAAGATCTCAAGAACATGATCGACCGGATGGAGCAGCTCGCGCGCTCGGGCGCCAAAGATGCGGCCAAGCGCATGCTCGAAGAGCTGCAGCAGATGCTGGAAAACCTGCAGATGGCGCGGCCCGGCCAGCAGGGCGGCGACGACATGGACGACGACATGATGTCGGCGCTCGACGAGCTCGGCAACATGATCCGCGAGCAGCAGAACCTGCGCGACAAAACGTTCCGCCAAGGCCAGGAGCAGCGGCGCAATCAGCAGGGCCAGCGCGGACAACGCGGCCAGCAGGGCAAGCAAGGTCAACAGGGGCAGCAGGGGCAAGGCGATCCGGGCCAGTTCGGCGAACTGCGGCAGAACCAGCAGGCTTTGCGTGAGCAGCTCAAGAAGCTCCTGGAAGAAATGCGCAAGCGCGGCCAGGCGGGGCAGCAAGGCCAGCCCGGCCAGCAACCGGGTCAGGATCCGGGCGAAGGACTAGGCCAGGCCGACGGCGCGATGGGCGATGCCGAGGGACAGCTCGGTCAGGGCAATTCGGATAGCGCGGTCGACGCGCAGGGCCGCGCACTCGAAGCGTTGCGCCGCGGCGCGCAGAGCCTTGCCCAGCAGATGCAGCAGGGTCAGGGCCAAGGGCAGGGACCCGGCAACCCGGGCCGCACCGGTCAGGCGCGCGCCAATCAGGATACCGATCCGCTCGGCCGCCCCTTGCGCGGGCGCGATTACGGCGACGATGTCACCGTGAAGGTGCCGGGCGAGATCGACGTGCAGCGTGCGCGCCGCATTCTCGAAGAGCTGCGCAAGCGCTTTGCCGATCCGGCGCGCCCGCAGCTCGAGCTCGACTACATCGAGCGGCTGCTGAAGGATTTTTGAAAGCGCCCGTGTTGGCCGATATGAACGTCACTTTGCCCTCCGATCAGCTTGAATGGCTTGAAGCACAAGTCGCGGCCGGCCGGTTCCGTTCGGTCGACGAAGCGCTGGTGGTGGCGGTCGCTGATCTCAAGGCGATGCGCGACGACGATCTGGCTTGGGCCAAGCCGTATGTTGACGAAGCGCGTGCTTCGATTGCGCGCGGCGATGTCTCAATCCGGCGAGGATTTTTTCAAACAGCTCGATGCCAAGCTCGAGGCTCTTCGCTCTCGATGACGCGTCTCGTCGTCACGGCGGATGCCGAGACTGATACAGTCGAAATTCTTGACCATCTGGAACGAGAAGCAAGTCCGCGGATCGCTGAGGATTTCGGCCGTCGCTTCGCAAAGCCATCGAAAGATTGGTCGATCTGCCGGAAGCGGGTCCGCTGCGTCCCGCATTGGGAAAGACATTCGCATCGCGATCGTCTTCCCATACATTTCCTAGATGGTTTTGCACAAGATTCTCGCCTGTGTTAAAACAGCACCGCCTCCCGCGCCGTTCCTTGCCGGAGACGCGAGAGGCGGAGTCCCAATCCACCCTAACCAACGGGGGTGGGCCATTCCCCCGGGAGTCGCTCCAAACTAAGGGCGTCCCGAGGTGTGCCGTAGATGCTCCCCGGGTAGATCGGTCCACAACCGATCCCCCGGGGCTCCCCTCCCAAGACCCGCTAGCAGGCCTCAGGAAGATCGTGGGCGCTCTAGCGCGCCGATTCCTTTTCCCTCTCTCTCTGCCACGCAGAACGCTTGCCCTTAGCCATGCGTGAATCCCTATTTTCCACGGTCGGCGGCACGCCGGCAGCATCTGCGATACTGCGCCAAGTCCGACGCCACGTATGCGTCAGATAGGGTTGTCCAGTTTCGGCGTTGACGATGACTGCACCCGATTGCGGAAGCATGTCGCGCGTCAGCGATTCATGTTGTTTGCAGTCCGCCAACTTTCGAAATTCATCCATGACCATCGGACACTGTCTCAGGTCGATTTCGATTTTCTCCTGCTTCGCACTCGTGACGTGAACCAGGTTGAAGTTCTCATCGATTTGGTTCCAGCGAATACCGCGCACCCATTTCAGGTCGCCTAAGAGTATGTCCGACATCGTGCCCGACTCGCTGTGCGGCACCCACTGGCCGATCACGTCGGTTTGGGCGAGCTTGCCGTCGTATTGAAGTGCCTGTGCCAGAGCGATTAATGGGAGGCCTTCCTTGTGAGACTGTGCGCGGACTGCGCGTACGTGCTCGGCAGTGATCCGCTCACCCGCGTCTCGCGGCTTGCTGTTTTCGAATTTCATCCTGTGCAGAACTACGGATACGCGCAGGCAGTCCGCGTCCTCGATCACGGAAGCGCCGAAGTGAATAACTTGGCGCAACATGGTCATCAGGCTGTGCGCCATCGCGACCTTGCCGCCTTCCTTCCAGAGCTCGTGAAGGCGCTCGAAATCTTCCGTCACCAGATCGCGCGCTTTTGCGTCGCCGCAATCCTTCAGAATGCGCCGAATTAAGCCGTCGTAGTTCTCTCGGGTCTTGTGCCGAATCCCGTGGTAGGGCGAGCGCGCATCGGATCGATATAGATGCACGAGGGTCGCTATGTTTCGACTCTCTGCCTGAGGCTTGTTCTCGACGACGGGCGCTTCGGGAGCGGCGGCGATGTTCGCCGATACAGCCGCCGATGCCAGCATTACCGGAGCCGCCACGTTCACGCCGTGCAAGTCTGCCGCCATGTTGCGGAGGTTCAATAGGTGGACAAGCACGCGGTCGATATCATCGACCACGCGCGGCGATCCTAAATCGCCTGCGAGCTTGCCAATAATATCGGCGAGATTCGACATAACGGGGCTTATGCATTGGCGCTACTCATGAGTCAACAGCGATGTCATCAGCGGTGCACAGCGGCGTAAGTGGACGGAAATTTCCGTCATTGCGCGCAACATTTAGGCAGGCAATATCTGATACTTACCGGCTGTTAACGGCAGTCCAATAGTGCCCCACCAGCACAGCCTTCACCGCCGCCTTGATGTTGGCCAGCGTGAACGGCTTGAGGATCACGTCGTGGATGATCTCTCCGCCGCCCAGATTGGAGCAAAAAAGAAGGACGTCTTGCGGCGCTTCCTATGTGCGGCGATTGGAAGGCCTATTCGCCGCGAGTGATGCGGTGAAAAAGCGTGCCGCAACGGGCTCAGTGGCAATTCAAATGATAGCGCGTATGCCGCAGCTCGCCTGTCTTTGTCAGTGCGCCCTTCTCGACCAGATCCTGCAGGTCTCGCGTGGCGGTCGCCCGTGAGGCTCCGCTGATGCCGATGTAGTTATCGGCGCTCAGACCTCCCTTGAATCCGTCGATGCCCTCGCGGAACATCCGCGCGATCATTTTCTCCTGGCGCTCGTTCAGCTTTCCGCGCAGTCGCTCGTGGAGTTTTGATTTCGCGACATAGAAATCCACGCGCCTGATCGTATTGTTCTGCGCTTCGAGAATCGTGTTGGCGAAATACTTCAGCCACTTGCTGATTTCGGTGTCCTTGTTGTTGCGCTCCAGCGCGGCATAGTAGTCCTTACGTTTGCGTTCGATGGTGTAGGCGAGCGCAATGAGGCTCGGTTGCCCGAGGTTTTGCGCGAGTGACTTTTCCGCGAGCGCGCGGCCGATGCGGCCATTGCCGTCCTCGAACGGGTGAATGCACACGAAATAGAGGTGCGCGATTCCGGCCCGCGTCATCGCCGGCAGCGGGCTCTTTGCGCCGGGCGCGGTGTCATTGAACCATGCGATGAATCGCTTCATTTCATCGGGCAGACGATCGGACGGCGGTGCTTCGAAATGTACCGTGCGCTTATAGTCGGGGCCGGAAACGACTTGCATCGCGTCCGCGTGCGCACGGTAGCCACCGACAACCTTGATGGAATTGTTTCCACTCAGCAGCATGGTATGCCAGTCGAACATCGTCCTGTCGGTGAGCGGTGTCGCGAAGCCGCGATACAAATCCACCATCATCCTGGAGATGCCGCGCTCGGCGGGCTTCACGCCCGGCCGTTCGTCGCCTAGTCCGAATTGGTGGCGCAGCGACGACTGCACGCTATCGCGATTGAGAATTTCGCCTTCGATCTCGGAAGTCTTGACCGCTTCATCGCTGATAAGCTCGATCTTGAGCGTTTCCTGGTCGTTCGCGCCGACATGCTTGTACGCGCCGACGATTTCGCCGGATTGCACCAGGAATTGCTTTTCCAGAGGCTCTAATGCGGCTGAATCGTAGGTGAAATTCGGCCAATCGGTTCGTTGCCAGTTCCAGGTCATGAGCTATAGGAATTTACTCTATAGCTCATAATAGAACGAAATTTGAGCTATAGCAACGGGATTTATAGCTCACGGCGCGCTCAGAATCGGGGCTCGGTGCTAGCGCTTGCCGCTCGCCAGCGCCTCCGCCACCGTCTCCTTGATTTCGGCGAGCGTGAACGGCTTGAGGATGACGTCGTGGATCAGCGCGTCGAGGTTCGAGGCGCGTTCGCGCTGGTCGGCGTAAGCCGTCATCAGCAGGATGATGATCGCCGGATAGTCGCGCGCGGTGGCAAGCGCCAACGCGATGCCGTCCATCAGCGGCATCCTGATGTCGGTCAGCAGCAGTTCGAAGCGGCCTTGCTCGCGCGTCAGAATGTCGAGCGCGTCGGCGCCATCGACGGCAGTTACCACCTCGTGGCCGGAATCGGAGAGCGCGCGGGCTGTGAGCGCGCGCAGCGCTTCTTCGTCCTCGGCGATCAGGATGCGTGCCATCAGGCGATCTTTTCCACGACGCCGACGAACGGCAACTGACGAAACGCGTGCGCCACGTCCATGCCATAGCCGACGACGAACAGATCGGGGCATTGAAAGCCGACGAAGTCCGCATCGAGCGAAACCGCGCGCTTGCCGGGTTTTTCCAGCAGCACGCAGGTGAGCACGCGGCGCGCACCACGCGCCGCGAACAGGTCCTTGGCGTAGGCGAGCGTGCGGCCGGATTCGAGGATGTCGTCGACCAGCACCACGTCGCGCCCGCGCACATCGCTTTCCACGTCATGCAGAATCGTCACGGTCCCCGTCGAAACCGTGCCGGTGCGATAACTCGACAGCGAGACGAACTCGACCTCGGGTTCGAGCCCGACGCTATGCAGCGCGCGGATCAGGTCGGCGGCGAAGATGAAGCTGCCCTTGAGCACCGCGATGACCAGCAGTTGCTGCGGCGCCGCGGCCTTGATCTCCAGCGCAAGCGCCTCGTTGCGCGTGGCGATCGTGTCGGCGTCGAACAGGACGCGGATGCGCGTGTCAGGCGAGTGCGGCAAGGCGAGCCCTCACAGCGGACCGGCGAGAGCATCGCGCCGGTTGAAGAAGCGCACGATCACGTCGCGGCCGTCAGGCGGCGGAGAGGCAAGGCGTGCGCGGAACGGCAGTCCGTTGCCGGAGCCGACCGTGGATTTCGACGGCAGCGCCGTCCAGGCATAGACCTCATGGCCGACGCCGTTGCGCAACGAGAGACGCAGCCGCGGCACTTCGAGCGTGCGGGTCGTCAGGTTCACGATCGTTCCCTCGACAATCAGCACCATCACCCCGTCATGGAGTTCGCTTCTGCTCTTCACATCCTCGAAAAACAACCCGCGCAGATTGACCGGCAATCCGATCGCCGCATAGAGCGAGGCGGTCTGCGGGAAGTGGCGCACCACGGCGGCGCGCCAGTTCAGCGCCGCGAGGAGAATGGCCGCCATCGCGACGATCAGCATCGGCATGCTGACGAGCCGGCGCAAGAGCGAACGCTGCTCCTTGGGTTCCACATAGGTTGGACGGACGCGGCGCGCCGCGATGGTCTCGGCGTCGTCCGGAACGCCGGGGTCGAATTTGGTGACGGATTCGGCTTCCGTCGCGGGATGGTCCTGCGGAACCAGCGGCGGCGCGTCCGCGACCGTGAACGGATTGTCGGCCGGGCCGGCATCGCCCGGCGGCAGGATTTCCTGAAGCGGCCGAGCGTCCATGCCGGCGAAGTCGTCCGCGGGAGCCCGGGCGTGCTGGACGGCCGGCACCGACACCAGCGCGGGCTCTTCCACAACGCTATCGGAGGTCGCGAACCAGGTGTTCCGGCAATGCGAGCAGCGCACAGAGCGGCCCGCCGTGCCAAGGGCGGCGAGCTCGATCTGATAGGCGGTCGCGCAGGTCGGACAGACGATCAGCATTGCGTGGCTCGTGGAGACGCGAAAAAACCGTAGCAGCGGTCCGTTAACGAATCGGAAACCATAAAAAGCCGCGCGCGGCCCGCGACTTGGCCACGATCGCGCCAAATATCGTTAATGCATTGTTAATTGCGTGCGCGTGACAACAGCGCAAGGGTGGATACTCGGCCCCGAGGGGGGCCGATTCGGAGGACAAGCGTGGTCCGCTTCGAGAATGTCGGCTTGCGCTACAGCCTCGGGCCGGAGGTGCTGCGCGACGTCAGCTTCCAGCTCGCGCCGCAGTCGTTCCAGTTCCTGACCGGAGCCTCGGGCGCGGGGAAATCGTCGCTGCTGCGCATGTTGTTCCTTGCGCTCAAACCGACGCGCGGGCTGATCAATTTGTTCGGCCACGACGTCGCAACCCTGTCGCCGGACGCGCTCGCGACCTTGCGGCGGCGGATCGGCGTGGTGTTCCAGGACTTTCGCCTGCTCGATCACCTCACGACATTCGAAAACGTGGCGCTCCCCTTGCGCGTCATCGGGCGCGAAGAAGCGAGCTACCGCAGCGAGGTGACGGAATTGCTGCAATGGGTCGGGCTTGGCGACCGCATGGCGGCGCTGCCGCCTATTCTCTCCGGCGGCGAGAAGCAACGCGCCGCGATCGCGCGCGCCGTGATCGCGCAGCCGCATCTCCTGCTCGCCGACGAGCCGACCGGCAACGTCGACCCGAGCCTCGCGCGGCGGATGTTGCGGCTGCTGATCGAGCTCAACAAGTCCGGAACCTCGGTGGTGATCGCCACCCACGATATCGCCCTGATGGATCTGTATGACGCGCCCCGCCTGGTGCTGCACGACGGGCACCTGCAGGTCTATGCATGAGCACGGCCATGGCCGCCCAGACCGAATACGACGAGGAGGACGAGCAGCAGCAGCAGCAGCAGCGAACGCAGCCGCTGCAGGCGGCGGCCGAACTGCTGCTGCCGCGAGCAGAGGCCGCGATCGTGCCGGCCGACTCGATCTCCGGCCGCGCGCTGCTTGCCGTGATCGCGATCATGACGTTTCTCGCAGCGCTCACGCTCGGCGCTGTGGTGCTGGTGCGCACCGCCGCGGGCGACTGGCAGTCCGCGGTCGCCCGTGAGGTCACCATTCAGGTGCGGCCGTCGGCCGACCGCAATGCCGACGCCGACGTGCAGCGCGCGGTGGCGCTCGCCGGCGCCACCCAAGGGGTCGCGGGCGTGCGGCCCTACAGCAAGGAAGAGTCAGCGCGCCTGCTCGAGCCCTGGCTCGGCAGCGGGCTTGCGCTCGACGAACTGCCGGTGCCGCGGCTGATCGTGGTGCGCGTCGCGCCGGGCGCCGCGCCGGACTTCGCGGCGCTTCGCAAACAGCTTGCCGAAATTCCCGGCGCCACGCTCGACGATCACCGCGGCTGGGTCGAGCGCATGCGCGCGATGGCGCGCAGCGCCGTCGCGGTTGGGCTGGCTGTCCTCGGACTGGTGCTTGCCGCCACGATGCTGTCGGTGATGTTTGCGACGCGCGGCGCGATGTCGACCAACCGGCAGATCATCGAGGTGCTGCATGTGGTCGGCGCCAAGAAAAACTTCATCGCGGGCGAGTTCCAGCGCCATTTCCTCCTGCTCGGCCTGAAGGGCGGAGCGATCGGCGGTATCGCCGCGATGCTGCTGTTCGCGCTGATCGGCTTCCTTTCCGACTGGTTCAAGGGCAGTCCGGGCGAGACGCAGGCGGGCGCGCTGTTCGGCAACCTGTCGCTCGGCGCGGAAGGCTACGGCGCGATGATCGGCCTTGTCGTCCTGGTGGCGGCCGTGACGGCGGGGACTTCGCGGCTTACAGTGCACCGGACACTGAGGTCGCTGGAATAATGCGCAGGCTCATGCGCGCCATGCTGTTCGCCGCGCTCGCCGCCGTGATGATCCTCGGCGGCGGCTTCCTGTGGTTCATCTGGCACGTGCCGGCGGCCGAAACCGTGCTCAACCGCAATGCCGATGGCATCGTGGTGCTCACCGGGGGCGCCTCGCGCATCTCGGACGCGATCGAACTGCTCGCGGCCGGACACGGCAGGCGCCTGCTGATCAGCGGCGTGCACCGCACCACATCGACGGCCGAGATCGCACGCATCAATCCGCGCTACGAGGGCCTGGTGTCGTGCTGCGTCGACCTCGACCATTCGGCGATCAACACCACCGGCAATGCGATCGAGACGCGGCGCTGGGCCAACGACCGGCGCTTTTCCTCGCTGATCGTGGTGACGTCAGCCTATCACATGCCGCGCACCATGGCGGAGCTGGCGCGCCAGATGCCCGGCGTGACGCTGGTGCCGTTCCCGGTCGTGACCGAGAAGCTGCGCAACGAGCCGTGGTGGGCGAGCGGCGCGACCGCGCGGCTGATCCTGTCCGAGTACACCAAGTTCGTCGTCGCGACGCTGCGCATGAGCATCGAGCCCGCGCCCGTGCTGACCGGAGGGGCGGGCGGTCGGCTGAGCTCGAAGAGCTGAAACCGTGCAGGTTCTGCGCTCGGTCCTCTTCAACGTCCTGTTCTATCTCAATCTCATTCTGCACGTCGTCGTGGCGATCCCGACCTACGCGCTGCCGCGCCGCGCCTTCATGGCGGTCGCGAAATCATGGGGCCGCACCTCGAACGCGCTGATGCGCGTCGCCGGCATCAGCGTCGAATTGCGCGGCTTGGACAAGATCCCGCGTGGGTCCCTGATCGTTGCGGCCAAACACCAGTCGGTGTGGGAGACCTTCACGCTGCTCACGCTGTTCGACGATCCGGCCTATATCTTCAAGCGCGAGCTCGGCTGGATCCCGATCTTCGGCTGGTATGCGGTGAAGTCGCGCATGGTGCCGGTCGACCGCAGGGCGCGCGGCGGCGCGATCGCCGGCATGGTCGAGCGCGCCGTGGAGGAACTCAAGCGCGGCCG
>Ga0190272_10000874_pt1 | contig 14687 bp, 13 predicted proteins | sample Popmic504T_FD_133746 | JGI IMG/M metagenome (GOLD analysis project Ga0190272, IMG submission 133746) | Populus adjacent soil microbial communities from riparian zone of Shoshone River, Wyoming, USA - 504 T | ecosystem: Environmental > Terrestrial > Soil > Riparian zone | place: USA: Wyoming... | reverse complement strand
TCATCTACGTGTTCAACGTGGATGAGGCGGTGCTGACCTCGGACGCCAAGCGCGGCGAGCTGGCCGCCCTCGTGGCTCCCGCCGACGCGGTCTTCCTCGACGCGAAGATCGAGTCGGAGCTGATGGACCTCGACGCCGCCGACGCGGCCGAGCTGCTCGCGTCGACCGGTCAGACCGAGTCGGGGCTCGACCAGCTCGCGCGGATCGGGTTCGACACCCTCGGGCTGCAGACCTACCTGACGGCCGGCCCGAAGGAATCGCGGGCCTGGACGATCCACAAGGGCGACAAGGCCCCGCAGGCGGCGGGCGTCATCCACACCGACTTCGAGCGCGGCTTCATCAAGGCCGAGATCGTGTCGTTCGCGGATCTCGTGGAGACGGGCTCGATCGCCGAGGCGCGTGCGAAGGGCAAGGCCCGGATCGAGGGCAAGGACTACGTGATGCACGACGGCGACGTGGTGGAGTTCCGCTTCAACGTGTAGGTTGCCCCCTCTCGTCCACAGGCACTCCGGTGGGCGGAGTTCGTTCTGATCGCCCGATCGGCACGCTACTTGTCGGTAGCATGCGCAACGCTTGAGGTATGGACGAACTCGCGCAGATGATCGACCCGCGGCGCGCCGATGTGCGCATCGAGTTCGGGGTCGCTCGGGCGGAGTTCGCCCAGCAGACTGCGAATCGCGCCGCCGCCGAGCTCTGGCTGGCGATCGCCGAGATCCTCGATGAGGCTCGGCTCGCACCCGACGTCTACGTCGACAGCACGCTGCCGATTCGGGCAGGCGAGCGCAGCGAGTTCGCCGTGCGCGCCGCCGCTGCCGACCTGGCCGTGCGACTGCGCATCTCGGAGCCGGCCGTGCGGGGCCACGCATTCGACGCCGACACGCTCCGCACGCGCTTGCCGCGGCTCTGGGCGATGTTCTGCGACGGAGACGTGACCCCTTCGAACGCGCGCACGGCAGCCGATCTCGTCCGCAGCCTTCCCGACGAGGCCGGTCCGGCCGCGCGGTTCGACGACGCCCTCGCCGGCATCGCCGAACTCGCGCCGGGCAGGTTCCGGATGCGGGCCAGGGTTCTGCGCGAGCGCATCCACTCCATTGCGCTCGCCGAGCGGGTCGAGGCTGCAGCGCACACGCGCGGAGTCTGGATCGACAACGACATCGACGGCATGGCGTTCCTCACCATGAAGCTGCCGGCCGAGGTCGCCCACCGGGTCTTCGCCCGGGTCGATTCGCATGCGCGGACCCTGGCCCGCGAAGCGGACGAGACCCGCAGCCTCGCGCAGCTGCGGGCCGACGCCGCCGGCGACCTGCTCCTCGACGGGATTCTCGAAGGCGGACGCGTACCGCGTGTCTCCGTGGCGGTCACCGTTCCTGTCATGACCCTGCTCGGCCACGAAGAAGAGCCCGGCATCCTCGAGGGCTACGGTCCGATCGATGCGCAGACCGCGCGCCGTCTCGCCGCTCACGCGCCATCGTTCACCCGGCTGTTGACGCATCCGGTCACGGGCGCGCTGCTCGATGTCGACCGGGCCGTCTACCGGCCGCCAGCCGATCTGAAGCGCTGGCTCGAGGTCACGGATGTGACGTGCGCCTTCCCCGGATGCACCCGCCTCGCGCGCAACAGCGACATCGATCACATCGTCGACCGCCAGTTCGGTGGGCAGACTCGCGCCGGAAACCTGGTCCACCTCTGCCGACATCACCATCGGCTCAAGCACATGACCCGTTGGACGGTCCGGGCGACCGACCGAGATCCCGGATGCCGTGTGGAATGGTCGAGTCCTACGGGTCACCGTCGCGCGCAAGACCCGCCGCCGTTCTAGTGTCGGGTCCCCTCAGTACGCTGAACGCCATGAATGACGCGGCGTCCGACGGGGAGTCGGCAGAGCAGTACATCGCGTCGCTGCCCGAGGACGCCCAGGCCTGGATGCGCGAATTCACCGAGTACGTCGCCGGCCACTATCCGACCGTGCCGTACCTGATGTTCCGCGGGCGGCCGATGTTCAAGTTCGAGGGCACGTACCTGAAGGGCTACGTGATGTTCACGGCCGCCTCGAAGCACTTCACGGCGCACGCGATCGACTTCGACCTGATCGAGGAGTCGAAGCCGCGGTTCCCGCGCGCGAGCTTCGGCAAGGGCAGCATCAAGATCCCATACGCGGACCTCGACGCCAAGCAACCGCTGCGCGAGTTCGTCGACGCTGTCATGGCACGCCATGGCGTGCCGCGCGATCGCTAGTCCGCGGGCGCGAACCCGCACTGCTCGAGCTCCTGGTCCACCTGCAGCGTGAGCCGCTCCTTGCCGTCGGCGTGTGCGTCGGCGACCGTGCCCGAGTAGATCGTGTTGTCCTCCGACTCGAGGTTCACGGCCGACGCGTCCTCGCAGAGGTGGTAGACCTCGCCGGACTTGGTCCAGAAGACCAGGTTCTGGCCGGTCAGCTCGACGACGGTCTGGGTCTCGGCGGTGTACTGCTCGACCGACGGCGGGTTGATCGTGGCGCCGAAGTAGCCGGCCACCAGCAGAAGCACGATGGCGATCGCCCCCGCGATGCCCTTCTGCTTCCCGTCCATGTTCTTGTTCGTGAAGATCAGGATGATCAGCGGCAGGAAGGCGATCACGGTGATGATCGCGCCGAGCTGGTTCTGCACGAAGAACCGCACCTTGTCCGACTTCCTCGCCGGATCGAGGCGGTTGGCCCGCTTCCAGAGCAGCGACCCGCCGACGGCGAGCGCGCCGATGACGACGAGCAGGATGATCAGCAGCACCATGTTGATCGGGTCCTGGCGGAGCACGAAGAAGATCGCGAACGCCTCCGTGCCGATCGCGAGCAGCCACAGGATGGCGGCGATCACTCGGAAGGTGGTTGCCTTCCCCTTCGACTCGGGTGTCGGCTTCCAGTCGGCGGCGGCCTCTTCGACCTCGGCCGCGTCGGACTCGACGCGAACGACCTTCTTCTTCCGGTTCTCGGCCACGGATTTCCTCCCGGTTGTTCTGAGCTGGCGATCGGTGGCACGAGCCTAGCGATTGGTCAGCGAGCGGTGCGACCCGCCAGCTTCTCCGAGAGCCCGGCTTCGTCGTCGAAGAACCAGATGTGATCGCCACGGTTCGTCTCCCAGACGCGGTCTGCGAACGGCCGGCTCGTCGTGGCGGCCCCGCTGATGGCAGTGTTACAGGAGATGGACGATCTCGAGACGGCGCGCGCTGCCGTGGCGCGCGCACTCGAACGACTCTCCGCAGCCGGCGCCCGCGACGAGCTCCTCGCCTCCCTCGTGCATCGCCGGCTCCGCGGCGATTCCTTCGTCGTGGTCGAACGGGCCTGGCGACTCGGCGTCCTGCTCCTCGGTCGGAGCGGCACGCTCTACGCGACGGGCACGACCTTCCGCATCGATGAGCTGAGGTTCGACAACCACCAGTCCAACCTGGCCGCGGCTCGCCGCGGGTACCGGGCGGCAGCGCTCCGCGCGGGGTTCCCGCCGGGTGAGACCGTGAACTTCGATGCGAAGCCGATCGAGCTGGATGCTGCGCTCGCCGGGTCGGACGGCCCCCTCATCCTGGGGCCCCAAGGCATTCAGGTGCGCTGGAGCCCGACGAGTGACGTGCTGGCGCCGTTCGAGTCCTACCTCGACGAACGCACTGAACTGCTCGCCGACCCGCCGGGTGGCGCCTGATCTTCAGCCTGCGCTGACGAGCGCCGTTCGCAGTGCCTCGGGGAGAGCCGGCGGCACGTCGAGCGGGACTGCCAGAGCCTGCAGCGCGCGCGAGTAGTAGTTGCGGACGGCGGCCGCCAGCGTGATGTCGACGATGTCGCGGTCGCTGAACCCGTGATCGCGCAGCACCTGCGAGTCGGCGTCGGTCATCGCAGCGGAGTCGCCGCATACCTTCTCGGCGAACTCCATCATCGCGACCTCTGCGTCGGTCAGGCCGGCATCATGGAAGTCGCGCGCGACCCGCTCGATCTGGGCGTCATCCATGATCTTGCGGGCCATGCTGCCGTGGGCGAGGCGGCACTCGTCGGAGTTCAGGGCTCCCGCCGCGGCGAGCGTGACGAGCCGGTAGTTGCGGACGCCGAGCTGCGATGCGATCGCCTTGGTCAGGTCCTCGAACGCGGTCAGAGCCTCGGGGTTCACGGCCATGATGCGCGTGCGGGTCGGGACGTACCCGTAATGCTCACGGTCGTCGGCGTAGAAGGCGGCGACGTCGCCGGTCGCGTCGTCGTCGTTGACGGTGTTGATGATCGACATCCCGACATGGTGGCATACCGTTCTCACATGTTCGCGTTCCCGATCCCGGCGCCGCCCGGCACGCCGCCGATCGTCGGCATCCTGTTCGGCATCGCCGCGATCGCCGGATTCCTGGTGCTGATCTGGCAGGCCGTGCGGTACTTCCGTGACGATCGCAACGACGACAACGACGACGGCGACGGCGACGGCGACGATCGGTAGCCTGACGGCATGAGCGAGACCCCTCCTCCCTACACGGGCAAGCCGGCACCCAAGGCGAAAGCTGCGCCGAAGAGCAAGGCTGCGCCGAAGAGCACGGCTGCGCCGAAGAGCACGGCTGCGCCGAAGAGCACGGCTGCGTCCCCTCCCGCCCCGGTCCCGCCGCCCGCCGCCCCGGCACCTGTCCCGACTCCCGCACAGCCCGCGATGGCCCCCGTCGTCGGCTACGTCACGATCTGGCACAGCCCCGCCGTCCTCATCGGGGTCGGGGCGCTCGCAGCCCTGGCGGGGAGCGGTACCGCCATCGGTGCATTCGGCTTCCCGAACAACGCGCCGATCGAATCGTTCTACGCGTTCGGCGTCGTCATCGACATGATCGCGGTCGTGATCGCCCTGATCCTCCTCACCATCACCGAGTTCCGCCGCCGTGCCGACCCGATCCGCCTCGGGCTGCCGGTCAATCCCCGTCCGTCCGTGTTCGCGATCATCGCGATCGGCATGGCCGCGCTGACGCTGCTCGCGTGGGCGGTCGGCGGCGGGCCCACGCAGCTCGTCGATCTCGCCCAGGGGCTCCGGGCGCGCTACATGTATCACACGGGCGGGTTGTTCGCCGCGGGGATCCCGTGGGCGCTGAGCCTCATCTTCGGCGCGTGGGGGTTCCGTCCGAAAGCCCACGTCGTGACGAATGTGCTGGCCATCGTCGCCATCGCCATCGGAGGGCTGCTCGCGGTCGTCGCGGTGATCGCCGCACTCGTCTACGGCGCAGGTCTCAGCGACTGATCGCTAGCTCGCGAGCTCGTCCAGCAGCGCGCGCTCGTCGTCGTCGCTGAGGCCGGCGCGGCGCTCGCCGGGTTCTGCCAGCTCCCAGGCGAGCGTGTCCGTCAGGGTCTCGGAGAGCGGCCGGGTGCGCAGGCCGAGGGATGCGGCGCGCGACAGGTCGTGCGCGTTGAGTGCGATCGACTCGGCCGGCAACCACAGGGGAAGCGATCGCGGCCCCATCCACGGCTCGACGTCGTGTGCTGCGAGCCACTCCTCGCCGGCGGCGTCCCACGACCCGGCGAAACCGGTCGCCATCCGCACCGCCTCGAGGTGTTCGCCGAAGGTATGCGTCGGACCGCCCGCGTTGGCGATGCCGGCGGCGCCGCGCTCGGCTGCCCGCACGAGCCAGGCCGCCAGGTCGCGCACATCGAGCACCTGCACGGGGACGTCCGGTGCATCCGGGATCAGGACCCGCCCCTCGGGGTTGGAGGGGTGCGCGAATCGCCGCGGCCAGTATCCGGTTCGACCCGACCAGTCGCCGGGGCCGCCGATGAGACTGACCCGGGCGATCAGGGCGCGGTCGGGCCCGACGCCGTCGAGCACGTGCTGCTCGCACGAGACCTTGGCCGGCCCGTAGGTCTCCATCGTCTCCATGACGTCGCCGTCGAGGGGCGGCAGCAGCTCGGCCGATTCGTCGTCGCCGATCGTCGTCGAGTCCGCATAGACGGATGCCGACGAGACGAAGACCCAGCGTGCGGTCCGGTCGCCCAGGGTCGCGACCGCGCGACGCACCTGTCCCGGCTGCCGTGACACATCGATGACGGCATCCCAGCTCTCGCCGGCGAGACCCTCGAACGCGTCGTCACGGTTCCGGTCGGCGGCGATGAACCGCGCCCCATCGGGAGCCTCGCCCGCCTCGCCCCGTGCGAGCGCCGTGACCTCGTGGCCTGCGGCGACCGCCGCGGAGACGATGTTCCTGCCGAGCCATGCCGTGCCGCCGAGGACGAGTGTTCGCATCTCCTCAGGCAACCGGGTGCGGGGCTCCCCGGCAAGCGAATCTGCGCAGGGCAGAGCTATTCGGGCGGCGCCTCGATCTGTGGCAGGAGCTTGATCAGCTTGCCGAAGCAGAGGTACTGGCTCCACTTCGGGATCGCGCAGTCGGACATCCCCTGCCTGTCGGCGTCGTCGAGCATCTGGCCGAAGGTGGCATCCGACAGCGCCCAGCCGAGCGGGACGGTCACGGACGGCTGCGTCCCGATCGCCATGATGGCCGTCCGCTGGGACGTCGTGGGGGGCCTGGGCGTGCCCAGCGGACACTTCGCGTTGTGACAGATCGGCTCGAGCGCGGTCATGATGCGCTGCACCCAGGAGCTCGCGGCGACCTGAGTAGCCCCGGTCCCCTGACCGGTGATCGGGACCGTCAGTTCCGGGATGTCGTTCCGGATGGGCTCGGCGATGTAGCCACCCGGGGAGTTCTGGATGTAGAGCAGGTAGGGAACGACGAGGGCCTCGCCCCGGAGCCGGGTCGTCGAGTTGTACTTCTGGACGATTTCGCTGATCCGCGGCGCGATGTCGGCGAGCAGCCCGAGCCCGGTGTTCTCGGCGTATCCGCCGTCGATCAGCTGCAGGCGCGGCACCTTCTGACAGGCGGCTTCGCTCTCCGCGCCGACTCCCCCGGCGGGAGTCACGACCGGGAATCGCGCGGAGAGCATCGCCGCTGTCGCCCAGTCGACGTTGAAGTCGCACCCCTTCGCATCGTCGAAGTAGTTGAGCAGGTCGATGGTCAGCGGTGGCTCCGAGACGCCCTGATCGCAGCGCGGTGCCGAGTTCGGATTGCCGGTGGTCGATCCGGACGACGAGCCGAAGTCGATCTGGCTGACGACGACTCGGCATCCCGACCGCACGTCGGTCGAGTTGAAGACGACCCAGCCGGTCGAGGGCGTCGGGTTCCCGTCGAACGGACTCTTCAGTTCCTCATCGACCGTGCGCCAGGACTCCTCGATGAGCGACGCGCGATCGCGCCAGCCGTCGTATTCGAACGACGGCAGGCGCACACCGGTCGTCGACGCCAGCGGATCGGAGACCACGAGGCCCGAGATGGCCGCGGGAAGCGCCGCGGAGCGGCTGAGTTCGCGGATCTCATCGCGCATGCCGTTCGAGAGCAGCTTCGACCCGTCGTCGGCAGGTGCATCCTCATCGGCTGTCCTGGACGCCATCGCGGTGACAGCCAGACCCACCGATCCACCACTGACGCCGCTGGAGAGGAACACCGAGGACGCCGCGCAGGGCCCGGCGAGGTGCAGTTGCGAGAGTGTCGCCACCGTCCAGGTCGCCGCGCGGATACCTCCGCCTTCGGCAGCGACGAGGACGAGGGGCCGGACGTTCGCACTCGACCTGGGACAGTCCTTGTTGTCCTCGATCCATTCGTCGAAGGCGGCGGAGAGCTCATCGCGGGAGGGCGCACTCAGCGAGGATCGGTCGATGGCATGCAGCGTCGGTGATCCGGCGAACTGCCCGACGAGGACGGGGACGATCAGGAACAGGGTGAGCGCCGGGTCGGACCGGAGGCCGAGGGCCTGGAACACGGCGAGCGGCCGCCGCCGCCGCACCAGCAATGTGAAGAGGGCGACGATCGAGGTCCAGGCGCCCAGAAGGCCGACTGCTACGCCCACGCCCCCGATGAATCCGCCGACGTGGATCGGGAATGCCAGCACGGCGCCGATCAATCCGAAGGAGGTGACGGCAGCGAACGCGACGATGAGCCTGGTCCTCACCCCGACGTCGCCGTCGCCGACGCGCGGGTCGAGCGCGTAGCGGATCCGCGCGACGAGTCGTTTGCGGCGCTCGGCGAGAGTGCCGCCGGCCATGCTTCCGGGGTCTGGGGCTTTCGGCACATCCGGGCGGATGAGGAGCTTGCGGCAGAGGAATACGGCCGCGAAGGCGCCCGCCAGGGCCACCACGATCGCGACACCGAGCCCCACCGTCTCGCCGGGGTCGCCGATTCCCGTGAATCCGATGAGGACGAGCGGGGCGAGCGACCGCGCGATGCCGAGCCCGCCGATCACCACGAACGACGCAGCAAGGATGTCGCCCATGCGGGCGATGTCGTAGGCGCGCTGCGTGCGCGCCTCGAGCTGCTCGGGGGTGAGGTCGCGTGGCTTGGTGGGGTCGGGTTCGTTCGCCTTCTTCCACCGGCGGAAGTACCTCCATTCTGCGATCGCGCTCGTCACCAGGATGAGAGCGAAGGCTCCCATGAATATCCAGAACGGAGCGGCATCGATGTCGGCGGCGAAAAGCGCAGCGAACGCGACTGCCAGCGGGATCCCGATCCAGATCACGAAGTACCTGCCCGTTGGGCGCAGCCGGCCTTTCGCGGCGGAGCCGTAGGTGCGTTCGCGCGGATCGGGCTGACGATTTCGGACCAGATCCTCCCAATACATCTCGGACCGCTTGCGCCCGATGACGAAGAAGGTGACGGCCAGCACGAGGGTGATCACGGTCGCGGTGGCCGCGTGGACCGCTCCCCACCCGTCGTCGAACCAGCCGCGTTCGATGTCGGGCACCTGCTCGACGATGAGACCCCAGGGGAAGAGCGAGAGAAGTGCCAGCACCACCGCGAGGATCGCCGTGAAGCGCTGGGCGAACAGCGAACGCCACAGCCGGCCCGAACGCTCCCGCAGCCGCTGCCGGATGCCCGACGATCCCAGGATGCCTATCAGCACGCCGACCGTCGCGGCCCACTTGACGGTCGACGCGATCGCGGCGGCGACCACGAGGCCCATCGGCGGATCCACGTTGTGGACGAGGTACGCCAGCGAGCAGATCGCCAGGAACACGTTCTCGAGGAGGTCCACGCCGATCAGGAAGGCGAGTCCGCGCTTCGTCCGCCGCCGCCGCCGTTCGGCGGCATCGACCTCACGCGTGAAGTCGGAGTCTTCCGTGCCCTTGCGCTGCCGCGGCACCATGCGCCCGATCGCATCCTTGAGAAGGAAGCCGTACAGCAGGATGAATGCGAGATCGACGATGACGTGGAGGAAGATCATCCCGCCCGGCGTGAGCGCCTCCGGGACGGTCCAGCCCGACCACTGCCCCATCTTGGTGAGCGACAGGGGGCCGATGGCATCCGTGATCGAGAAGGTGTGCCCTTCTCGCGAAAGGTACTGCCCGGCGACCCGGTTGATCTCGCCCAGGATGAGAAGCACCGCGACCGTCAGGATGACGAGGTACGCGCGGGGGACGAGATGACGCTGAGGCATGGAACTCCTCGACCGGTTTGGCGACACCCTAGCGTGACGATCGCTCAGGGTACATAGACCATTCTGTCTCCTGGTGCTTCGCACGCCCGCAACACGGTCCGGCGTCCGCGCGCTAGGCTGTCCGCACAATCGAACATCGGGCCGCACGCGATGCGGGAGAGCCGGGTGAATCCAGCCCGGCACCGAAGGAGCAAGCCTCCCCGCCAATCTCTCAGGTACGTGTACCGCTTCGCACAGGCCACTCTGAAAAGCGTTCCAGCGATGGAGCCGCCGAAGGTGAAAGCGCCGACCGAACGCCCGGCGTGAAGCTCTCAGGTATCGATGACAGAGGGGGAGTTCCACTCGCAGCCCGCGCGCAGAGAGAACTCACCCATGACCGATCGCCTCAGCCCCCTCCACGACATCCACGTCGCGGCCGGCGCTGCGTTCACCGACTTCGCGGGCTGGCAGATGCCGGTCCGGTACAGCTCCGACCTGGCCGAGCACGCCGCCGTGCGCAGCGCCGCCGGGCTGTTCGACCTGAGCCACATGGGCGAGATCCTCGTCGTGGGACCGCAGGCGGCCGAAGCGCTCGACTACGCGCTCGCGGGCAAGCTCTCCGCGATCGAGGAGGGGCAGGCCAAGTACTCGCTCCTGCTCAACCCCGAGGGCGGCATCATCGACGACCTCGTGGTGTACCGCACCGGCCCGGACCGGTTCCTCGTGGTCGCCAACGCATCGAATCGCGAGGTCGCGGCGCGCGAACTGCGTGAACGCGCATCGGACTTCGACTGCCTGGTCGAGGACGAGAGCGATGACATCGCCCTCATCGCGCTCCAGGGTCCCAAGGCGGAGGAGATCCTCCGAAACGTCGACGGCTTCGACCTGCCGGGTCTCGACGACCTCAAGTACTACCGCGCGATCCCGTGCGATTTCCGCGGGCACAACGTGCTGGTGGCCCGCACCGGGTACACCGGCGAAGACGGTTTCGAGTTCTACATCGCCCCGGATGCGGCTCCCGCGCTCTGGGAGGCGATCGCCGAGACGGGTGCCGGGTCGGGCTTGGTCCCCGCCGGACTCGCGGCCCGCGACACCCTGCGTCTCGAGGCCGGGATGCCGCTCTACGGGCACGAGCTGAGCACCGAGACCTTCCCGGTGCAGGCGGGCCTCGGCCGCGTCGTCGCGCTGAAGACGAAGGAGGGCGATTTCGTCGGCCGCGCCGCCGTCGAGCAGGGTCCCGCCCCGGACGCACGGATCCTGGTCGGTCTGAGATCCGAAGGCAAGCGCGCCGGGCGCGCGGGGTATCCGGTGATGCTCGGCGAGCGCGTCGTCGGCGAGGTCACCTCGGGTGCGCTCTCTCCGACGCTCGGCTATCCGATCGCGATGGCCTTCGTCGACCCCGGCGCGGCTGAGTCGACCGACCTCGAACTCGACGTGCGCGGCTCGCGCGTCGCCGCATCCATCGTTCCCCTCCCCTTCTACAAGAAAGAGTCCGCTCATGACTGAACCGGCAGCCGACCTGAAGTACACCGCCGAGCACGAGTGGATCGCCGTCGACGGCGACACCGCGACGATCGGCATCACCGCGTACGCGGCGGACAAGCTCGGCGACGTCGTGTACGTCGACCTGCCCAAGGTCGGCGCGTCGATCGCGAGCGGCAAGGTGGTGGGCGAGATCGAGTCGACCAAGTCGGTCGGCGAGTTGTTCGCGCCCGTCGACGGTGAGGTCGTCGAGGCGAACGACGCCGTCGTCGCCGATCCCACGCTCGTCAACAGCGACCCGTACGGGGCCGGCTGGATGATCAAGGTCCGCTTCACCGGGCTGCCCGATGGCCTGCTCTCCGCAGCCGACTACGCCGCCCTGACGGGGGAGTGACCCGCTCGATGACCGACGCCTTCGCCGACCGCCACATCGGCACCGACTCCGTCGCGCAACTGGCCATGCTGGATGCCGTCGGGTACGACTCCGTCGACGCCCTCATGGATGCCGCGGTGCCCGATTCGATTCGACTGGATCCGGCATCCGCCTCGAGCATCCCCGCGGCGGCGAGCGAGCGGGACGCGCTCGCCGAGCTCCGGGTGCTCGCCGGTCGCAACCGGGTGCGCCGATCGATGATCGGGCTCGGCTACTACGACACGCTCACGCCGTCGGTGATCCAGCGCAACGTTCTCGAGAACCCGAGCTGGTACACCGCGTACACGCCCTACCAGCCGGAGATCTCCCAGGGCCGGCTCGAGGCGCTCATCAACTTCCAGACCATGGTGACCGACCTCACCGGTCTCGCCACGGCCAACGCGTCGATGCTCGACCAGGCCACCGCGGTCGTCGAGGGCATGCTTCTGGCCCGCCGGGCGTCGGGCTCGTCGTCGAACGTGTTCGTCGTCGACGCGGACGCCTTCCCGCAGACCAAGGCTCTGCTCGCGCACCGCGCGGAGGCGGTCGGCATCGAGCTGCAGGAGCGGGACCTCGCCACCGCGAATCCCGCCGACATCCCGGACTCCTTCGGTGTCTTCGTGCAGTACCCGGGCGCGTCGGGACGACTCTGGGATCCCGCGGCGGTGGTTGCCGCCGCTCATGAGAAGGATGCGCTCGCGGTTGTCGCCGCCGATCTGCTCGCCCTCACCCTCGTCACTGCGCCGGGCGAGTTCGGCGCCGACATCGCCGTCGGCACCAGCCAGCGCTTCGGCGTGCCGATGGGCTTCGGCGGACCGCACGCGGGCTACATGGCCGTGCGCGACGGCCTCGAGCGCCAGCTGCCTGGCCGCCTCGTCGGCGTGAGCCAGGATGCCAGCGGCTACCCCGCCTACCGGCTCAGCCTGCAGACCCGTGAGCAGCACATCCGCCGCGAGAAGGCGACGTCGAACATCTGCACCGCACAGGTGCTGCTGGCCGTGATGGCGAGCATGTACGCGGTCTACCACGGCCCCGGCGGCCTCAAGCGGATCGCCCACCAGGTCAACCGCACGACCGCGCTGATCGCCGACGCCCTCGGCGACCGGGTGGTCAACGACGCGTTCTTCGACACGCTCACCGTGCGAGTCGATGACCCGGATGCGGTGGTCGCCTCGGCCGCCGATGCCGGCATCAACGTCTGGCGCGCGTCCGGCTCTGCGATCCAGTTCTCGGTCGATGAGACCACCAGGCCGGACGACGCGCTCGCGCTGCTGCGCGCGATCCTCGGCGACGAGGCGCCGACGGCGCTCGGCGCGAAGCCGAAGGCGCAGGGCATCGGCAAGGATCTGGCCCGCACCAGCGCGTATCTCGAGCACAGCGTGTTCAACACGCACCGCTCCGAGACGGCGATGATGCGCTACCTCAAGTACCTGGCCGACAAGGACTACGCGCTCGACCGCGGCATGATCCCGCTGGGGTCGTGCACCATGAAGCTCAACGCCGCCACCGAGATGGCAGCGGTCACCTGGCCCGAGTTCGCGGTCATCCACCCCTTCGCTCCCGAAGCCGACGTCGAGGGTTACCTGACGCTGATCGAGCAGCTCGAGGGCTGGCTCGCCGAGGTGACCGGATACGACGAGGTGTCGCTGCAGCCGAACGCGGGCTCGCAGGGCGAGCTCGCGGGACTGCTCGCGATCCGCGGCTATCACCGGGCGAACGGGGACACCGGACGCGTGGTCTGCCTGATCCCTTCGAGCGCCCACGGCACCAATGCGGCGAGCGCCGTGCTGGCCGGCATGAAGGTGGTGGTCGTCGCCTGCGACGAGCTCGGCAACGTCGACCTCGCCGACCTGCGCGCCAAGGTGGCGGAGCACGCCGCCGACCTGGCCGCGCTCATGGTCACCTACCCGTCGACGCACGGTGTCTACGAGCACGAGATCCGCGCGATCACGGATGCGGTGCACGAGGCGGGAGGGCAGGTCTACGTCGACGGCGCGAACCTCAACGCCCTGCTGGGCTACGCGCGCTTCGGCGACTTCGGCGGAGACGTCTCGCACCTCAACCTGCACAAGACGTTCTGCATCCCGCACGGTGGCGGCGGGCCCGGTGTCGGCCCGGTCGCTGCCAAGGCTCACCTGGCGCCGTTCCTGCCCGGGCATCCGCTCGCGCAGCGCGGCCGCACCGAGAACATCGTGAGCGCCGCGCCCTACGGCAGCCCCAGCATCCTGCCCATCTCGTGGTCGTACGTGCGGATGATGGGCTCAGATGGGCTGCGTCAGGCGACCGGAGCGGCCGTGCTCGCGGCCAACTACGTCGCCGCCCGGCTGCGGGAGCACTACCCGGTGCTCTACGCGGGCGACAACGGGCTGGTGGCACACGAGTGCATCCTCGACCTGCGTCCGCTGCGGGAGGCCACCGGGGTCACCGTCGACGACGTCGCCAAGCGCCTCATCGACTACGGGTTCCACGCCCCGACGATGTCGTTCCCGGTCGCGGGCACCCTTATGGTCGAACCGACCGAGAGCGAGGACCTCGGCGAGATCGACCGCTTCATCGACGCGATGATCGCGATCAAGGCCGAGGCGGATGCGGTGGCGGCCGGGCAGTGGCCGGCGGACGACAATCCGCTCGTCCACGCGCCGCATACGGCCGAGTCGGTCATCGTGGGGGAGTGGACGCACGCGTATTCACGCGAGGAGGCCGTGTATCCGGTGCGGGGCATCCTGCACCGCAAGTACTGGCCGCCGGTCCGCCGCATCGACCAGGCCTACGGCGACCGCAACCTGGTGTGTGCGTGCCCGCCGGTGGAGGCGTTTGCATAGCAAGCCGCAAGGCAAGCAGAGCGCGTTCGCGTCTTTAGGAAGAGGGCGGCGGCAACTGGAACGTGCCGCCCATCGGTCCGGGCAGCATCTGCAGCAGCTGACCGCGGATCTCGGATGCGCTCGGGAGAGCCGAACCCGGCTGTGCCCAGCGCACCAGCCCGGCAGGGTCGAGGACGTAGACGCCGACGTCGTACCCGGACGGACCGGCCTCGTCAGCCGTGAAGGCCCAGACGTCGGCGGCGAGTCCGCCCCACCCCGCGTACGCAGCGAGGTCGGCGTCGGAGAACGCCAGCACGACCGGTGATCCGCGGTGTTCCGCGAGCGTGAACGCCAGGCGCTCAGCCTGGCTGCCCGAGATGCGCGTGCCGCGAAGTGTGAAATCGGGCGCGACGCCGCCGATCGTCGTAGTAGCCCCCATGCCGGTCAGCCTAGCCGCCACGATGTGCGAGGGCACGACCCCACAATGCAGGTCAAGAGGGGCAGGTCAAGAAGGGGCAGGTCAAGAAGGGGCAGGTCAAGAGGGGCAGGTCAAGACGGGCAG
>Ga0190272_10000873_pt1 | contig 14689 bp, 12 predicted proteins | sample Popmic504T_FD_133746 | JGI IMG/M metagenome (GOLD analysis project Ga0190272, IMG submission 133746) | Populus adjacent soil microbial communities from riparian zone of Shoshone River, Wyoming, USA - 504 T | ecosystem: Environmental > Terrestrial > Soil > Riparian zone | place: USA: Wyoming... | reverse complement strand
GTGATGGAACTCGATGCCGCTTCCCACAACTCGGTTGAAGACATTCGCGACATGCGGCTCAGCGTCACCACGGTCGCTTCGTCGGCCAACTCACGCCGGGTGTACATCCTCGACGAAGCTCACATGCTTTCCAAAGCGGCCGGCAATGCGCTGCTGAAGACATTGGAAGAGCCACCGGAGCACGTGATTTTCGTGCTGGCAACGACCGAGCCGTACAAGCTTCTCGACACGATTCGAAGCCGGACTCAGAGATTCGACTTCCACCCCGTTGGAGTGGAGGCTCTTGCCGCACACCTTGCCCGACTCGCTGATGCCGAGGGCTACAAGGTTGACGCACAGGCCCTGGTAGCTGTGGCTCGGCACTCTGGTGGTTCGGCTCGCGATGCTCTTTCGCTTCTCGAGCAGGTTGCCGCGTTGGGCGGCGGCACCGTCGACGTCGCCGGGGTTCACCGGACGCTGGGCATGGCCGACAACGAGGTATACACGAGGCTGGCCGACGCTATCGCCGGTGGCGACGCCCGGGCCGCACTCGAGTTGGTAGCCGAAATGGCTTCGCGGGGAATCGATCTGCGGCGCTTCATCGGCGAGGCGATCGGATTTTTCCGCGGTGTGTTCCTGGCCCACTATTCACCCAACCTGGCGGAGGTGGTAGACGAACCGGCCGAGATCCTCGAGGGTTGGAAGAAGGCCTCTTCGCGGATTGGGCCGGCCGATGTTCTCCGCGCAGTCGACCTTCTTGGCGAGGCCCTCGTCAAGCTCAGGGAAGGGCGCGAGGAGCGCCTGATGGTCGAACTGGCCATGATCAAGCTGACCCGTCCCGAAACCGCCACCGACCCCGACGCCCTGCTGGCGCGTCTAGAGCGCCTCGAACGGTCCCAGGTGGCGGACCCCAAGCAGACGCCAGACGCAAGACGTCAGACACCAGGACAGGAGCAAGACGTCCCACGTCGCACGTCCCACGTCCCACGTCCCACGCCACCATCGGAAGATCATGCTGCCTCGAACCTCGAACCCCCTCGGCCGGCAGCGCTCGCCTCGACCGAACCTCAAGCCCCAAGCCTCGAACCTCTAACCACCGCCGAACCTCAAGCCTCCCTCCCCGTCTCCGCCGACCGCCTCAACGAAATCTGGCCGGCCCTCTTTGGAGGCCTTCGTCAGGTTCTTGGTGCCCGGCGCTGGGCATTGTTCAGAGAAGCGACCCCCGCTGGTATCGAGGGCGATTTCCTCATCCTTCACGTGGCTCAAGATTTCCACCTCGAAGGCCTCCAGCGCGACGCTGCGACCACGGCCCTGGTGGCCACCCATGCGTCCGATCTGCTTGGTCAACCTATTGGCGTGGAGTTTCGAAAGTCCGGCGTCATCTCACCGCCCGGCGAAGACGCCCTGTCCCGCATCGAGCTCGACAAGGATCGACTCTTCGAAGCGCCTGCCGACGCCGGCGATCCGACAGCGCTTCTCGAGAGGGAACTCGGTGCGACCTTCGTCGAAGAGATAGTCGCCGATCGTGACTGAACTACCCTCCTGATCCTCCATGAATCCCCCACCCGACATGAGCCAGTTGCTTCGTCAGGCTCAGCAAATGCAGGAGCAAATGCTGGCCGCCCAGGAAGAGCTTGCGACCCGGACCTACGAAGGGCACTCCGGGGGTGGAGCCGTGAAAGTGGTTGTCACAGGCGGCGGTCGGATCGACTCGATCCACATCGACCCCGCCGTCATCGATCCGACTGATCCGGGGATGCTGGGCGACTTGATCGTCGTGGCCGTCAACCAGGCGCTGGAGGCAGCGTCCTCCGATGCCAGCAAAGCGATGGGGGGCCTGACCGGTGGGCTCGACCTCGGCGGCCTTCTCGGCTGATCTTGATGTTTGACGGTCCTCTTCAACGTCTCATCGACGAACTGGCGCGTCTTCCCGGGATTGGAAAGAAGAGTGCCCAACGGATGGCATTTCATCTGCTGTCGGTGGAGGAGGCTGATGCCCTTCGTCTCGCGCAGTCCATCACGGACCTGCGTGAGCAATTGGGCATCTGCAAACGATGCTTCAACGTGACTAGTTCCGAGGAATGCAATATCTGCCGCGACGCGAGGCGAGACGTGTCGATTGTGTGTGTAGTCGAGAGAGCCCAGGACATCGCGGTCATCGAGCGCACTCAAGAGTTCAGGGGCCGCTACCACGTGCTTGGTGGCTCAATCTCCCCGATCGGTGGTGTCGGTCCTGGACAGCTCCGAATCTCAGAACTCGCCGATCGCATCGCAGCCGAAGGGATCACTGAGCTGATTGTGGCCACCAATCCGACAGTGGAAGGCGACGTCACTGCCATGTATCTAGCCCGTGAGCTGAAGCCAACGGGTGTGCGGATCACAAGATTGGCGATGGGCCTGCCGGTCGGTGGTGATCTCGATTACGCCGATGAACTCACCATTGGACGCGCGCTTACTGGCCGCATGGAGATGTAGTCGAAGCAATCCAAGCGCGATCATGCCGTTGTTTCGGTCCTCGAGTCGATCAGCTCTTGCCTTCCGGAACCAGCGCGTTATGGTTCAACCGTCCTCGTACGGGAGACGGAGTTGGACGGCCTCCACAGGCTGCAAAAAGACATTTGGGCCAAAGCCTCGATTGTCCTTTTGTTCGTCGTCGCTTTCCTCTCCCTCAGTGCGATCTTCGCCCAACCTGCCGATGCGGATCTGATCGACGCAGTCATCGATCAAGCCACCGATGTCGTCGAGACCATCGTTACACCCGCTGATGAAGCAGACGACAGCGCACCAGCAGAAGAGATCAAAGTCGAAGGCGTCCCGCCCGTGGTGGAGGAAGTAGTCGACGTGGTAGAGGACGTACCGGTATTGGAGGATGTGCTCGAGGTGGTGGAGGACGTCCCGCCGGTGGTCGACGAGGTGATCGAGGTGCTAGACGACGGCCCGGTGGTCGAGGATGTCCTCGAGGTGGTGGAGGACGTCCCGCCGGTCGTGGAGATCTTGGAGGACGTCCCCGTAGTGGTTGAGATTGTCGAAGACGTTTTGCCAGCCCTAACCGATGTTGTCATCGCGATCCCAACGCAGATAACCGATGTAGTCGTGCTTCCCCCCTTCGTGCCGACTGCTCCGGAGAGCCCCGGCCCGATCGAGGTCCCGACCGTTCCAGTGCCGACAATTAACAACTCGCCTGAGGTCTCTCACAGCTCGGAACTCACGAATGACCAATCACAGTCACTCGAGGGCCTGTTCAACAAGGAACTGGTTGCCGAGATGGCCCTGTTCCACCTCGCCGATTTGACGACAGGCTCAACCGCCAACGTCCCGTCAGCATCCTCACCGACGGAGCAGAACACACGGGCCCTTGCTGCCTACGTGCCCATGGCAGGAACAATGCCAGTGGTTGGAGGTGCTGGAGCATCCTCCGCAAGCGGCGCGAGCCATTCCGGAAGCAGCTCCTTCGGCGCCGGCCTCGATGCTTTTAGCTTCTTTGCCGCGATGGCCGCTTTGCTCGCCCTGTGCATCGTCGGTTGGATTCGTGACCGTTCCCGCTCAGGGCGATCGATTTTCCCGAGCCATGGGGGCCGCCCCGGATAGTCCTTCGGTTCGTTCTCGAATGATCGAGTGAACAGCTCTCATTCGCAGTTTTACGAGCTAGGAGGATTTTCCGTTGCATCGCTTCGAGATTGGTTCATCGATTTGTGGTCGTGCTGGCTCCCCTGATGGGGCCGCACCTCACACCCGCTACAGGCTGAAAGGTCTTGTTGCGCCGCGGGCCCAATCGATCGTCGATGCAGGCTCCGATTTCCTCAGCTCGTTCTATGTCTCAGGCCGGCGGGAGCCGATGCCGGTAGTGGGCGCGGTGCCCAACCGGCTTCGGGGAGTTGGGGTGGGGGCAAAGGGAGGGTTGGGGGGTGGGTGTTTTGCCCACCCCCCAAGCCCGAAGTTCACCTGAAGATACGACAGGCTTCTCGTCGTCGGAGTGGCGACGAGAGGGAGTGGGGAAACGGGGGGGCATAGACAAGGGGTGGGCGAAAGCCCACCCCTTGTTATTAGGACGAGGTCAAACCTCAGCCTTCAAACAACCTCATCACGCGACTACCACAGTCTTCTGGTTTACAAACTCGTGGATGCCGAGGTCGGCCAATTCGCGTCCGTATCCGGACGTTTTGATTCCACCGAAGGGGAGGCGCGGATCGGATGCGACGAAGGCGTTCACAAACGCAGCGCCGGCTTCGAGACGTGTGGCGGCGAGGTGTTCGGCTCGCTCTACGTCCCTGGAGAAGATCGCCGAGCCCAAGCCGAATTGTGAATCATTGGCAACCTCGATCGCATCTTCCTCGCTAGCGACGGAAATGATCGCCGCCGCCGGCCCGAAGGTCTCCTCGTGATAGGCGGCCATTCCCTTCTCGACGCCGGCGAGCACCGTTGGTGGATAGAACGCACCCGGGCCGCCGGGCACCTCGCCGCCGAGAAGAAGCTTCGCGCCTGCCTCGACGGTGCGAACCACCTGACTATGAAGCTCGTCCCTGAGGTCGTGACGAGCCATCGGACCCAGCTTCGTGCTCTCGAGGAGCGGGTCGCCCATGACAACTGCCGCCATTTGCTCAACAAAGATGCGAGTGAACTCTTCGACGACTTCCTCGACGACGATGAAGCGCTTGGCGCAGATGCAACTCTGGCCGCTGTTGATGAGGCGGCTGGTGGCACACGTCGCAGCGGCAGTGGCAACATCGGCGTCGGCGAGAACGATGTAAGGATCACTCCCGCCGAGTTCGAGCACAGTCTTCTTGAGAACCGATCCGGCTTTCGCGGCGACCGCCCGGCCGGCTGGATCGCTCCCGGTCAGAGTGGCGGCAACCACTGCCGGATGCTCGATGACCCTGTTGACCATCGACGATCCGATCAGCAGAGTGCTGAAGAGCCCATCCGGGATCCCGGATTCGACCATCACTTCTTCGATGGCGAGGGCGCTTCCGGAGACGTTGGACGAGTGCTTGAGGACCCCGGCATTCCCGGCCATGAGCCCGGGCGCCAGAAATCGGAACACCTGCCAGAAAGGGAAGTTCCACGGCATCACTGCCAGAACCACTCCGAGCGGTTCGTGGTGGAGGTAGCTCTTGGTGCGTTCGGTGGGAATGAGAACGTCTGCCAACAAGCCCTCCGCCTCGTCGGCGTAGTAGTTGCAGACCCAGGCGCACTTCTCGATCTCGGCCCGGCCAGCGGCCACAGGCTTTCCCATCTCGATCGCCATCAAGCGGGCGAATTCGTCTTTCCTTGCTTCGAGGCGCTTCGCTGCTGTTCGAAGCACCGTGGCCCGTTCGGAGAACGGAACCCTCCGCCAGTCGCCGAAGGCTCGATGGGCCGCCACTAGACGCCCATCGACTTCTTCCCAGCTGTGTTCCTGATACTCGGCTACTACCTCGCCACTGAATGGATTGACCGACTGCATGAGGTCGAAGTTAGCCGAGCCGACCGGCCGTAGGATCGGGACCGTGCACATCGTCTGGGACTGGAATGGAACCCTTTTCGACGATCTCGACGTGGTGGTGCGATCGGTCAACCGTGGGCTCGAGGGGTTCGGTGCCATCCCGATCGATCTCGACGGCTATCGCTCGCATTACACACGTCCGGTCAAGCTTTTCTATGACAGATTGATTGGACGCGAACTGACGGCGGAGGAGTGGATCACGGTCGACCGGGTCTTCCACGATGCCTACCGAAGTGCTTTCGACGAGGCGCGTTTGACGGCCGATGCCGCAGAGGCCCTAACGACGGTGGCAGCGGGAGGACACACCCAATCGCTCCTGTCGATGTTCCCGCACCAGGACCTGATTCCGCTGGTGGAACGAATCGGAATATCGGGCTTCTTCGATCGCATCGATGGATTGATGTCTGGGAGCCCTGGCGATCTCAAGGCGAGCTACCTGGAGGTTCACCTGCGCAACATCATCGCTGGTGAGGATCCCCGATCGGTAGTCGTCATCGGCGACACCCCCGACGATGCGATTGCAGCTTCACACGTTGGGGCGCGGCCCATCCTCTATGACGGTGGGTCTCACCATCGGTTGGATCTGGAGGCGACAGGGGCCGAAGTGGCATCGACTCTGATGGCTGCGGTCGAAATGGCCCTAGAAAGCCCCAATCCTCAAGCCTCAAGCCCCAAGCCAGAACCTCCTGCCGGCTTGTGACGTGAGACTTGTGACTTGCGGCCCGTGACCCGCGTGGTCGTGGAACCTGTGAGCCCTGCTCAATACATATTCCAATGAACGAACTCGTCGAGGGGTTTGCGGCCGCCGAACTTGGCCGGCGTTTGGCCCTCGGCCGGGTAGCCGAACGCGATGCCGTATCGACAAATGGCTCCCTCCGGGACGCCAAGCACTTTGGCGGCGTCGTCCGAGCGATGGAAAGTGACCGGGCATGTGCCGACACCAAGGGGGTTGGCGGCCAGCATCAGGTTTTGGGCGAGTCGGCCCATGTCGAACTCGTAGCCTTCCGGTTCTTGCACCAGGGCGATCGTCAGCGGTGCCCGACGAACCGGATCGGTGAAGTCTCCGCATTCGGCGATGCGGCTCCTCTGTTCGGGGTCGGTGATCACGACGATCGACCAGGCCTGGCGGTTCTTGCTGGTGCCGGTCCAGCGTCCGGCCTCGAGGATCGCGTGCAGATGAGGATCGGATATCGGTTTCTCTTGAAACTGCCTGACAACCCGGAGCTGGAGCACGTTCCGGTAGGCCTCGGGATTGCTCGATGGTCCTGGCATCAGTCCAACACCACAGCTGAAATCTCTCGAAGCTTGGCCAAATTGTGACGAGCTTCCATGTACCGGATCGATCCTGTCTTGGACCGCATGATCACAGAGTGAGTAATGGCAGCGTCGGCGGAGAAGTCGACTCCCCTCAAGTAGTCGCCACCGGTGACGCCTGTTGCTGCGAAGAAGACATTGTTGGATCCGACCAGATCATCGGTGCCAATCACCTTTTGCAGGTCAAGGCCGCCTTCTCCGGCCAGGGCGGCCTCGCGGTCGTCGCGCGGCCACAGGCGGCATTGGATTTCGCCTCCCATGCACTTGAGGGCGGCCGCCGACAAGACCGCCTCCGGCGACCCACCGATGCCGAGCAAGAGATCGATACTGGTATCCGAACGCGCAGTAGAAATGGATGCGGCAACGTCGCCATCTCGGATCAGTTTGATCCGGGCCCCGGCAGCGCGGACCGCCTGGATGTACGACTCGTTGCGCGGCCGATCGAGGAGAACAACCGTCAGGTCGTGGACGTCTTTGCCTTTGGCCTTGGCAACCTGGCGCAGATTGTGCTCGACCGGAGCGTCGAGGTCGATCAAGCCGGCTGCTTCCGGACCCACCGCGATCTTGTCCATGTAGACGAGCGGTCCCGGCGAGTACATCAGCCCCGTTCCTTCGGTCACGGCGATGACCGACAGGGCACCAGGCTCTCCCTTTGACGTGAGCGTTGTGCCGTCGACAGGGTCGACCGCCACTTCGACTTTCACGCCACGACCGGTGCCGACCCGCTCACCGTTGTAGAGCATCGGCGCCGAGTCCTTCTCCCCTTCACCGATGATGACGACTCCATCGATGTCAAGCGTGGCGAGGTGGGCCCGCATTCCATCGACCGCCGCCTGATCGGCGGCTTCCTTGTCTCCCCGACCCATCCAGCGGGCCGCCGCCATCGCCGCAGTTTCGGTGACCCGGACTAGGTCCAGTCCAAGGTTGCGTTCGATGGGCTCGGCCATGCGGGGAGGTTAATTCGAGGTGAAAGACCCCATGTTCTGGGCCGTTGCTCGCATGGTTTGAGGTTCGAGGTTTGAGGTCGCGAAAATCGCCCGATCACTTTGACCCCTCGTTCCCAGCACCTGCTAAAACGTTTCAATTAAGGTTGAAACGTTTCAGGAGGGTCTTTGCGACAGACGATCCGGGATGTGAGCGATCGGGCGGGCGTCTCTGTGGCGACCGTCTCGAATGTCCTCAACGCACCGCATCTGGTGGCCCCGCTAACGCGAACCAAGGTGATGGAAGCGATCGATGCTCTCGGCTATCGGCCCAACCGGGCGGCTCGAAGCCTGCAAGCACGCAAGACCCAGCGAATCGGATATTGCCTTCCCAACCCCGGTCCCCAGGCGGCCCTCGATGTCTTCTTCCATCAACTCGTGGCCACCGCCACCAATCACGGGTTCGACCTCACCCTGTTCGCACCCCGTTCGGGCCAGGACGACCTTGATGCCTACCGGGAAGTAATCCGCGCCGGCGACGTCGATGGATTCGTCCTCTCCGAGACGAACTACGCCGACCCGCGAGTCGAGATGCTGTCCGACCTCGGGTTTCCGTTTGCTGCTTTTGGACAGGCCAATCATCCGTCACCGTTTCCGTGGGTCGACGTCGACGGTGCCGCAGGGTTAGCGGAAGTTGTCGAGCACTTGGCGGCGAAGGGCCACCGGCGGATCGCGCTGGTCGCATGGCCCGAAGGTTCAGAGTCCGGCGACAAGCGAGTCGAAGGCTTCGAACAGGGAATGGCAGCAGCCGAATTGCAAGTCGACCCTCGATTGATAAAGCGGGTCGAGAACGGATTTCTGGGCGGCAAGACCGCGGGCGCCGAACTGCTCGATGCCGTTGACCCACCCACAGCCATCGTCACTGTTCAAGACGAACTCGGATTCGGCGCAATGGTGGCGATGTCCGAACGCGGACTCAAGCCGGGCGCTGATGTCGCCGTGACGGGTTTCGACGACACTCCTGCGGCGGCGTACGTGTGGCCCGGTCTCACCACCGTTCGCCAGCCTTTCGATGAAGTGGCACAGGCGCTCGTCAACCTTCTGGTCGACCGCCTGGCGAATCCCGAGGGTTCGCCCGGGTCGCGCATGTTGGTGCCCAGGCTGATCGTCAGAGGGTCGACGGCGGGGACAGATCGATGAACACGAGCTCGGTCGATCTGAACACGGGAGCCAGCACGTGGCATGTTGTCGAAGATCGATTCGTCCCATCTCTCGCTGCCGGCCGTGAGTCCATCTTCACCATCGGAAATGGTCACCTCAGTACCCGCGGCAGTTTTGAGGAGAGAATCCCCGGCGAGGTCCGGGCCACTTTCATCCACGGCCTCTTCGTCACGCCACCAGGGGAGTTGCCCCTATTGGGCGCCGTTCCGGACTGGACCGAGCTGGCCATGACCTTCGACGGTCATCCGTTTGGCGCCGACGGCGCCCTCGGGGGATACCGGAGAAGTCTCGACATGAGAACGGGGATTTTGGAGCGTGAGATCCTCTGGCGCGCATCGGAGTCGGGCGTTGTCAAGGTCCGGTTCCGGCGCCTGGTGTCGATGGCACAGCCCCGTCTCGCAGCCCTCGAGGTCACGCTGACTGCTCTGACCAACCCGGTCGAGCTTTGGCTCGAGACCGGCATCGATACTGCTGTCCCAAGCCCGTCGTTCCCGGTCTGGAATCCGCTGCGATGGTCCCGACCATCGAAGTCCAACCTTCGCCTCGAAGCCGCCAGCATCGACGATGCCCATCGTCTCGTCGTGGAAACCTCCCTGTCTGGCCCAGGCCGCCTCGAGATGATTCGTGATCCGCATCACCATCGCTTCACGTCCCAGACGATGCTCCCCGTCGGGCGCTCCGTGACCTTCACCAAGTTCACCGTCTATCACTCGAATCGCGACTCAGGAGAACCCGCAGCCCTCCCGGGCCCCGACGTCTCCTTCGACAAGGTCGCGGCAGCCTCAGGACGCGCCTGGGCCAGAAGGTGGCAGGCGGCGTCGATCGACATCGATGGTGACAAGATCGCCGAGCGTGGAGTTCGCTTTGCCGCTTTCCAGGTGATCGGGGCATCTCCTTCCGACGACACCGGCGCTGCGGTCGGGGCGAAGCTGGCTTCGGGTTTCGGATACCGCCATCACGTGTTCTGGGACACGGACATCTTCATCGTCCCGTACCTCACAGTCACGCTGCCGGGCCTGGCGCGGAACCACCTCGGCTATCGCTATCGCGGTCTCGACGGCGCTCGTCGCAAAGCCAAGCGCTATGGCCGCGAAGGTGCCTTCTACGCCTGGGAATCGGCTGACACCGGTGACGAGGTGACCCCCGAGTGGACGAGTCCCAATTTCGGGCCACCCAGCCGGATCTGGACCGGAGAGATCGAAGAGCACATCACTTCCGACGTTGCCTTCGCCGCTCACAACTATTGGCGTTGGACCGGTGACGACAAGTTCATGCGTGATGAGGGGATGGAGATGATCGTCGAGGGAGCTCGCTATTGGGCGAGCCGGCTCCAGATCGAGTCCAACGGAGCCCACATTCGTGGGGTCATCGGCCCCGACGAATACCACAGCCATGTCGACGACTCCTTCTTCACCAACTTGATGGCCGGATGGCACATGCGAACCGCTGCTGATTTGGTCGAACGAATGGTGGTCGACACCCCTCGCGTGGCCGCATCCATGTCCTCCCGGCTGGGGATTGGCCCGGCAGGTCCGGAATCCTGGCGACGACTGGCGGACGACATCGTCCTGCTCGAACGGGCTGACGGTGTGTGGGAACAACATGCCGGCTTCTTTGACCTCGAGCCGGTCGATCTGTCCAAGTTCACACCGCGGCTCAAGTCCATGTACGACCTCTTGGGAATGGAGCGGGCCGAGCGAAGCCAGGTCATCAAGCAAGCGGATGTGGTGATGGCGATGACCCTGCATCCGGATGCTGTTGGCAGCAGACCTCGTCGGAAGCGGAACTGGGACTACTACATCGAACGATGCGACCAGGGCTCCTCGCTGTCGATGGCAGTCCACGCCCGGGTCGCCGCCGATCTTGGCCTCGAACAGGAGGCATACGACCTGTTCCGCGCCGCCCTCGCCATCGACCTCGAGGACATCATGGGCAACGCTCGCGATGGTCTCCATGCCGCCACCCAAGGCGGGATTCTTCAGGCCACGATCTTCGGGTTCGCTGGTTTGCGGCTCGAAGGCGACGAGCCAGTGCTTCGACCAAATCTTCCGGACAGCTGGAGCCGGCTCGGATTTTCCTTTTTTCACCGCGGCAAACGTTTCGAACGTGAGCTGACGGGAACCAAGGCGAGGAGGCGCAAAGCCGCCTCGCCGCAATCAACGAAAGACAAGGAGGAGAGGGCATGAGAACCAAGAAACCAATCGCCCTGTTAATGGGGCTGGCACTGTTGCTGGCCGCCTGTGGTGGTGACGGGGCGACGACAACGACCGCCGCTGCCGGGGAGACAACGACAACTGCCGCCGGGGAGACCACCACCACCGGAGCAACCGAGACCACGGGGGCAGCCACCGGGGATTTGGAGGGAGTCGAGATAACAGTCTGGGGTGGGTCTTCAGGAGAAGCTGAGGATCTGGCTCTGACCGGCCTGCTCGAGACCTTCAACGAAGAGACCGGAGCCAATGCCGTGTTCGAGGCACAATCGGACATGACCACGGCTCTGAACACCGCTCTGGCTGGTGGCGACCCGCCGGACGTCTTCTACGTCGACAGCAACAACCTGCCTGACCTGGCGGCTTCCGGGGCGTTGGCTTCGGTGCCCGATGGGACGCTGAGCGAACCAGACGACATTTACCCGTCGTTGAAGGAAGCGTTCACGTTCGACGGAACCTGGTATTGCCCACCCAAGGACTTCTCAACCCTGGGTCTGGTCTATGACCCGGCCGCTCTCGAGGCAGCCGGTGTGGCCGTTCCCACGACATGGGAAGAGCTAGCCACAGCAGCAGCCGCGTTGACGACCGATACCCAGGCGGGTTTGGCCATGGGCGTGGAATATCCGCGTTGGGCGGTGTTCATGTTCCAGGCGGGTGCCGACCTCACCAACGCGGACGTGTCTGAGATAACTCTCGACACTCCCGAAGCGAGGGAAGCGCTCCAGTTCGTTGCCGATCAGTACGCCGCCGGCTCCTTCGTCCGTCCATCGGACGTTGACGCCGGTTGGGCGGGTGAGGCATTCGGACAGGGCAAGGCCGCGATGACGATCGAGGGCAACTGGATCGTTGGCTACCTTGACACCACCTTCCCCGATAAGACGTGGGCTGTTGCCGAGCTTCCGTCCGGACCGGCCGGGCAGGGGACGTTCGCGTTCACCGTTTGCTACGGCGTTGCGGAGAGCGCGGCCAATCCCGATGCCTCATGGGCGCTTGTCGAGTACCTGACCAATGCCCAGGGCGCTCTCGCCTGGACCTCGGCGTTCAACGTCATGCCCGCCCGGGCTTCGGTGGCCGATCAGTGGCTCGCCGAGCATCCCGAGTTGGAGGCTTTCGTAACCGGAGCCGACTATGCGCATCGGTGGGGTTTCGCCCCGGGATTCGGAGACGTCATCAGCGTCTTCAACGATCAGGCGAATGCCATCGTCGACGGTGACGGCACTGTCGACGAGCTCATCGAGGAGACTGTCGCTGCAGGTGAAGACGTCATAAGTTGACCCACCCGAGTGGGGGGACCGTTTGTCCGGTCCCCCCACTCCCAACCTGGGAGGGGCGAGATGCAACCCGGTGTGGCACCGGCTCCGGTCGAACCGATCAAGGTCGCCGGACCCGCGGATCCGAAGAAGCGCAAACTCAGATTTAGGGGCTCCGATCGCGCCCGCCTGGATCAGAAGGAACCATGGATCGGTTGGATCTTCAGCGCTCCTGCTGTCCTCGGTCTTGTTGTCTTCCTCGTGATACCGATCATTGCTGCGGTCTGGGTCAGCTTCCGCGACTGGAATGGCCTGACGTCCATCTTCGATTCGGACCCGGTCGGACTGGCCAACTATCGGGAATTGCTAATCGACGATGGAGTCCGACGTACCGACTTTGCCATCAGCCTCCGCAACAACTTCTACTACGTGGCCGGAGTGGTTCCCGCACAAACCATTCTGGCCTTTGTCATTGCCGTAGTCCTCAATCAGAAGTTCCTGAAAGGAAAGGGCTTCTTCCGCACTGCTTACTACTTCCCTTCCATCACCAGTTCGATCGCAGTGACGTTGATCTTCGTGTTCCTCTTCCAGACCAACGGGGCGATCAACCAGGTCCTACCCATTCAGGACATCGACTGGCTCGACAATCCGCGCGGGCTCATCCACAACTTCCTGGGTGTGCTGGGAGTCGAAGACGGCCCGGCTTTCCTGACCGACAACGAGTTCATGGGCCTCGAATATTGGGACTGGCTGGCCGGTCCCAGCGTGGCGATGGTGGCGTTCATGATGCTCGTCACCTGGACCACCGCCGGAACCCTGATGTTGATCTTCCTCGCCGGCCTCCAAAACATTTCACCTTCCGTGGAGGAAGCAGCGATCGTTGACGGGGCCGGTCCGGTTCAGAGGTTCTTCCGGATAACGATCCCACTCATGCGACCCACGATCTTTTTCGTGGTCACTCTGGGATTGATCGGGACCTGGCAGGTTTTCGACCAGATCTACGCCGGCAGTGGCGGTGATCCGCGCAAGACCACGCTGACTCCCGCATACCTCATCTACGTACAAGCCTTTACGAACTCGAAGGCAGGTCTGGCGGGTGCCATCGCCGTGATTCTCTTCGTGATCATCATGTTCTTCACGGTGGTCAACCGCAAGGTGATCCGCGACACGGGAGACTTGTGATGGTCGCTACCGCCAAGACCTCAAAGCGGGCACTGCAGTCGTCGTCGATGTCACGCGAATCGGGCCCCAAGGCCATCGCCAAGAGGTTGGTCGGCTACGTAGTGCTGACCTTCTTCGCTCTCGTCTTCATCATGCCCTTCGTGCTGTCGGCGGCGACAGCTTTCAAGACGCTGCCCGACATCCAGGCCAACCCTGTGAGCTTGGTGGCGGATCCGGCCTTTGGAGGCTGGACCACGGAGGGCATCGAGGATCTGAACAGTTCAAGGGTGAACCTGCCGCGTTGGACGTTGAACTCGGTCATCGTCACCGTGGCGGTCGTGTTGCTGCGCATCACCTTCGCGTCGTTGGCCGGGTACGCCCTGGCGCGAATGCGCTTCCCCGGGAGGGGTTGGATCTTCGCTCTGGTGCTTGCCGTTCAGGCTGTTCCCGGAATCGTGCTCGCGGTTCCGCGCTTCATGGTGATGAAGGAACTTGGAATCATCAACACGTACGTCGGCATGATCCTCCCGCTGGCATTCGATGCCTTCGGCATCTTCCTCATGAAGCAGTTCTTCGAGCAGCTGCCGCGCGAATTGGAGGAGGCCGCGGCCCTGGACGGTGCCTCGACCTTCGGAACATTCCGGTTTGTCATGCTTCCGCTCGCTGCCCCTGGCCTGATCGCTCTCACGATTCTTTCGACTCAGGGAACGTGGAACGAGTTCCTCCACATCCTCATTGCTCGAATAGGCAATCCGGATCTGACGACCTTGCCCGTCGGGCTGGCAGGACTCACCGCGGCTTTCGGTCAGGCACAGCCGTGGAACACGATCACCGCCGGAGCTCTGATCACGATCATCCCGATCGCCATCGTGTTCTTCGTGTTCCAGCGCTACTTCGTGCAGGGCACGGCCGCATCCGCAATAAAGGGGTGAACTCTTTATTCCCCTTTTGGCCCGGCGATCTGGGGCTATAACCCCATCGTGGCGCGCCAAAACGGGGATGCAGCGGTTGTCGTCGAAGACCTGGTCAAGCACTTCCGGGTTCACCAGCGCGATGCGGGAGTAGCCGCCGGTGTCAGGAGCCTGCTGAAGCGGCGGTATGTCGATGTTCGGGCCGTAGATGGCGTCAGCTTCTCGATAGCACGCGGCG
>Ga0190272_10000872_pt1 | contig 14690 bp, 11 predicted proteins | sample Popmic504T_FD_133746 | JGI IMG/M metagenome (GOLD analysis project Ga0190272, IMG submission 133746) | Populus adjacent soil microbial communities from riparian zone of Shoshone River, Wyoming, USA - 504 T | ecosystem: Environmental > Terrestrial > Soil > Riparian zone | place: USA: Wyoming... | reverse complement strand
TCACAACCGATATATGGAAGGTGAAGTACATGAATTTATTCACCGTCTTCCAGGACCTTGACACACTGAGGGCAAGCAGGGATGTTTCATTCAAAAAGAAATACGGCAGCTTTCATTACTTTGATATTGACATTGGCAAGCGGTTTAACCTGGGGTTTTTCGAAGGCATTATCTGGGGCGGCGACAGCACGCGAAGCAACGGGTACGATATCAATTACCTGAACCCGCTGGTTTTCTTCAGGCCTGTTGAATTTTCACTGGGATCATCCGACAATGCACTGATGGGCTTTACCATGAAATTCAAGATCAACAGCCGCAACCTGATATACGGCCAGTTGTTGCTGGATGAATTCAAGCTAAAGGAAGTAAGGGCCGGCGACGGCTGGTGGGGAAACAAGCAGGCGTGGCAGCTTGGCTTTAAAACTTTCAACCTGTTCACCATTAAAAGGCTGGCTATCACCGGGGAATTCAATTACGCGCGTCCTTATACTTACCAGCACCGGAGCAGGCTCACCAATTATGCACATTATAACCAGCCACTGGCACACCCGCTGGGCGCGAATTTTTATGAAGCCCTGGGTATTCTGGATTATAACATTTCAAACATTTACATCATGGCAAAGATCATTTATGCGGAAACAGGATATGACCTACGTGATTCCTCGGGGAATTACATCAATACAGGTCATAACATATTTCTCAATTACAACGACCGGGCGAAGGAATACGGCAATGCCACAGGACAGGGTATCACAACCCGGCAGTTGTTTGCGGAGCTTCAGCTTGCATGGCTGGTGAATCCTTCCACCAACCTGAGAGTGGAGGCCGGGTTAACAAGCAGGACAACTTCAAACACGTATGGAAAAAACAATACATTGCTTGTTTATGTTGGATTAAGGACTGCTCTAAGCAACCGGTATTTTGATTTCTGATAAATTTCTGCAGCCGGCTTGACTTTTTCCATTATGCATTGTAAATTGTCACGGATTTGTAACCTGCCTGAACAGCGCCTAATTACTTATCTTTCCGACTTAACCCGCATCAGGTATTGATTCCCTTCCGAAAGTTGAGGATTTACCTAATTTAATCATAGCATAACAAAAATTATGATCTATACTCATATATAGAGGTTACATTTGCTCACAAACCGTTTTTAGTGTAATGAATAATATTACGTTTGCCTGTATCACTTCGTTTATCATCACCTTTCTGGCGATACCTTCCATTATCAAGGTAGCCGTCATTAAGAACCTGTATGACGAGCCCGAAGAAAGGAAGTCTCACAAGTCAAGCATACCTACCCTTGGCGGACTTGCGATTTTTGCAGGTGTCGTATTTTCATTCACCTTCTGGTCTGCAGGGCTCAATTTCGCTTCAACACAGTATATTATTGCCGCCATAATCGTGATGTTCTTTATCGGCATCAAAGATGACATTGTCGATCTTTCTGCAAGAAAAAAACTGGTCGGACAGATTATAGCTGCAGTGATTATTGTCATGTTCGGAAATGTAAGAATGGACAGCCTTTGCGGGATTTTCGGAATATATGAGATCCCATACTGGTTCAGTGTATTCTTTTCCATCTTTACCATTCTTGTCATCATTAATGCCTTCAACCTTATTGATGGAATTGACGGACTTGCAGCCGGAATCGGGTCAATTGCCTCGTTTACATTCGGGCTCTGGTTTTTCAACTACAACCAGATAGCATTGTGCATCCTGTCGTTCTCACTGTTCAGCTCTCTTCTGGCTTTCCTTGTCTATAATTTCTCTCCTGCAAATATATTCATGGGTGATACGGGGTCATTGATCGTAGGGCTTATTCTTTCCGTACTTGCTATCAATTTCATCAACCTGAGCTTTGTATCGCCGCCCTATGCATTTCCTTTCAGGAGCAGCCCGGCAATGGCAATTGCAATTCTAATTATTCCTCTTTTCGATACGCTCCGCATATTCCTGGTCAGGGCCATGCACGGGCGGTCACCATTCAAGGCCGACCGCAATCACATGCATCACCTGCTGCTCGACCTGGGCCTTTCGCACCGAGAAGTGTCAATCACGCTTTACCTCACCAACATCGGATTTATCCTGCTTGCTCTTGCACTGAGGAACATCAGCAGTCTCCTGCTCCTGATCGTCATCTGCGGCATGTCGGTATGCCTGAGTTTTATTCCTTTCATACTCAAGTATTTTTCAAAGAAAAAGGAGTTCGATCATATCAAGGTTTTTAAATAACCTTTCCCGTAACACTTATCCTACACGATTATCTTTTTGCCCTTTCATCCGCCGGTAATTAATTTCTGGTGGGACCCTGTTCAACGTGCCGGTTATTTTCCACATTGAGAAATTATATCCTCACTGCCGGAAAATTTTACGGTTTTTTCATCATTGGATAAAAATTAACCGGTTTTTCTTACATTCGTAACATTATTGTATAAGCTGCAGGCATTTTTCTGCGAAATGCAATATCTTACAGGGAAGTTAATCTCAATACCTATTTAATTAATTCAATTTCTCATTACCGGGGGGACAATGAAAAATATCAGGAACTGCTTCATCATTTTATTCACCATTCTATCAACGGGTGTTTGTTTTTCGCAAACCAAACCGGCTCCCGACTGCGATCCACTCCTTTCCAATGATCCGATCGCTGCCATGCTCGACAGCCTGGTGAATATCCACCATGTTGTAAAGTTCAACTACATGAATGATCAGAAGCCGACGATCGATAATACGACCGGTTTCCAGGTTCCTACCTATACAGATGAAGTTTACCGTGCACGCATGGCAAACATTCTTACACCGATTCCATTGACTTATAATCCATTCGTAAAAACGTACATCGACATGTATGCCATGCGTAAGCGTGATCTTACAGCCAGGGTGATGGGCCTTGCGAACCTTTATTTCCCGATGTTTGAAGAAGTACTCGACAGGGAGGGACTGCCGCTGGAATTTAAATATCTGTCGGTTGTCGAATCTGCCCTGAACCCTGTTGCCGTCTCACCGATGGGTGCCACTGGCATCTGGCAGTTCATGTTCAATACCGGAAAGATGTACGACCTGAAAGTTACATCCTATATTGATGAACGCCGCGACCCGTACAAATCCACAGTTGCTGCCTGTAAATATTTCAAAGATATGTATGCCATTTATGGCGACTGGCTGCTGGTGATCGCATCATATAATTGCGGACCCGGAAATGTGAACAGGGCCATCAACCGCGCAGGGGGTAAAACAAATTTCTGGGAAATATGCCGTTACCTGCCTGCAGAAACAAGAGGGTATGTCCCGGCTTTCATAGCCGTTTGCTACCTGATGAATTATTCCCGTGAACATAATTTACTTCCTGTTTCACCTGAATTCTCATATTATGATGTTGATACGGTAGCTGTAAACAGTGCTGTGTCTTTTGCAACCATCTCAAAAGCAATCGATCTTCCGGAAGATGTCATTGCGTACCTGAACCCAATGATTAAAAAAAGGTATATACCCGACATGGAACAGGCATACAGCCTGCGTCTCCCGGTGAACAAGGTATATGCTTTCGTTTCCCAGGAAGCAAACATTTTTAAAGTTGATTCTGTTGCCCCTCCGGCGGTTGCCGATTACGGAGTTCACAGCAAATCAAAAGCAGCCGTTGATGCATCACTCGCGCCCGGTGAGATGGTTTTCAAACAGGTACGCAAAACACATGTTGTTCAGCGTGGTGAAACCATTACCGAAATAGCCGACCGGTACAATTCATCCATCGGTGAGATCAAAAAAATGAACGGCCTGAAAAGTTCAAAACTTCGCGCCGGACAAAAGCTGCGCGTGTTTGCACTTGTAAAAATAAAGGAGGGACCGAAAGCAGCCGCGCCTGTTGAGCTCACAGCGGAGATCATTCCCGATTCGGTTGCAGGGCCTAAAGTAGCTGACACCATTCAGCAGGCTTCAGTACAGCCACAAAAAAAATCGCAGCCATCACGATATATTTATCACCTGGTCCAAAAAGGAGATACACTTGCAACCATTGCAAAAAGATACGACGGGGTAACCATTCAGCAATTGAAGCTTTTCAACAAGATCAAAAGCTCCACTGACCTGAGGCCCGGAACCAAGATAAAAGTGATGCTGGCAAGCTGATCAGCGGCGATTTTTTTATTCGTGAAAATAAATCCGCTTCACCCGCTGTGAAACATTTGTCAGAATTTCATAGGGGATTGTATCAAGCGCTTTTGCCATCTCTATGATCGAATATTCCTGTCCGAAAACAAGTACCTCGTCACCTTCCTTTGCAGGGATGTCTGTAAGGTCGAGCATGCACATATCCATGCACACATTCCCTGTGATACCGGCAAACTGTCCGTTCACAAGCATTTTACCAATTCCGTTTCCAAGCCTCCTGTTAAGCCCGTCGGCATAACCGATACCGGCGATACCGATCACCATATCCCGTTCAGCAACCGCTTTCCTGCTGTACCCGATGGAATCCCCGGCTTTAACGTTCTTGATCTGTGAAAGGGTGGTTTTCAGCGTTGCCACGGTCTGCATCTGCCTTTGCTCCTGCGGCCCGGCAGCGATGCCGTGAAGGCCGATACCAAGCCTCACCATATCAAAGTGGGCCTCCGGGAAACGAATGATGCCTGCCGAATTGAGGATGTGTTTCAGTACCGGATGGTTGAAATGACCGGTGATCGCGCTGCTCATTTCATTGAATTTTGCGAGCTGCTGTTGTGTAAATCCATCATGAGCCTGTTCGTCGCTGGCAGCAAGGTGGGAGAAGACAGATACAATGCGAAGCAGCTTGTTGTTTTTTATGCGTACGATCAGCTGGCTGATATCTTCCTCTTCAAAGCCCAGCCTGTGCATTCCGGTGTCAAGCTTGATATGAATCGGAAACGGCTGCCCGTCGGACGGAGCCTTTCTTTTAACGGCCTCACTGAAGCTCTTCAGTGTACGGAAGCTGTAAATTTCAGGCTCCAGGTTGTAAGCGATCATGGCATCAAAGCTCTGGTCCTCCGGATTCATCACCATCAGAGGCAACGTAATGCCAGCCTTGCGAAGCTCAACTCCTTCATCGGCATAGGCAACCGAAAGATAATCCACCTGGTGGAACTGAAGCACATTGGCGATTTCAAAACTGCCACTGCCGTATGAAAATGCCTTTACCATGGCCATGATTCGTGTTCCGGGATCGAGCCGGGAACGGTAATAGTTCAGGTTGTGAACCACCGCATTCAGGTTTATCTCAAGAACAGTTTCATGCGCTTTTTGCTGAAGGTTCCTGCTTATCCTTTCAAAACCGAAGGGCCGTGCGCCTTTGAGAAGAACGGTTTCTTCCTGGAATCGCGAGGTGCTGTAATCGCGGAGGAAATCATCAGTGGTTGCATAAAAATGTTTTTCCATGTTGAAAGCTTCCTGCTGCCTAGATATCGCCATCCCGATGCCGATCAGCTTGCGGATACCTTTCCTCGCAAGCAGCTCTCCCACTTCACGGTAAAGCAGCTCTTCGCTTTTCCCGCTCTGTAGTATGTCAGACAGGATCACCGTACGCCGGGCGTGCTGCTTCTGCTGGTTTAAAAAATCAAGCGCAATGGTCAGAGAGCCGATATCTGAATTATAGCTGTCGTTAATAATGGATGTGTTGTTGATCCCTTCTTTCATCTCAAGGCGCATGGCCACGGGGCTGAGCATTTCCATCCTCCTGCGGATCACATCCTGCTCATAGCCGAGAAACAGCATCATGGCCCAGCAATGAATGGCGTTTTCAGCAGATGCTTCATCGGTGAACGGGATCCGTATTGAAATAAAATCGTTCCTGAATACTGCCTGGATCGTGTTCTCGCTGCTGCTTTTTGAGATCCTGCCGATCTGGAGATCCGCTTTGAGCTTCCTTGACCAGGTGAAGAATTTTAATCCGGCTGGAAGAAAATCTGCTTCGTTTATGCCTTCCGTTATACCCTGGTAATCTCGGCAGTATAACATCGTCTCCGTATGCGCAAACAGCCTGAGCTTCTCTGAAATCTTCTGGTTAAGGGATGTAAAATTCTCATCATGCGCCTGGCCGATATTGGTAAAGATCCCCATAACGGGAAGTATCATTTTTTCCAGGTTTGCCATTTCGCCGGGCAGCGAAATACCTGCTTCGAAGATGGCCAGGTTGTCTTCAGCTGTCATCTGCCAGACAGATAACGGTACCCCTATCTGTGAATTGTAGCTTTTGGGGCTGCGCACGATATGATGGTCTTCCCTGAGTAGCTGGTGAAGCCATTCCTTGACGATGGTTTTGCCGTTGCTGCCTGTAATGCCGATAACCGGAATTCTGAACTGCTTCCTGTGATGTGCGACCAGCTGCTGCATGGCAGCCAGGGTATCGGAAACAACGATAAAATTGGCTTCGGGATGCTGTTCGACCACATCCTTCCTTGAAACTACAAAATTAGTGACTCCCGAAAGTACTAACGCGGGAATGAATTCATGGCCGTTTCGCCTGTCACCGCTGATCGCAAAAAAGAGCGAGGTGTCTGGCGAGGTAATCTTCCTGCTGTCGGTAACCAGGTGAACAATGTCAACCTTGCCCTGTATACGCTGGAGCAGTTCACCGCCGGTAATGGCAGCAACCGATGAAAGGGTGTAATGGATTTTTTCCTGGGATTGCACGTGATTAACTGATAGCCTGCCTGCTAAACGCCGGCATTTAATTATAGCACACTTTTGAGTTTTGCAGCTTCCTTAAGATAACATTGCCTGCAAAGCGGGATATAGCTTTCCCTTTCTCCAAGCATTACCAGAGAGTTGTTGTTAACTGTCCGGAATGAGTTGTGGGCAAGGTCACCGCAATTCATGCATATGGCGTGGACCTTGGTAATGTATTCGGCAACCGCCAGCAGCTGGGGCATCGGCCCGAAGGGTTTGCCTTTGAAATCCATGTCAAGACCTGCCACGATAACGCGGATTCCCTGGGTGGCAAGCGATTCGCAGACATCAGGCAATCCTTCATCAAAAAATTGTGCCTCATCAATACCAACCACATCCACTTCATTGCAAAGGAGCAGGATATTGGCGGAAGAGGGAACCGGGGTGGATTTAATGGAATTGGAATCATGTGATACAATGTCAAGCTCATGAAACCGCTTGTCGACCAGCGGCTTGAATATTTCAACGCGCTGCCTGGCGATCCCGGCTCGTTTAAGCCTCCTGATGAGCTCTTCGGTTTTACCCGAAAACATGGAGCCGCAAATAACTTCTATCCAACCCTTAACATTCTTATGCCCTTTCGCGTTCTCTAAAAACATATGCAGCTTTCCCGGTTTATTATCTCTAATTACTTATTTATATTTCTTAACACTTATTTGAGAATTACCTAAAATCATGTAGGTTTGAATGCCTTTTTATCTCAAATGAGAAGGCAAAAATATAATAAAAGCCGTTTCAACCTGTTGTAATCATTAAAATATCAGATGAATAAAGAAATCATAAACACCGAGGTGGAATTCCTCCTCGAAACCATCTCCGATCAGTACCGTCATATCAACACTCACCAGGGGCAGATACCCCGTATCGAGCTTGACATCATACTCACCAATATTTCCAAGCTTTATGAGCAACTGCTGTTCCTGAAAAAAATCAGCCTTGGTGATTCCACATCCCATGCTTCTTCACTTCAGATTGAAATGCCTTTGATGGAAATTCCCGGGCTTAACAGGATGCAGGCAATGGAAGAGACTGAAACATCAAAGGAAAAAAGCCCGATCGTATCATTTGTAGTTCGTCCTTCATTTGTTACAGAAGCCGCCGCAGAAGCCGCGCCTGCAGAACCTGTTGCTGAAAAAGCACAGGCGTCCGTGCCGGAGATTGAAATTGCTCCGGTGGTTGCTGAATTAAAACCGGTGGTTCAGGAACTTGCGCCATTGCCGGCAGTTGAAGCAGTAAACGAAACGGTTGTTCAAAAACAGCTCGAAACACACCGTGAAGAAATCATGCAGCACCAGGCAGCTACACGTAAGCCGGCACCTGCAAGCATGGGACTTTTCGATAGCGTTTCGACAGTTGCTGGAAAGTATGAGGAGCAGCCAACGTTAAGGGATAAAATATCCAGGAACCATACCGATTCAAGCCTGGGAAAAAAATATCAGAAAAAGGCTGTGGAGGACCTGAAACGCTCCATCGGGATAAACGAAAAATTTTCTTTTATCAATGAGCTTTTCGAAGGGGATCTTGCAAATTACAACAAGGCAATCGATGTGCTCAACCAGTCGGGAAGTCTGGAGGAAGCATGGGTCTTCATTAAAGGGCAGCTTATGCCGAAATACGCATGGAGGGAAGAAAGCAAGTCTTTTTTAAATCTGAAGGATCTTCTTGAACGCAGGTTTCAGAGATAAGACATGAGAGGTTTCCTGCTCGTTTTATTTTTATTCCCTATCATACTTCCTGCGCAGGACATGACGTACGTGCGGCAGGTTGTGGATACGCTTACTGCACCCGGAATGCATGGAAGGGGATATGTTAATGAAGGTGATAAGATAGCAGCAAATTATATCGCACAGGAATTCAGAAAACTCGGTCTCGATTCGTTTGGGCCTGGATATTTCCAGCACTTCAGCTTTCCTGTTAACACTTTCCCGGGCGGAATGACGGTTACCGTAAACGATAAGCTGCTCGTGCCCGGTGCCGACTATATTGTGAACCCTGCCAGCAAGGGCGGTAAAGGTACCTTCAGCTTCACCGAAGTCTCCGTGCCGCCTTCAAAAACGGATCAGAAAAAACTGTCAGGCAGGTTTCTTCTGGTTGATAAATCAAAAACATCAACCACCGGCGCGGCAGATTCATTGAATGAATGGAAAAAAACTGAAAATGCTGCGGGGGCTTTGTTTATTGAAGAAAACAAGCTCACCTGGAGTGTGGCAACACAACAGCTTTCCATGCCTGTCATACATGTGCTTCGTAAAGCTATGCCTGAAAAGTGCAGCAAGATCAGCATACAGATAGATGCAAAGCTGAACAGTAAACATGAAACGCAGAATGTACTGGGTTATATCCGTGGAAATACGGAACCCGACAGCTTTATTGTTATTTCTGCTCATTACGACCACCTTGGAAGGATGGGACGTGAAATATATTTTCCGGGTGCGAACGATAATGCCAGTGGGATTGGTATGCTGCTCAGCCTTGCCGCATACTATGCAACTTCCGGAAACAACCCCGGCTGCTCAATGGTGTTTATTGCTTTTGCCGGTGAGGAAGCAGGTTTGATCGGATCCGAGTATTATACAAAGAATCCGCTGTTCCCGCTAAGTGCCATTAAATTTGTGCTCAATATGGACCTGCTCGGAACAGGTGATGACGGGATGATGGTTGTAAACGGAGATGTTTTTAAAGACCATTTTGAGCTTCTCGGAAAAATCAATGATAAGAATCAATATGTGAAAACATTGGGAAAAAGAGGAAAGGCGAGAAACAGCGATCATTATTACTTCTCTGAAAACGGCGTGCCCAGCTTTTTCTTCTATACCCTTGGCGGGACTACTTTTTACCACGACATCTTTGACAAAGCCGAAACACTTCCTTATACTGACTTTACAGATGTTTTCAGGCTGACCCGCGATTTTATCACGGAGTTGTCGGGTCAATGATTTTAAAAAATTGCAGATGCCACACGCCGTGTAACTTCTGCCGATCCCATGGTATAGTAATGCAGGCAGGGAGTTCCGAATTTGATGAGTTCGCGCGATTGCTGGATGCACCATTCGATACCAACTGATTTCACATCCTGGTCTGTCGTGCATTTTTCAATTTCAGTCAGAAGGTCTTCCGGTATGTCAATGTTGAATGTTTTCGGCAGAAGCGTTGCCTGTTTTTTGGTTGTGATGGGCTTCAGGCCGGGAATGATGGGAACGTTGATGTTCATTTCGCGGCAGCGTGTCACGTAATCAAAATATTTTTTATTGTCGAAAAACATCTGGGTAACTACATAATTGGCCCCGGCATCAATTTTTGCGCTCAGGTGGTTCATGTCTGATTTCAGGTTCGGTGCTTCAAAATGTTTTTCAGGATAGCCTGCAATGCCGATGCAGAAGTCGGTAGGCGAAACACCCATCAGGTCCTCATCGAGATAAGTGCCTTTGTTCAGGCTCACCACCTGCCTCACCAGGTCAATGGCGTAATGGTGTCCCCCGTCTTCCGGTGTAAAGGATGGCTCTGTTTTAATAGCATCCCCCCGCAGCAGCAGCACATTATCGATACCCAGGAAATTCAGGTCGATCAGTGCGTTTTCTGTTTCTTCCCTGGTGAATCCCCCGCAGATGATATGCGGAACGGCGTCTGTCTTATAGCGGTTGATGATGGCAGCGCAGATACCGACTGTGCCAGGGCGTTTGCGGATTGAAATTTTTTCCAGGTACCCGCCCTCTCTTTTTTTGTAAACATACTCTTCCCTGTGATAGGTCACATCTATAAAAGGCGGCTTAAACTCCATCAGCGGATCAATGCTGTCGAAAATAGACTGTATCCCCTTTCCCTTCAGCGGGGGAAGGATCTCAATAGAAAATAATGTGGATTTAGCTTGCTTGAGGTGATCAGTAACCTTCATATCAGAAAATAAGAATTTGGCGAGTGCAAACTTAGGAAAAATGACTTTATGGTTGTTGTTTTTCCCAAACTAAGCCAAATGCAGCAGGCTTGGCTGTAAAAACCCGGAAGCAGTTGCTTGGTTTTTATTAGATTTGCGCCTTTCTCAACCGCTTTGAAAAATTTCCTGGCTTATGCATTGGTTTGCATTTTTCTCCTGACATCATGCAGCAGACAGCAATCGCCTGAAATAACTTCAGGGGAATATTTCAGCCTGAGAAAGTTCTTCGAATCCGAATCCGCAAAATTGCAAAGCAGCGGAACCGGCATTAAAAAAATTATCACAAGGGACGGGACCAGCCAGGAACTAATTATGGATTCAGTTGCATGGACAAATGAATTAAAATTATTTATTGAATCCGACCTCAATAAAAAATCATGGACCGGTTTGTACCATGTCGATTCAACCTTGTCGGACTCAGCATTAGTTATCCGTTATTCTGCAAACGACAGCATGTTACAGGTAAAGCATGTAGAAATTCTTTTTGTCAGGGGCGATGTATATGAAATCAGAATTGAAAGCCGGCTTAAAAATTTTTATTACCAGTCAGCGATGTTACTTCATTACCTACCCGGGAAAAGTTACCGGATCAATGGCGAGCAGGTGCTGCGCTTTGCCAGCATGCAGACCTACCTGGTTGAAGGAATTTTTTTAAATCCTGCTGCTGCCTCACAACCGGCGCCTGCTGAATAATGTTGCTACATAGAATTATATCAGACATTTGTCTGAATTTTATTGTTTATTAATATTAATACCATATCCACTTCCCGGGGATACCAAAAATTATCTATATTCGTATTCAGTTTAGCGAAGCTTACAATACAAACCTGTTTGAAGCATCACCAATTAAACCCTTTTTTTAATTATACCCCTATATGAAAATAAACGAAATCGTACCGGTAGGGTATGTAAAAAACTCCATTTTTGAAACGGGTCTTCCCGGTAATGAAGAGCTCGAATCCGAAATTATTCTATCAGAGCGTATTCCCGGTGATGCTTATGAAGGAATCGGCGTTTTTTCACATATAGAACTTTTGTACTACCTCGACACAAATAATAAGGCTCCCGCGGCAGGTTATTCAGGTAGCAAGCCGGGTATAAAAGGCACCCGGATACATGAGCCCAAACTTTTCGGAAATGCAATCGTAAGACTTTTAAAATCGGAAGACAGGATACTCCTGGTTAAAGGATTTGATGCGGTAAATGGAACATCAGTCATCGATATCAAGCCTGTAATGAATGAAATTAGCTCAACAGACCGTGTTATTACGGGAAAATGGGAAAAAAACACCACAGAAAGGAACTAATCTGCAAATATTAGCAGGTTATATACGTTTGAATGGGGGCCAAAACTGTTAATTTTAGTAATTTTGTATCCTACTATCCCTGATACCCAAATTTAATGGAAGTTAAAGCCGGAGAACTATTAGAAAAAATAAATCTCCCGAAAGATCTCAGAAAATTAAAACCAGACGAACTTACCCGCCTCTGCAGTGAACTAAGGCAATTTATCATCGATATTGTATCGGTGAATGGCGGCCATTTTGGAGCCAGCCTTGGTGTGATAGAGCTAACAGTAGCCTTGCATTATGTTTTTAACACACCTTACGACCAGCTGGTGTGGGATGTGGGGCACCAGGCATACGGCCATAAAATCCTTACCGGACGACGCAAAGTATTCCATACAAACCGCATTTATAAGGGCATCAGCGGCTTTCCAAAACGGTCGGAAAGCGAATATGATACCTTTGGCGTAGGCCATTCATCCACATCCATATCGGCAGCTCTTGGAATGGCAGTTGCTTCAAGGCTGAAAGGGGAGAAGGACCGCCAGCATATTGCAGTGATCGGCGACGGCGCCATGACGGCAGGTATGGCATTTGAAGCCATGAATCACGGTGGCGTGGAAAATTCAAACCTGCTCATCGTGCTTAACGACAACTGCATGAGCATCGATCCGAATGTAGGTGCGCTTAAAGAATATCTTACTGATATTACCACATCCCATACATATAATAAGGTAAAAGACGAAGTCTGGAAGATGCTGGGCGTCATCAGCAAGTTCGGCCCCAATGCACAGGCGATTGCCAGCAAGGTCGAAAATGCAGTGAAGTCAGCATTATTAAAGCAAAGCAATCTTTTCGAATCTCTCAGCTTCCGGTATTTCGGTCCGATAGACGGGCACGATGTGAACCACCTTGTTAAAGTGATGCACGACCTACGTGAGATACCCGGTCCCAAGATCCTGCATTGCCTCACTGTAAAAGGAAAAGGGTATGCGCTGGCCGAAAAGGATCAGACCAAATGGCATGCACCGGGGTTGTTTGATAAAATATCAGGTGAAATCTTCAAACCGAAAGACAATGGTCCGCAGCCTCCCAAATACCAGGACGTTTTTGGAAATACGCTTGTAGAGCTTGCACAGCGGAACTCGAACATTGTAGGCGTCACACCGGCCATGCCTTCGGGATGCTCCATGAACATCATGATGAAAGAGCTTCCACAACGGGCCTTTGATGTTGGGATCGCCGAACAGCATGCAGTTACATTTTCAGCAGGTATGGCAACACAGGGTCTTATCCCTTTCTGCAATATATACTCATCGTTCATGCAGAGAGCCTACGATCAGGTAGTACATGACGTAGCGCTTCAGAAATTAAATGTGATTTTCTGCCTCGACCGCGGTGGTATTGCCGGAGCAGACGGTGCAACACATCATGGCGTCCTTGATTATGCCTACATGAGATGCATACCGAACATGATCGTATCCGCCCCCATGAATGAAGAGGAGCTCAGGAACCTGATGTATACGGCCCAGCATGAGAACATGGGCCCATTTACCATCCGTTACCCGCGTGGAAACGGTGTGATGATAGACTGGAAAACACCATTCCAGGCTATTCCAGTTGGTACGGGCAGGAAAGTGAGAGGAGGAGAGGAAGTAGCCATCCTTACCATCGGTCATCCCGGAAATTTTGCCGTTCAGGCATGCGACCTGCTTGCAAAAGAAGGATTGTATCCGGCTCATTACGACCTGCGGTTTGTTAAGCCCCTTGACCAGGTTATGCTCCACCAGGTTTTTTCCGAATTTAAAAAAATCATTACCGTTGAAGATGCTGCCATCATGGGCGGAATGGGCAGCGCTGTCGCCGAATTCATGGTTGATAACGGCTACCACGCACATTTCCTGCGGCTGGGTATCCCCGACAGGTTCATCGAACACGGCGAACAGAAAGAGCTTTATAATGAGTGCGGTTTCGATGCCCCGGCTATTGTATCTGCAGTAAGGCAGCTTGCCAGCATTCCCAGCGGCTCATTCGTATAAGGTTACCGTTACTTTTTTCGGATCAGGTGCTGGCCAGAAAAGCGGTCTTGTGAATATTCCCGTTTACCGGCGGGTTAAACTTGGTAACACGAACATCTATCTTCCCGGCTGAAGGAATATTCTCACGCAGCCGTGCCAGTATCCGGCCCGCCACATGTTCGATCAGATTTGAGCGGATCATCATTTCGGCTTTAACCACATCGTTCACCATCACATAATCAACAGTGTCAGCCAGCAGGTCTGATTCAAGTGACCTTGATACATCACAATATACGTATACGTCAACCAGGTATCTTGACCCGATCACCGCTTCTTCTGGCAGGCAGCCATGGAAAGCATAACACTCAATCCCTTCTACAGAAATCACATGCGGCATGGTCATGGTTTCTGCTGCTGTTTGCTCCAGCTGTCTTTTAACGGAACTGTGCGGTTAAACACCAGCTTGCCTGGTGCCGAATCCCTGTCGGCACAGAAGTATCCTTTCCGGATAAACTGGTACTTCATTCCCGGCAATGAACCTGCCAGCGAACTCTCGACAAAGGCATTTTCAATTGTCTCTAGACTTTGCGGATTGATATAATCTTTGAAATCACCGTCTTCGTCAGACGGATTTTCAGCCCTGAACAAACGGTCGTATAGCCTTACTGTTGCTTTTACAGCATGCCTGATGCTCACCCAGTGAATGGTGCCCTTAACCTGGATGCCGCTGGTATCGTTTCCGCTCCTGCTTTCAGGAATATATGAACAACTGAT
>Ga0190272_10000871_pt1 | contig 14705 bp, 7 predicted proteins | sample Popmic504T_FD_133746 | JGI IMG/M metagenome (GOLD analysis project Ga0190272, IMG submission 133746) | Populus adjacent soil microbial communities from riparian zone of Shoshone River, Wyoming, USA - 504 T | ecosystem: Environmental > Terrestrial > Soil > Riparian zone | place: USA: Wyoming... | reverse complement strand
TAAATCAGTTCTCACAGGGTGACTCAACTCTCACATCCTTCGGATCAAATACGGTCGAGCGCTGGCGGCGTGGTTTTCGAATAGATTATCACCTTCGAGATAGGTTTGCATCCGGTCTTGGAGTGCGCCGACTCGTCGGCGCCTTGGCCTGTTGCTGCCCTTATTACTACGTTGCCTGCTTGAATGCTCCTGAACAAAGCGCGCAGCGCCACCGCGGACAAAGCGCCGACAGGTCGGCGCACTCCAAGGAGTTGACTCCTTACAGAAAGCTAAGTCGAAATGGTATCTTAAGCGGCCACCAACGTTTGATAATCAGATTCCTACGAACATGAAAAAACAAAATCCATTTCGTTTTGCACCCACTCGTTTCGCCGTCCTCGTCATCATGTTAGTTGCTTCTTCAAATTCGACTAGCTTCGCCACTATCAGCAGCATGGAAGTCTCAGCCCCGTTGACTGTCATCCTCGTTCGTCACGCTGAGAAGGCAGTAGTTCCACCGGAAAACAAAGATCCCGATCTGAGTGCTGCGGGATTAGCGCGTGCGGAAGCGCTGAAGAAGATGTTTGCGGACGCGGGCGTGGCGGCCGTTTTTGCCACGCAATACAAACGCACGCAGCAAACGGCGAAGCCATTGGCGGAAAAACTCGGCTTAGCTGTGACACAGGTTGACGCAAGAAATACCGCTGAGCTGGTGAAACAGATCCGCGCTCAAAGTGCCGGACGGGTGATATTGATAACCGGTCACAACAACACGGTTCCGGAAGTTATCGCGGCGCTGGGTGGACCAAAACTTCCGGTGATTCCCGAGACCGAGTATGACAATCTCTACATCCTGACCGTGCTCAGCGATGGCTCGGCGAAGCTGTTGAAACTGAAGTATTGAAGGCAGAAAGTAAACAGCAAACAGCAGGGAGCAAAGCGCGCATCGAACTTAGTTAGCAGCCTTCGGTGACCGGGAGTCGGAGGCCCACAGATCAGAACCGCCTGCGGTAGCGGGCGGGCCGTTTTCAACCTCTCACAGATGCTCGGTAGCGGGCCAAGCCAGACTAAAGCATGAAAAAAAACAAAAAGCCTGATGTGAAGGCGCCAACCGAGTCAGGAACCAGAGCCCTCAACCGCCGCGCCTTCGTAAAGCTCGGCTCCGCACTCGGGGCAGCGGCGCTGGCATCTCCCGGGATGAACATTGCCTCCGCACTGGCCCAGACACCCACGCCAAGTCCTTCGCCTTTGCCATCTCCATCCCCATCGCCGACGCCCCTACGAGTAACAAAGGACATGCTGCGACAAGCCGAGAAGTTGATCGGCATCGAGCTTACCGATGCGCAGGAAGCGATGGCCCTCGCGAATGCGAACACAAATCTCGAGCGCTATGAAACGCTGCGAAAGATCGATGTACCGCTCGACACTGAGCCGGCCACGCTTTTCCATCCCGCACTCCCCGGCAGTGAGTTCGCCCCCGGATCGCAGGAGAACAGACGCATTGCGGGCGCGAAACCCGGTAAATTCAAGCTGGTCAAAGCCGAAGTAATTCGCTTCAATACGCTCGACGATCTGGCGTTTGCCACCGTGTCCCAGCTCGCCACGTTGATTCGCACGCGCAGAGTTTCGCCTATCGAACTCACCAAAATGTATCTCGCGCGGCTCAAGCGCTTTGGTCCAAAACTCAATTGCACGGTGACACTGACTGAAGAGCTGGCACTGGCGCAGGCTGCTGCCGCCGAACGCGAAATCAACAATGATAAGTACCGCGGCGTGTTGCACGGCATACCCTGGGGCGCGAAAGATCTGTTTGCGACAAAGGGAATTAAAACAACGTGGGGCGCGGAGCCGTATCGCGATCAGGTGATCGACTACGACGCGACTCTCGTTGAGCGATTGCAGGCTGCCGGTGCGGTTTTAGTGGCGAAGCTTTCGATGGGCGCACTCGCCCAGGGTGGGCGCTGGTTCGCCGGCATGACCCGAAATCCGTGGCAGGTTGCTGAGGATCGAACAGGATCAAGCGGTTCATCAGCTGGTCCGGCTTCGGCAACGTCGGCCGGACTGGTCGGTTTTTCTATCGGCACGGAAACATTGGGTTCGATTATTTCGCCATCATCGCGCTGCGGTGTGGTTGGCCTGCGGCCAACTTATGGACGCGTCAGCCGCCATGGCGCCATGGCGCTAAGTTGGACCATGGATAAGATTGGTCCGATCTGCCGCAGCGTTGAAGATTGCGCCGCGGTCCTCGATGGAATTTACGGACCTGACGGAAAAGATCTGACGGTCGGCGATGCGCCGTTTAAGTGGGAACCGGCGGTGCGACTTGCAGGCATGAGAATTGGCTATCTGAAAACGGAGTTTGATCAGCAACAGGATCCTGAGCGGAAGGCGATTTACGAGCAAGCGCTCAACGACTTAAGAGCCACTGGCGCAAATCTTCAACCGATCGAGCTGCCCAGATTCTCAGCCGCAGCTTTGCGAATAATCCTGGTGGCGGAAGCTGCCGCCGCGTTTGATGATCTGACGCGAAATAGAGGCATCGATCAGCTTTCCGGACAGGAAGCCGGCGACTGGCCCAACACCTTTCGCAGCTCACGTTTCATTCCCGCCGTGGAATACATTCGCGCGCAACGAGCGCGAACGCTGCTGATGCGCGAAATGGCAACGCTGATGTCGAAGTGGGATGTGTTTGTTTCACCCGCGCCGGGCAGCGCGAGTTTGCTGGTCACAAACCTCACCGGTCATCCGGCAGTTTGCGTCCCCTGTGGCTTTGCGAAAAGTGGACTGCCGCAATCAATCATGTTCACCGGCGGACTCTACAACGAAGGCGCGCCACTCCGCGTTGCGCTCGCTTACGAGCGCGCAACGAAGTGGCACACCATGACTCCGAAGATGGATTGGGCGTGAACCTCACGGCCCGAATCGTTGCACGTATTCGCTTGAAGTGATAAACGCCTTCACCATTTCCGACTCGATGTAGTTCCCGTTGAATTGGTTCAGCTTATTCAGCCAGAAATTGAAGCCTTCGAAGTTCGAGTCGGGAGACTCGTTCGGAGCGCGGCGAAGATATCCGAAATACTGCATTAGCACGAAAGCCCGGTTTGTCTCGACGGCTCGGAAGCCGGCGTCGTCGGAAATCTTTCGCATCACCGAGGCTCGCCCAGCGTTTGTATTGTTCCCCTCCAGCTCAGCCACGAGAGCATTGCGTTCCGACTGCGAAAGCGAACCGTTAGTGTTGATGTTCAACGCATCCACAAATTGGGCCGGCGTCATCGAAACCGGATAACTGCTAACGAACCCGGGCTGCGCCACGAATCTCAAGGCGAAGGCTTGTTTATTCGCATCGAGAGTTTGTTCCCAATTGCCCTGGCCCACCACTACGCCATTTCTGGCTTCACTAACATCCGAAAGAAACCGGTTGAGCTGCAATTGCTCGCGGCTGTTGAACGCAGCCTGATGGAAGAGATAGACGAAGTAGCCGGTCTGCTGAAACTCTATTGAGAGAAAGAAGGCGGCGGAGACATTGATACGCCTGACCTCCCGGCATCCCTGTCGCTCGGCCACGGGCCGCGTTTCACACTCATCGATTTGGCCCTTCCAGAAAGCCACTCCCGGCGCGTCGGCTTCGCGACCGAGAAAATCGGCATAGTGTTGACGCACGAAAAAGTCTGAGTCGAAGGTTGGATCCTTAACCGGGTTAGAACCATTTACTGCGTCGTCGCTGGTCACGTTGATAGTAGCGGATGACGGAGAGCCTATTGTCGCGCCACTTGGGTTGGAAAGGGCTACGGAAAACGTTTCTACGCCTTCCTGAAAACGATCGTCCGTGATGAACACCACAATCGACTTTGAAGTCTCCCCCGCGGCGAAACGCAACGTGCCGTGGGCGGCGCTGTAGTCAGAACGTGCTGATGCGCTGCCATTAACAGTCGCATAGTCCACGGTTGCCGAACCCGAGACGTCGCCCGTACGGGTCACATTGATGAGTGCCGATGCCTGAGCAGTGAGCCCGGCCGCATCCCATGAATTCACTTCGCCGGAATTGATACCGGAAGGCACCGATCCTGGCGGGCCTTCGGCAGCTGCAAACGTGGGCGCGCCAAATTGGATTGTGTTGGCGGCTGAAGGAGTTGGCGTTGGTGTTGGTGTTGCGCCCTCTTCAATTGTGAAAATGTGGGCCGAGCCTTGATTAGTTTTGCCGTCAACATCGTCGTCCGGCACACCGACGGCGGCCGTGTTGCCCGAGACGGCCACGGCCCGACCGAACTTATCCCCCGCCACGCCATCGAAGGCCGTCATCTTCGAGACCTGCGACCACGTCGTGCCGCTCCTGCGGAAAGCGTAGGCCGCGCCCTGATTGAAGTTGCCCTGGTACGCGCCGGCGACCGCTGTGTTCCCGTCCAACGACACGGCAGTGCCGAAACGCTCGCTCAGCTGCACGCCCACCGGGACCAGCACCTGCTGCTCCGTCCAGGTCGTTCCGGCGCGCGTGTAAACGTAAGCCGCGCCCCCCGTGCCCGCTTGCTCGGCCCCGACGAGGGCCGTGTCGCCGCTGAGCGCGACACTGATGCCGTAATTGATTTGGCCTCCGTTCCCGTCAGTGGGTGTGAGCTTCTGCTGCTGCGACCACGCCGTACCGCTTCTGGTGAAGACGTAAGTCGAGCCGAAGGTGGGCGCGTCGCCAACCGCACCGCTGACGATTGTGTCGCCGGAGATGGAGACGCTGCTGCCGAAATTGTCGTTTGCCGCGCCGTCGTCCGCCGTCAGCTTCGCCTGCTGCGTCCACGCCGTGCCTGCACGCGTGAAGACGTACGCCGCGCCCTGATTGAAGTTGCCACCCACGTCTTTGAAGTATGTGCCGACTACGACTGTGTCGCCCGAGACGGAGACGCTGTTACCAAAGAAGTCGCCCGCCGCGCCGTCGTCGGCCACCAGCCGCGCCTGCTGCGTCCACGTCGTGCCGCTTCTGGTGAAGACGTAGGCCGAGCCTTGCGTTCCGTTCTGCCCGACCACTGAGTGCTCCGCGCCGACGACGATGGTGTCGCCCGCGATAGCGACGCTCGCGCCGAAGCGACCCAACTGCGGTTCGGACGCCGTGAACTTGGCCTGCTGAACCCACGCCGAACCGGCGCGCACGAAGACGTAGACCGCGCCGCGATTCGGGCCGGCGGTGTCGTCTTCAAGGTGCGTCCCGACCACGAGGGTGTCGCCGGAGAGGGCCACGCTGTAGCCGAACTCGTCGTTCGCCGTGCCGTCATTCGCAGTAACCCTGGCCGAGCCATTCGCGACGGCGGCGAAGACGTAGGCCGCGCCCGTGCCGTCAGTCTTGTTCGGCGCACCGGCGATTATCGAAGACCCATCATAGGCGACACTTGTGCCGAGTCCGTCCGGTCCGACATCGCTATGAATCAACCTTTCCGTTTGCGTCCAGTTAGCGCCGCTGCGCGTGAAGAGAAAAACCGCGCCGTGATTTACGGCGGTATTTGGCTGAACCTCGTAGGACCTTGCGCTGACAACTGCCGTTTCGTTTTTGATGGCTACGTAATAACCAAACTCATCATTTGTCTCAGGGTCGTTATGAACGATTCTTTGCTGCATCGTCCAGGTCGCGCCGCTGCGCTGGAAGACATAAGCCGCGCCTGAATTGATGCCCGGGTTCGTCACTCTTCTGACCGCGCCGGCGATCGCTGTATCGCCAGAAATTGCCACTGAAAAACCGAAGGCGTCGCCTGAAGCTGCGTCAGGTGCTACAAGTTTTTGCTGTTGCGTCCAGGTCGATCCGCTGCGCGTGAACACGTAAGCTTTACCGTTTGGATTGCTGAAACCTGCCAGCCCAACCGCGCCCACGATTGCTGTGTCGCCACTCAAACCGACGCTGTTGCCGAAAAATTCTCCCAACACAACATCGCTCGGAGAGAGCTTGGCTTGTTGCGTAAAAGCACCGCCAGCAGCCGGACGGGTGAAAACGTAAGCCGCGCCGACAAATTGCGTCGAGCCATTCGTCTTGCTCCGTGCGCCAATGAGGAGGGTGTCGTTTTCAAAAGCCAGCGACACGCCGAAGGTATCGCCGGCGATGTGATCACTCGGATTCAGAGTTTGTGTTTGCGTCCAGGTCGTGCCGGTTCGCTGGAATATGTAAACGAAACCGCGACTGCGCGTGCCGATCAGGTCCTGATCGTTATACATGCCGACGGCTGCCGTGTCGCCGGAAACTGCCACGCTGTAACCGAATTGGTCATTAGCCACGCCGTCAGTGGAGAAGATCTTTTGTTGCTGCGTCCAGGTTGTGCCGGTACGAACATACACATAGGCCGCGCCGCGATTGGGATTGCCGTTGACTACGTTTCGCGGTGCGCCGGCAATGGCCGTATCGCCGCTGATGGCGACGTTGAAGCCAAGAAAGTTTCCGGTCGCGCCATCGCTTGCCGTCAGTTTCCCCTGCTGCGCGAAAGCCGCTATGGCATCTGTCGAGGGCCCTGGTCCATCGGCTGAGCTGACGGAAGTCAGATCACCGAAGACAACGACAAGTAACGTCAAAGATAAGAGGATTGAGATGGCAACGCTGCGCTTACGTATGTTTTCCACGAGCACGACTCCTTGGTGTTAATTTGAATTGCGCCGGCGTGACGCTTGAGGCTGGCAGTTCAGAGTTCAACGTTTACGTTGTGCCGGTGCACGCTGCAAGCTAAAGCTTGAACTCTGAACCGCCTGAATGTGTTTAAGTTATTCCTTCGACGCGACCTGAGGCGCGCTGTCGACCGAAAAGGCGGAAAGCTCTTTCGAGTTTCGCAGATTGAAGACACGGCCCACCGCTTCGTCAACCTGGTAATCGGGCTCTTTGTCTTTGAAGAGAATTTGACGATCGGCTCGACCAGTTTCCATGTGAACGCCTATCAGGCCTGCACCCTTTTCTTTGCCTTCCTTCACGGTGGTGAGGACGTAGACGTAATTGCCTGTGCTCTTAGTCGCGCTGTAGCGCTTGCTGACAAATTGTTCGTAGGCAGCCAGGGAATTAATTCGTTGGCTGTTGGCCCAGCGATTTTGCGACGTGCCGTAGTAAGTGCTGGCCGCGGAGGCCGTCGCGGATGTGTAGGCGAGCGCAGTTAAACCGGCCATCGCAATTTTTTGCCAGCCCGGAACGCCCGGCGCTTCATATTTCACTGACCATGCGATTAACTTCGTGCGCGGGTCGAAAGCGAGCAGATGTTGCTTGCCTGCAACCACTACGGTGCCATTCTCACGACGGTATAACGCCACTGGTTCATCGGTGGTGTCGCCGCCTTTTGATCCCAGCGCGGAAAGTCCGCCGAAGCCAAACTTGATCACTTTTGCCGCGGTTGCTGCAGCGCCAAGATTATTCTTGAACTCAAGCTTCATCTTGTATGTCTCTTTGGCTTTGCCGGCGCTGGCGGTATCGAGGGCGATAACATTCTTAGCATCCGCCAGCAGAACCAGGTTCTGATCGCGCAGCACGACCATGTTGGTCACACTGTCCTTTGCGCCTTCGTAATACCAGAGCGTGGCCCCGGTGTGCCGGTTAACAGCCGCGACGCCAAACGGTTTCTTGTTTACATATTCGCGTTTGCCGAAATCGTAAAACGCTCCGCCCAGGCGGCCGTAGATCACGTCGTCGACCTGTTTCACCTCGGCGATTGCACCGCCGAAGTCTTTGCTGGTCCACTTGAGCGCGCCGGTTTGCTTATCAATCGCGCGCAACTGGCCCTTGGCCGACGTGTAAACAGTGTCGCCGTCGATCAATGCCTGGCCGTTGCCGCGTTTGATAGAACCTTCGGTAACGTCATATTTCACACCCCAAAGCAGTTTGCCGTCCTCGAGGGAATAGCGATGCAATCCGGCGTAAGTGAAATAAACTGAATCACTGTCGTGGATGGGCTCATTTGCGCCCGAGAGATCAAACTTGGGGAAGTATTTGCTGCCGCGTTCGATACCGTAGAGGTCAACAGTGTCAGGATAGTCAGCTTCCCAAATCATTTCACCGGTTGTCAGACGCAAGGCACTAATCCTTGGCTTGGCTTTGTTCGCATTGTTGGTGGGGACCGTGACGAGCAGCACCAGGTCCTTTTCATAAACTGGTTCCACTGCGACGGTGGCGCCCTTGAGCTTGTCTGTCTCCCAGATGGTTTGTCCGTTGAGTAGATCGAGCGCGAAGAGTTTCGTGCCTTTGCTAAACGTTCCGGAAGTGTCGGAGACAAACATCAACGGGGTGCCGGCGATCATTTCCACTTCAAACTCTTCGGTTCCCGCCAGATCGTTACGCGTCCAGATCGTTTGGCCGCTCTCTCCGTCGAGCGTATACAGCCCAGTCTTTGATCCGATGAGCACGGAACCGACGTCGGTCACGCGATACCACTTGATGTCGGTAGTTGGCTTATGCGTCCAGAGCGGACCGGCCTGAGTGGAGACGGCCAGAAGCGCGCCTATGACGAGTGCGGAAATCAGATATGAAACGCCAACCCACCAGGGCTCGTTCATACGGCGGGCGGTTATTTCAGACGCGCTTTTATTGAGTGGCGATAGTCGGGCGGACATTTGTTGAGAACCTCCTGAGTTTGTCTCGGTCATAGCACGGGGAAAATCGTCACGGCGAAGATTGGTCACGACGCATGCGTTGAACTTATAATCGCCGCGAACAATGGTCTTGCCGTCATCCCCGTTGGGCGCGGAAAATGCGCCCTCATAACCAATCGCAAAAAAATCGCGGCGAAAGGGTCAAGTGTCGAGGGTCGAGGGCAAGGGGTCAGGGGATTCGTTCGCCCGGGTAATCGCTGAAACGGGCCTCGACTGGGATTCAAGGTGGCTGAAGAACGTACACAGGGAGTGACAAGCTTGCTCAGACAGGCGCAAGCGGGCGACCGCGCGGCGCTCGACGAGCTATTGCCGCTCGTCTATCGCGAGCTAAAGGGGATCGCCGCGCGCCAACTCGCCGGCGAACGGCCCGGACACACCTTGCAAGCTACCGCCCTCGTAAATGAAGCGTATCTCCGTCTGGTTGACCAACACTCCGTTGACTGGCGTAACCGCGCACACTTCTTCAGCATCGCAGCCGAGACTATGCGCCGCGTGCTCGTCAACCACGCCATCAGCCGGCGCGCCGAGAAGCGCGGCGCGGGAGCTACCCTGCTCGCGCTCGACGAGGCCCTTAGCTTCCCGGAACGGCGGGAGGTCGACCTCATTCTGCTCGACGAGGCCTTGACGAGGCTCGCAGACCTCGACCGTTTGCAGGCACGTATCGTGGAAATGAAATTTTTCGCGGGTCTTTCGAATGAGGAAGTGGCCGAAGTCCTTGGCAAGTCCGATTCAACCGTCAAACGCGAATGGCGCAGTGCAAAGGCGTGGCTCGCGGCGCAACTAACCTGAACCAGATCCGTTCCTCTAACATTCAGTGAATCAAATGTCCCCCGAAATCTGGAAAGAGATCAAACGAATCTTTGACGCGGCGGTTGATCTTGCGCCGTCCGAGCAAAGCGCTTTCCTCGACTCAGCCTGCCCCGACGCCGCGATGCGCCGCGAAATCGAGCGAATGCTCGCCGCCGATGACGACACGGGGCTCGACCGTTCGCCACTTGCGCCCGACTCATTTACTGAAGGCCGTCTCGAAGGCCGGCGTATGGGTCGCTATCGCATCGGGAACGAAGTGGGACGAGGCGGCATGGGCGCGGTCTTCGCCGCCTTGCGCGACGACGGTGAGTTTGAGCAGAAGGTGGCCGTCAAGGTAATCCTGAGCAGCTTTAACACTGAGGCCATCGCCCGCCGCTTCCGCAACGAGCGCCAGATACTCGCGTCGCTCGAGCATCCAAACATTGCCCGGCTCCTCGACGGGGGAATGAGTGACGATGGTTTGCCTTTCTACGTGATGGAGTTTATTGAAGGCGAGCCTATTGACGACTATTGTCGCGCGCGCGACCTCTCCCTTCACGCGCGGCTCGACCTATTCCGGCAGGTCTGCGCCGCTGTCTCCTACGCGCACCGGCGTCTCATCGTCCACCGCGACATCAAGCCTTCCAACATCCTCGTCACTCCGGCGGGCGAGGCAAAGCTGCTCGACTTCGGGATCGCCAAGGTTGTCTCACAAACGAGCGGCGAGCAGCGGGGCACCGCTACCCAGCTCGGTCTGATGACTCCGGACTACGCGAGCCCCGAACAGTTTCGCGGCGAACAAGTGACTACTGCGACCGACGTGTACAGCCTCGGAGTGGTGCTCTACCAACTGCTGACCGGGGAGTTGCCATATAACTTGCGTGGACTTCCGCTCGACCAGATGCTGCGCCTTGTTTGCGAGACTGACCCGCCACGCCCCAGCCAGGCGATCTCTTCGATTGCGGATTACGGATTGGGGAATGGGGATTTATCTGCGACCACCCAGCCCATGGAAGGCGATGAAAACACTCAAGGTGAGGTTTGGCGCAATCAGCAATCAGCAATCCGAAATCCGCAATCGAAGAATCCGCAGTCAGCAATCCGAAATCCCCAATTGTTGAGGGGAGATCTCGACAACATTGTTCTTAAGGCCCTCAAGAAGGAGCCGGAGCGGAGATACGAGTCGGTCGAACAATTTTCCGAGGACGTGCGAAGGTATCTGGCGGAGCTGCCCGTGTCGGCTCGCCCTGACACCTTCTCGTATAGAGCGTCGAAGTTCGTTAAGCGCAACCGGGTGGGCGTTGTCGCCGCGTCACTTGTTTTCCTCGCGCTAATCGCGGGCATCGTTGGGACCACTTATCAGGCGCGGGTGGCGCGGCGCGAGAGGGAACGCGCTGAGCAAAGATTTGATCAGGTTAGGAAACTGGCGAACAACGTTGTCTTCAAATATCACGATGCAATCGCCGATTTGCCGGGAGCGACTGCCACGCGCGAGATGCTGGTAAAAGACGCTCTCGAATACCTCGACAATTTATCGCGGGACGCACAGGACAACCCAGCACTCGCCCAGGAGTTGGCACTCACCTACCTGAAGATTGGAGACGTACAGGGGGAGGCTAACCGCGCCAACCTCGGCGATTCCGCCGGCGCGCTAGTTAGTTACCGCAAAAGCGTTGAAATTCTGGAGAACGTGGTCAGCAAGGATCGCGCGAACGCAGACTACCTCAAAAACCTGCGACTGGCGGGAAACCAAATGGCCCTGCTCCTGGTTAGGCTCCAGCGCTGGAAGGAGGCCGAGGAGTTGGGCCAGAGAGTGTTGGACATCAGCCGCAGGCTGGTCGAGCTCGATCCGAATAGTCTGGAATACCGGATACTGCTGGTGCGGAGCTACCACGTGAAAGGCGAGACTGTAGAGTTCTCCGGCGGTGACGAGGCGACCGCTGAGTGGTTCCGCCGCGCCGTGCGCGAGGGTGAGGAGGCCTTCGCGAAAAACCCGGCGGACGAACTGGGCCGTCGCTCACTGGCCATGGCCCTCCAGCGCCTCGGCACGCGCCTTGAATTCCGCGCCGAGCACCTGCGCGAGGTTGGCGCGCCCGCAGAACAAATCATGCCGCTCTATGTCGAGGCCGAGGGGCTGCATCGCCGCACGGACGAAATGAGCAGAGCATTGCAACGCGACTTCCCGCAGGTTGAAGTCTACGGTCGTTTCGTCGCCGCCGCCGGTATCAACCTCGGCACGGCAATGGCCCGAGTCGGCAAAGGTGAAGAGGGAATACCTTACATCCTGAGCGCGCTGGAAATTCTGCGCGCGATATCCGCGCGCGACCCGAAGAACAACGAAGCCAAGCGTGACGTGGCCGAGACCTGGCAGTACATGGGCTTCGCCCGCAATGCTATGGGCCAAAGCGCGGAGGCAGTTAAAGCGAACCTTGAATCGCTCCGCATTCTTGAAGAAATCACCACAAACGATCCTTCAAACTTCGAGTTCCTTAAACAGACGCACCTGACCTACAACAAGACCGGCGACATCTTCCTCAAGCAGGGGAAGCGGGCTGAAGCTCTTGCCTATTACCGTAAAGGCGTGGCTTACGTCGAGCGGATGTCCGTGCTTAACGACAACTCGCAGATCGCCGTCCTGCGCAGCGAGTCGAACCGCAAAGTCGGCGAGGCCAATCTCGCGATCGCAGCGGCTTCAAAGACGCCGGGCGGCGACTCCTTCGCGCTCGCCGAGGCGCGCTCACACTTGCTGAAAGCTCAGGAGGATTTGCTCAACTTGCGCAAGGGAAATGAACTGGGCAAGAACTATGAGCATAAGTTGGCGCTGATTTCGGCTGAACTCGACAAGACGGAACAGGCTGCCAAAGGAAGTGATGAGTGATGAGTGATGAGTGATGAGTGATGAGTGATGACTGGGAGCGCGGGCGTCCGCCCGCACACGTAGCGCAGGAAGTTAGGTTGAGCTGCATTCGCGCTGCGCGCTCATTGCGGGCGGGATGAGCACCCCAGCGGGACTGCCCCGCCGGGGACCCCGCCGCCCGCGCTCCCAGCAGGCCATTCTTTTTTCCTCAACCTCAATACTCATCACCCATCACTCATTACTCATTACTCATCACCCATCACTCAATACTCATCACGCATTTCGAAAAAGAGTGGAGATGCGGGCTAGCGAGCGAGAAGCCGGGGAAGATCGAGTACCAGCGCAACGGTTCCGTCTTTCAGTTCCGTAGCGCCGGCGATTCCATACCAACGTCCGGCATGTCTGCCGAGACTTCGAACCAAAACTTCCTGCGGTCCTTCCACTCGATCGACCACAATACCCAAACACTTTGCTTCCGGCTGGCGCCCGGCGCGCTCATCCGTAAACTGGCAGGTGATCAAGTGCATCTGATTTCCATCTTCAACGTCGTCTGATTGGCCCAGCAGGTCGCGCATCGAAACCTGCCGGATCTGGTTCGCACCGGAAGCGCCATCGACCAGATCAATGGCGTCAATCCCAAGGGTCTGGTCGGCTGGGATGCAGTAATGAAAGCCCGCAGAGACCACGACGTTGGCCGCAATGATACCGAAGGTCACAGGCAAACGAATTTCGAAGGTCGTGCCTTGCGCCGGTTCAGTTGAGACTCTTAACTCCCCGCCTACTTGTTCGATTGCAGTTTCCACTACGTCGAGGCCCACGCCGCGTCCGGAAACTTGTGAGGGCGCGGCGAGCGTCGTGAAGCCGGGACGAAAGATCAATCGGAGACTCCGATCGATGTCTATTCGCGTAACGTCTGGAGGCAAAATCGCCGCCAACCCCAGTCGCCCTGCGGCCTGCGCAATCTCGCCAGGGTCAATACCGTGGCCGTCGTCCATAACTCGAATGCGGGATTGACTCCCCTCGCTGATCGCTCGGATGCTGATGCGGCCTCGCTTATTTTTTCCAGCCGCGACCCGCAAGTCGGCATCCTCAATCCCATGGTCCACCGCATTGCGGACCAGCTGGACCAGAGGGTCGGCAACTGCCTCGGCGATTAGTTTATCGACGCGCAGTTCGCCTCCGGTGATTTCAAAATCGATTCCCTTTCCCACTAATCGAGCAGCGTTACGTCCGGCGCGGATGGCGCGCTGCAAAGTTGGCCCAAGCGAAACCAGGCGCAGGTTAATCAGCTCATGCTCAACGCCCAGAAACTGTTTTCGAATTTCACCGTCCAGCTTTCGCAGTTGTTCCTGTTGTGCGGTTACGTTATCGGGCTGAGAAAGCGCGAGGTCGAGGGCGCGCGAGCTCGATCGAAACAGTTCGTCAGTGGATGAGATAAGCCGATCCAGTTTCTCCAGATCCATGCGCACGAAGCTGGCGGGAGAAGAAGCCGGATCAGACGTTAACTCCGGCGCTAGTTTTTGTTCACCGCCCGTTCTTGACGTTCCATCTTCGTCAGTTGTGATGGAGATAACTTTCGTTTCAGAGAATTCGGCTACACTCGCTGCCAGCTCTTCTATTCGCAGATCGCTCGCGTACAAAACGCGAAAGCTGATCGTGTCCGGTTTGTGATTGCCAACACTGGGTGAGGTTGAAATGATTTCTCCGCTTATCGATAGCTTGTTCTTCAACTTTTGAAAGCGTTGATCGAAGTCGGCTAAGTCGAACGACGTTTCGACTACAAAAAGATGATTGCCTTCCGCGAGGGCGCTTAGCAGGCGATGTCTTTCCGTATCATTTAAGGATCGCCACACGTCTGACTGAAGCTTTGCGAGGATTGCTTCGGTGTCAGGGTTGGACCTGGAGCCGTCTGCTCGGGAAACTGCGCGGAGTTGATCGAAAAGCGTAGAGGTTGCCGGAGCCGTAGCGCCTGAAGCCGCGCACCTGACATTCTCATTCAGCGCCTCGGCGGCTGCGGCAAAAGTATCGAACAACTCAGGTTGAAACTTAATCTTCCCAGTTCGGAGCGCGTCGAGCGCACTCTCGAATTCATGGGCAATCCGGCCCACCGCTTCCAGTCCCATGGTGCCTGCTGAGCCCTTGATGGTGTGAACGGTGCGAAAGATTTGGTCGATTGACTCGCGCACCTGGCGTGGCAGACTCTCGGGTGCTGAGCTCAAACGCAGTCGATCGAGATCGGCAAAGAGCCGTTCCACCAATTCTTCAAGCTCGATCAGAAACTCGCGTTGGATTTGGTCCACGAAAGGATAGTAAATGGTAAACGCGGAATAGGGGAAAGAAAGTTTCGAGTTTCGAGTTTCGAGTTCCAAGTTTCGAGTTCCGAGTTACGTCTTCGCGAGCGCCGACACTTAACGTGATTCAGAACTCAGAACTCGAAACTCGGAACTCGAAACTCGGAACTCGAAACTCGAAACTCGAAACTCGGAACTCG
>Ga0190272_10000870_pt1 | contig 14706 bp, 11 predicted proteins | sample Popmic504T_FD_133746 | JGI IMG/M metagenome (GOLD analysis project Ga0190272, IMG submission 133746) | Populus adjacent soil microbial communities from riparian zone of Shoshone River, Wyoming, USA - 504 T | ecosystem: Environmental > Terrestrial > Soil > Riparian zone | place: USA: Wyoming... | reverse complement strand
AGCGAAGGTACTAAAGGCGGCTGAAAAATTTCTTTCCCTGGGAAAGATTCCAGCTGCCATAAAAGAATATCGCCAGATCGTTGATAACGATCCGGACGATCATACCGCTCTCAACATGTTGGGAGATCTTTATGCGCGTGCGGGAGAAAAAGAGGAAGCCGTTAATTGCTTCCTGCAAATCGCAGATCACTTTCGTGAGCAGGGTTTTGCGACGAAAGCTATCGCGATGTTCAAAAAGATCGAAAGGCTAAAACCTCGCGATCCGGCCACCGCCAACTCGCTGGCTGACCTTTACGCCAACCAGGGCCTGATAGTTGATGCCCGGGCCCAGTACCTCGTCGTTTCTGACGCTTACATTAAAGCTGGCGATACCAAGCGCAGTCTTAAAGTGCTGCACAAGATTGCGGACCTTGATGCTCACAACACCGAAGTCCGGTTAAAGCTCGCCGAAGCCTACTTTAAAGAGAACATGGAGGGGGAAGCCGCAAAGGCCTTTACCGAGGCCGCGCAACGCTTGTTTGAAAATGGTGACTTCGGCAAGTCGATCGCAGCTTTTTCGCGTGCTCGCGAGCTTCGACCAAACGACCGGATGGTGCTCAAAGGACTGGTGTCGGCACACACGGCCAGTGGCGCGGCTGACGAAGCAGCGGAACTTCTCGAGAAAGCCGTGGCTGACGGATCGGACGATTTGGAGATCACCTCGATGTTGGCCCAGGCTTATGTCGATGCCGAAGACGCCGCCGGCGCCGAACGAGTAACTGCAAAGATCGTCGAGGAGGATTCGCGCGAGTATCGCCGTTACACAGAAGTTGCGCAGCTCTATCTGAAACTCAGTAACGAGAATGACGCGGCCCGAGTTCTCGGCGTGATTACTGAAACAATGCTCGCAGCCCGAGAGGAAAACGACCTACTCGAACTGGTTAATGAAGTGTTGGCGCGGGCTCCCGAACAGGTGGCCAGTCTTCGTTTACTAGCCAGAATTTATTGGTGGCAACGCGACAATGAACGACTGCGCTCAACTTTGGAAAGGCTGGCAGAGTCTGCCGAAACCGCCGGCCTTGAAGACGACGAACGTTACGCACTAACGCAGCTGGTTCGTCTCGCTCCCGATGAACCGCGTTTTCTGGAGCGCTTGACTGAGTTGGGCGGCTTTGTAGACGACGCGGCCGAAGAAGAGGGACTTGCCGTTCCTCCTCCGGAATCGGAAGTTCCTTCCTTCGACAGCTTTGAGATCATCGGTGAAAAGTCATCCGAAGCGGATTCAGCTCCGCCGGCGGTAACAAGTTCGGCCGATGAGTTTGAATGGAACTCCGTTTCAGAAGAGGCTGTTTCGGATCCGAGCGCTTCGTTCGCGGATCTGAATGAGACCGACGACATTGATCCAGGCCACGCCGCGAGCAAATTGGTTCCTGACTCTTCTTCATCCGGTCCAGCTTCCAGTTTGTTCAAGTTGGAAGAGGATGCACAACAACCTGTTGCCGAAGAGCAGCGGACCGCTTCGAGCGTTGAGGCTTTATTGCACCAGGAACTGGAAAGCGTCGACTTCTATATCAATCAGGGCTATTCCGATATCGCGCTCGACACGCTGGAGTTGCTCGAACGTCAAATTGGTTCTCACCCCGAAATCATCGCCCGGCGCGAGAAACTCGCGGGAGGGGCTGGTGTTTCGACCGCCGATTCATTGTCATCTGTCGCGGAAATGGGCACCAGCGGTTCCCAACCTGACCCTGAAACGGAGATGACGATCGACGTCTCATTCGGGGACCAGGATGGATCGGGTTTGAAGGTGGTCCAGCCCTCAGCGCCTGAGCAAGCAGCTGACAAGGTACCCAGCGGAATCGACTCAGGGCTCGCCGAGATATTCGAAGAGTTTCGAATCGAAGCCGAAGAAGACGATGCCGCCCCGACGGGCGATTTTGAAACCCATTACAACATGGCCACTGCTTACCAGGAGATGGAGCTTCTGGATGAAGCCATCCGCGAATATCAGGCCGCCGCCGGCTTGAGTCGACCTTCAGATGGCACGGCGCGTTACTTTCAATGCTGCAACATGCTGGGGCACTGTTTCGTGAAGAAAGACATGCCGCAGGCCGCAGTCATTTGGTTTAAGAAAGGCCTTGAGTCTCCCGGGCGCAGCGCCGAGGAATATACGGCCTTGCAGTATGAACTCGGTTCGGCTTACGAGCATATGGGCGACCTTACCCGCGCGGAAGCGGTGTTCACCGAGGTCTACGGGGTCGATGTCAGATACCGTGACGTTGCTGAACGGCTGCAGACCATTCAAGTTCGGAAAGCGGAGAAGAAAAAGAAGAAGCGATAGAAGACAGTGAATGGTAAATGGTAAATAGTCGCTCCGTTCTTTATAGGTTTTGACTATTTTCCATTTACCATTCACTATTTACCATCACACCATGTCAGCAAAGTTAAGCGTAATTTTCTATATCATTCTCTGCTTCGAAATCGGCGTGGTGCTGACGCTTCTGCCCTGGATTCCGCAAGGAACATTAGGCTTGAGCGACTGGGGCAATAACTACTTTCTTTTATACGCGGCACGGAAGACCGGCTCGTATACGCTGCAAACGGTGGTCGCTTCAGGGTGGATGCGCGGCGCAGTCACAGGCATTGGGTTATTAAACCTGGGAATCGCCTTCTGGGAAATTTTCCATTTCAGGCAAACCGTGCGGGCGCTCCAGGAAAGCGTTGACCCGGCCGCCCTATCCAAAAGAGATGCTGAGCGAGTTTCATCGCCTTCAACACCGCAAACTGATTTACCTCATAACGAGCGGACAGACGACGCTCGCGACCCAGCCGGAAACTGAACCCTTCTCGCGGCTTCTCGCTTTGGCCACGGCCGCTGTTGAGGCTGAAGTCGATCTCCTTCAGATCCGGGAAAAGGAATTGAGTGCACGGGTTCTATATGAACTCACAAAGCGTATTGCCAGGCTCACTCGTGGCAGTCAGACGAAACTACTCGTAAACGATCGCGCCGACATTGCTACCGCGGCAGGCGCCGACGGAGTTCATCTCACAACGTCATCACTTCCAGCTCGAATAGTTCGAAACGCGTTCGGCGCGAACTTCCTGATTGGAGTTTCCACGCATTCAGAGGAAGAGGCTGCCGGGGCGCGTCTGGCCCGTGCCGACTTCGCGGTCTTTGGTCCAGTTTTTGAAACGCCTGACAAACTAAAATATGGCCCACCGCAGGGACTGGATAGACTGCGGGCAATCGCGTATGCGTCTGGAGATTTCCCTGTTTTGGCTTTGGGGGGAATCGGCGTTGAAAGAGTTGCGGAATGTATGGATGCCGGAGCGAGCGGCGTTGCAGGGATTCGAATGCTAGGCGAACCAAACGGTCTTGCCAGGGTGGTTGCTGAAATCAGGAAAACCATCCACGATCATTCGAAGTAACTCGATTAGGTGACGATAATGCGACCTGGTTCGTTCGCGGATCGGGTTGTCTTAGAACCTCTGTTATATGGATCCTCATAAAAAATCCGAGACCGCATCGGTTATAGCGCTGACGATCGCCGGTTTCGATCCGTCGGGAGGGGCAGGCGTGCTTGCTGACGCCGCTACCTTCGGCAGTTTCGGCTTTAGCGCGTCGGCTGTAATCACCTCGATAACTTTCCAAAATCCTGGTCGGTGTTTTGGCGCGGTGAACCAAAGTGCTGAAGAGGTGCGGAAGCAACTAATGCCGCTCCTTGAGGATTTTGTTTTTGCTTGCGCGAAAACAGGAATGCTTCCGACGCGCGAAATAGTAAGCGAAGTTGCGAGCTGGTTTCGCAAAAGGAAGTTGCCGGGCCCTGTTGTCGATCCCGTGATGGTTTCCAGCTCGGGGCAGCGGTTGATGGAAGATTCTGCTCTCGAAACATTGATTCACGAATTGTTGCCCCTTGCCCGTCTGGTTACTCCAAATATTCCGGAAGCTGAAGCGTTGACCGGTATCTCGATAACATCCGAAGCGACGATGCGTCAGGCGGCGGCTAGGATCCGAGAGTTGGGAGCAAGTGCCGTATTGATCAAAGGCGGGCACTTGCTTGAGCAGATGGCCGATGGCAACCAAAAGACGACAGCATCGGGAGTAGAGGGCAGCGAGAGTCGCTCACGCAACGAAGCGATCGATCTGCTCGACAACAATGGAGTGATAACGGTATTTCGCGCACCACGGATCGCTGGGAAGGGAATCCATGGGTCGGGATGCATCTTGTCTGCGGCAATAGCTGCAGGGCTTGGAAAGGGGCATACGATCGAAGAAGCGGTGGGAGCAGCGAAGCTTTTTGTCGCAGAGGCGATTCGAAACGCGCCCAAGCTCCGGTAGTACATTCGCTGACCAAACCAAACTGGCTCTTCAGTTTCAGTTCGTCTCCGCCTCGATGGTTACCTTTTCCATCTTCACTTCAGAGCTTGGACGATCATCTCGACCAGTGGACGCGGTGGCAATAGCGTCAACTATGTCCAACCCATCCGTGACGCGGCCGAAGATCGAATAGCTTGGCGGCAAAGGATAATCTGCGTGCATGATGAAAAACTGCGAGCCGTTGGTGTTTGGTCCTGCGTTGGCCATTGCCACGGTGCCTTTTTTGTAGCCTCGCTGGTAGAGCGCTGAAGATGCGTCAATCTCATCATTGAAGCGCCCGCCCCACGCCGACTCGCCGCCGCGGCCTGTACCGGTCGGATCGCCACCCTGAATCATGAAGCCTTTGATAACGCGATGAAAGATTACGCCGTCGTAATATCCGCGTTCCGCAAGAGTGATAAAATTTTCAGTTGTTTTGGGTGCGTCAGATTCCAGAAGTTCAAACCGGATTGTGCCCATGTTGGTTTGAATAGCAGCGGTGCGATTTGGCATGTGTAGTCCTCTAGTAACAGGTGAAAAGTGATTAAGTGATGCGCCTCGGGGAAGTGACAAGATACTTTGTTTGCCGGTCGTTGTCACCCGCGTGCGTTTCAAAGAGAATACTGGGAAGTTTGCAGAATGTGACGCCAATAGCGGCGAAGTCCATTGAAAGTCGACTTTGCGGTTCCTCGTTTTTCCGGACAATTCGGATACGTGATGATGGACCGGTGCAGGATGAACGCTCCATGTGCCGCCAAAGCGCAGTGATGGATCCGGGCGCAAACCGTCTGAAATATCGAATATGGATCAGAAAGGCCTCTAATTATGAACGTTACGCACCTTGAATGCGCCGCCTGTCATCTGCGGCACGAGGCACAAGGGTTGCTAAATCTCTGTCGAGAATGTGGTAAACCGCTGCTTGTGCGCTACGACCTGGAGCGCGCCGGCAACACGTTGACAAAAGAATCGCTGGTTACGAGACGAGCGGATCTGTGGCGATATCGCGAAGTGTTGCCAGTTGAAAATGACGAGAACATCGTTTCGCTCGGCGAGGGCTGGACGCCCCTGCTTCATGCGCGACGACTAGGGAAACAAATTGGTTTCGAAGAGCTTTACATCAAGGACGAATCGCAGAATCCAACGCAGAGCTTCAAGGCTCGCGGCATGTCGGCAGCGGTGTCGATGGCAAAGGAACTCGGTGCAAAGAAGCTCGCGGTGCCATCTGCCGGAAATGCAGCCGGAGCTTTGGCAGCTTACGCCGCGTGCGCCGGTCTCGAATGTTTTATCTTCATGCCTCGAGACACACCACGCGCCAACGTTGTCGAATGCGAACAGACGGGCGCGCACGTCACTTTAATGGATGGCTTGATAACAGACTGTGGAGCGGAAGTCGCCCGGCGCAAAGAAGCTGAAGGCTGGTTTGACGTTTCTACGTTGAAGGAGCCTTATCGAGTCGAAGGTAAAAAGACTCTTGGATATGAGTTGGCGGAGCAGCTTAACTGGCAACTTCCGGACGTAATTATTTATCCGACGGGCGGAGGCACAGGACTAATCGGCATGTGGAAAGCATTCGACGAAATGGAAGCGCTCGGCTGGATTGGATCTAAGCGACCAAGGATGGTGACAGTGCAGGCGAGCGGGTGTGCCCCCATCGTACGGGCCTTTGAAACGGGCCAGCGGTTTGCTGATGAGTTTCCAGAGGCTGCTACGGTCGCGTCCGGATTGCGGGTTCCGAAAGCCATCGGAGACTTCCTGATTCTGGATGCTTTGCGCAAGTCAGGCGGCACCGCCATCGCGGTAACCGACGAAGAGCTACTCGCCGCGACTCGGGAAATCGGCGCTGCCGAAGGAGTGTTTTGCGCCCCCGAAGGCGCTGCCTGTTTACCGGCGTTGCGGAAAATGATCGAACACGGTGAAGTCAAACCAAGTGAGCAGGTCGTTTTATTCAATACCGGCGCAGGCGTGAAATATTTAGAGGCGTTCTCGTGATGACGCAGGTCAGAACCGCCGGTGTGAGCGGCGGCTCAATACCCTTGAAGTGCCACCCGCTTACGCAGCTGGTTCGGACAAGGTGCAAGGTGGACAGAAGAGATCTTTACTGGAGGCAAGGTTAGTGAAGCATTTTATTTTATTGATTGCAGTGATGTTGGTGTTTACGTCAGCGAGTGTGTCTGCACAAGTAACACCAGCGGGCCCAGCCATTGGTTCGCTCACCGAAAGCGAGCGCACTCAGTTTGACTCGCTGCGCCGCACCGGCACCGAGGCACTCTACAATCTCGACTACGATAAAGCGCAGAAGGATTTCAAAGAAATCATCAGGCTCTATCCGAATCATCCAGCCGGTCCGCAGCTCATGGCCGCAAGAGTCTGGATCAAGACGCTGTACGAGTCACGACGCCTGCAGTCTTCGCTCTATAGCTCGGAAAGTTTTTACTCCAGCGGAGAGGACAAAGTTGATCCGAAGGTGATCACTGAGTTTCGCAACCTAACGAGGGAAGCGAAACGGCTCTCCGAAACACGGCTCAAGCGAGACCCGAAAGATATTGAAGCTCGGTATTGGCTGGGGGCCACCGAAGGGCTTAAGGCCTCATTTGAAGAGGCGGTTGAACGCCGTCATATTGCGGCTCTGAAGGACGGCAACGATTCGGTTGATAATCATCGTGAGGTTCTCAAGCTGGACCCTAACTACGTCGATGTTGGCATCACGATAGGGCTTTACGAGTACGTCTTGGGCTCGTTGCCGTTGCCGTTCAAGGTGGTGGCTGGGGTCACCGGCTTCCGCGGCTCAAAGAAAAAAGGGCTGGCCTGGGTAGAGCGAGTCGCAAAAGAAGGCACCTGGGCTCGCGACGATGCCAAGACGCTTTTAATCATTCTCTACACTCGCGAGAAACGCTACCCGGAAGTGCTGGCAAATGCACGAGAGCTCAGCGCAAAGTACCCAGGAAATTACTTGTACCGGCTTGAAGCCGCGGGTGCGCTCGTGGCCCAGGCCGAAGTGGAACGCAAAGCAAAGAACATCGGGGCGGCCGAAAAGGCGGAGCGCGAGGCCTTTGCTACCTTTGACGAATTGCTGCGCGATCGTTCGGTGCGCGAGACGGTTTCGCGAGTTCTTGACCTGGTCCACTTCAAGTATGGCGAAGTGTTGCTGAAGGCAGGCGGAGGCGAGCGAGCCGCCAAGGAATTCCTGGCTGCCACCAAAGCTGACCGTGCGGAGCCGGCCCTCGTTACGATGGCCCACCTCTTTGCCGCGCGGGCATATGACCTGGCGGGTAAACGCAACGATGCGCTGTCGCAGTATCGCGAAGTGTTGACCAGGCCCGATATTTACGCTGCGCACGACGAAGCCAAAAAAGGACTGAAGGAACCTTACAAGACTGAAGCCATTGCGAGCGGGATGTAATGCAGTCCATGGGTGAGACGGACCAGAGGAGCAACTGATGAGCAGTAAAACTTTCAAAGACGCCGAAAGGCAGCAGACGAGTATTCTGGCTCCGCTTGAGCGAGCGGCGCTTCGTGCACTCGCGCGTCGCATGCCGGCACGGGTAAATTCCGATCACCTTTCGCTACTGGGCTTCCTGGCGATGTTCCTCGCTGGTGTTTTTTACGCCGGCAGTGGACGAAATCCCATGTGGTTGCACGCGGTCAACCTGTGCATTCTTGTAAACTGGTTTGGCGACAGTTTGGATGGAACCCTCGCGCGCTATCGCGATTGCCAGCGACCACGTTACGGTTTCTACGTGGACCACATTATCGACACCTTCGGTACAATGTTTATCATTTTAGGCCTCGCGATCTCGGGCTACATCACTGAAAGAGTTGCGGCCGGCTCACTGATTGTCTTCCTAATGTTGGCGATCAATTCCTATCTCGCTGCTTACTCTTTAAGCATCTTCAAGATTTCTCACGGAAAACTGGGCCCCACTGAGATTCGGCTCGTGCTGATTATCGGCAACCTGGTTTTGCTCAACAGTCCGTACACGCGCATCTTCGGACAGCGATTCCTGCTTTTCGATGTTGGCGGTATTGTCGCCATAATCGGCATGGGGACGATGCTGGTCGTGTCGTCGATCAAGAACACTCACGCACTTTACAAGCTTGAGCCAATGCCAGAAATCCCGGCCGGAGCTACCGCCAGCCAGCCGATGTCAGAGCCGCCGGTGGTTGCGGGCGGGCAGGTTTAGCGTCCAGCTTACCTGCGGGCTGCTGCCATGAAGACCTGGCTCAAATTCAATCTGGTAGGCGTGGCTGGGTTTGTCCTTCAGACAGGCGCGCTTTTCGTGCTAACGCGCACTATGCCCCGCGTCGGCTACCTTGCGGCCACTGCAATGGCCGTTGAATTGGCGGTGCTTAATAATTTTGTCTGGCACCAGCGTTGGACCTGGAGAGATCGACCCTCGCTAACGAAGAAACAGACCCTGCGACGGCTGGCAAAGTTTAACGCAACAACAGGTATGGTTTCGCTGGCCGGCAATCTGTTTCTGATGAGCGTATTGGTAGGACGCTTAGGTCTGCCGATTCTAAGCGCTAACGTCGTCACCGTTATTGCTTGCTCACTACTCAGCTTCTTTCTTGCCGATCGAATTGCGTTTGAATAAACTCAAACTCAGTTTGCGTTACATCAGCCGCTTGACGCATCGCTCGCTCCCGCGTACAAAACAATGAATGCAGGAAACTCAGTTGAATGTTGGGCAGGAGGTGGCGCCTGCGCCAAATGCCGTCGAGACTCTTGCTCTCGTGCGTCAGTTTGGAGATTTCGTTGCAGTCGACAAACTAAACCTCACCATCAAACGCGGAAGTTTCTTCGGTTTCCTCGGGCCTAACGGCGCTGGTAAATCAACCACAATCAAGATGCTTACCGGATTGCTGGCTCCATCGAGCGGCAGCATCCGCGTGCTCGGACGCGATATCGCGGTGGAGCCGCTTGAAGTTAAGAGGCGAATCGGCGTCGTTCCAGAAGACCTGAACCTGTTTGAACGCCTAACCGGCGCCGAAATGCTTTCGTTTACGGGACGAATGTACGGGCTGGGCAAAGCCGAGATTGCCCAGCGGGCTCCCGAACTGCTCGACCTCATGGAACTGCGCAATGAACCTCGAAAGTTAATCGTTGAATACTCGCATGGGATGAAGAAGAAGCTCTCGTTGGCTTGCGCTTTGATTCACCGGCCGGAAATTCTCTTCCTTGACGAGCCTTTTGAGGGTATTGATGCCATTGCATCGCGGACGTTGAAGGATTTACTTTCACGCCTGACTGCTCGAGGCCTGACAGTTTTCCTAACCTCTCACGTACTGGAGATCGTGGAAAGGCTATGCACGGATATCGCCATCATCGCAAAGGGAACGCTGCTTGCTTCAGGCACGCTCGATGAGTTGCGAAAGGGCATTCGTTTAGGAGGTGAGGATCCCGAGATCCAACCACAGGGGCCCATTTCGCTGGAAGAGTACTTCATTCATGTCGTCGGCGGCACTCGCAGTGAGAGCGATGAAGAAGTGTTGCAGTGGCTGGGATAGGGTCTCTTGCACACGCTAAGGGTTTGATAGTTCCTCTTATCGTGCACTCACGCAACCGACACGGGGATATGCACTCCGTGGTTAAGCCCTTGAGTAGAAGAATATTGATTACAACAAGTCCGCGGGTATCGTCGCGGCGCTGAAGGAGGATCGGTCATGAGGAATTTCATACTCGTCGTCGCGTTTACGTTTTGTGGGGTAGTATCGGCTAATGCTCAATACCCCAGTCACCCGCCCTACACCTCACCCGGCAGGGACACGTTGCACGATGCTTTGCGTGACCCTGACCCGATTAAGAGAGACGAGCGCATGATTGCCGGCGCGAACAAACGTATCAATGGGAATGAGACCAGCAGCACCATCACTCCCCGCTTTTCTTATCAGCCTCCCCATTTTGAAGCTAAAGTTGTGGTCCTGAACACAAGCTCCAGGAAGATTAAGGCAGTGTCGTGGACGGCAATGCTTACCGACCCCTCGACAGGTCAACTGATCCGCTCATTCGACGTGACTACCGAGGCGAGAATCGCTCCAGGCAAGAAGAAGGAGCTGAAGAAGAGGTTTCCGACTCCAGGCGCGACCAGGGCCGTGAATACGGGCACACTTCGCCGCAATCCTCGACAAATCGCAGACCTGAAGGTGGCGGTCACCAGCGTCACCTACGAAGACGGTTCAACCTCAAAGACTCCGTGACCTCTGCTGAGATTCCTCGGGTCCTAACCGTTAGGAACCACGTTGTAAGTTGAAGTTGCCTAAGCTGGGGTGGCGCCTCCACCCCAGCATTCCCTCAGTCCTCTCTAAAGTTCATTTCTCGTTTCAGTCCTAGCCCTTGCGCGTTCTTCAGTCTTTACCTAAGACTGCCGGTTTTAAGCTATATTCTCGTCGCAAATTAAGTCTCAGGATTTGTGAATCAAGCAACTAAACCGTGATGAGAGGTGATAGTCGATGAGTGCTGAAGAACAAACCGTGTCAGGGGCTGACGCGGAAAAGCAGGGCGTAAAGTTTGAGGTGGTCTGCGGCATCGTCATCGCGCTGCTTGCCGCCGTGCTTGCAGTTAACGATCTGGGAGCGGGGAAGTATGGCGATGATGAGCTCATCGCTCACAACCAGAAGAACAATGCCTATCTCTGGTTTCAGACCAAAGGCATCAAAGAAACTCTGGTAGAGGAGCAGCGAAACACGCTGCAGGCGCTCGTAGCTGCCGGCTCAGTTCGCCCGGAGCAGCTCGCTTCAGTTGAAGGTGTGATCCAGAAGCTCGACGATAAATCAAAAAGATATGGACGAGAAAAGACTGAGATTCTCCAGGGCTCAAACGCTGTTGGCGAGGCAAATTGGGTCCAGGACGTCGACGGCGCCCTAGGAAAGGTGGAAGGGGCGAAGGAATGGGAGACCAAGGCCGAAGCTCTGGGTAAGACTGGAGATTGGTATGATCTGGCCACGCTCTTTCTGCAAATAGGACTGGTCCTTGGATCGGTCAGCCTCGTAATTCAACACGACCGCATGCGGAACCTTTTTTTCACGGGGATGGTTGTGCTGGGCGTCGTTGGCCTGTCTGTTTCTGTCTATGCTTACTCTCTGGCGGTGCGCATCGCGTGAACCTGCGGATTATGACCATGGCTCTTATGTGACTGATGCAAGACAACGCCTCGTCAAGGGGGTCCAGCCCTACCCCCAAAGCGATGGACTCAATGGTCTTGCGGCCTGGGTTGTTAGTGTTATCGCCTTCGACGGAGCCAACCAAACAAACGCCCGCAGAGCCTTCCGGATCCACGGGCACCGTTGACGATCTAAATTGCAACGCACAAAGACTAGGTCATCTCAATGATCAGTTCGCGTCCGAAAGTAAAGTTTGGACGCTTGCGTCCCTTGAGATACTTCGCAGCAGTTTGCGATAGCGCGGTGATCAGAATCGGCAAAGCGATGGTCGCATCGCAATTTACATAGGCGCTGTGAGCGCCACGCGCGAGTTTGCCGTAAACCAGTCCCTCATCAAATCCGACCGCGTTTGAACGTCCGCCTGGATGCGGCGCGTCGGTCGTGATTTGAATCGCATACTTGTGGCCCTGATGATGGTTCTTGAGGATGAAGGAAGAAAATTCGGTCTGCTGAATGAAACTCTTGGGTGTGCCGCCACCGAGATTGATAACTCCGGTCAGGCGAGCGCGGGCTGTGATGTTGGCCATTTCGAGCACGTCGTGGACTTCATCAAATACGAAGGAGTTCTTCTTCTCAAAACGAGCGGCAGCGATTCCCACGGCGATGCCGCTATCGGCGATTGCCGGACAATAAATGGGAACGCGCGCCTTGTAAGCAGAAGTGAGCACGCCATCTTCGGTCGCGATTTCCGCCAGTTCCCGCCCGAGCAGATGGAGGAATTCACGGGTCGAGTAAGACCGCGCCTGATCGAGTTGATTGGCGAAACCGCCGATCCATTCATTCGCTTCGCGATACTCTTCGTCGCTGGCCAGCAGGTCCCACATGCGGCTGATCTGGGAGGCATCCAGTTCGGCGTCAGTCATGTTTGGATGGGCCTGAAAATGATACCGGCCAAGGGTTTCGTGCAAATCGTGGAAAAGCAGCGAGCCCGAGAGGACCAGCACGTCCACAAAGCGGTTCTTAATTACATAGGCGAGGAGCCGGCGCATCCCAGCCGGGATTAACGCACCGGAACCGGCCACCATAATGGTGGTGGTGTCGCCGAGCATGTCGAGCCAGATCCGATGGGCCTCGGCAAGTTGGCGTCCGCCGAAGCCGGCGCCCTCCATCTTTTCGAGCAGACCGGCAACCGATCGGTCGCGATCAACCTGCACGGGCCGGGTCGGAGTAGTAAGATATTTCGATGCTTTGGGTTTTCGCTGCGTAACCATAAAGGTTGTCAACCTCTCAATTCTTAAACTGCCAAATGAGGTGCCGCTGCACCTTTGAAAATCAGATCAGTAATCGGTACTACGTCGCGAACGCGGCTTCGACCCATTGACTGAAAGATATGTGTAAGCGTCGTATCGCGATTCGTAAAACTGTGACAGCTCGGCGCCGTCTGCCTCGCTCAATTCGCCTTCTTTGACTCGGCGATTGATCAAACGCCGGAAACCGTCGTGGAGCAGGCTCTTTTCGTAGCGCGCTTTTTCTGTAGCTTCTCCAACTGTGGTGCCGCGTATAACTTTCTTGATGAGATAGCCTTCGTCGTCAATATGAATGTGGGCTTCGTGCGGCGCCCCGAAAAGATTGTGGTTATTGCCCATCACTTCCTGGTAAGCACCCACCAGCATGAACGCCAGATAATAAGTTTCACCTGGATTCAGAGCGTGCAGCTCGAGCACCTGCTTTACATCATGCAAATCGACAAACTTATCAACGATTCCATCTGAGTCGCAGGTGATGTCGCACAGGGTTGCATACTCCGTGGGTGTCTTGTTCAGCAGGTGAATCGGAACGATCGGGAAAAGTTGATCGAGCGCCCAATGATCCGGGACGGAGCGAAACACCGAGAAGTTTGTCAGATACTTTGCGCACAACAGCCGGCGAAGATCGTCAAACTCTTCGGAAACGTACTTGGCCTGCTGAGCATACTTGTCGGCGCGCTCGCAAACGTCCCAAAACAAGACCTCGCCTTTCGCGCGATCCACGAGTGACACCAGCCCAAGGTTGAATAAGGTAAACAACTCTTCGCGATGCTCGAGCGCGTCATGGTAATACTCGCGATAATTCTTGACCGTGATCGACTCTCTCAGTTCGCCAAGTTCAGTGACCACCTGCGGATCATCGTCGTCAATCTCAATCGGCGTAATGTCCTCGACAACAGTTTCAATCTCGTCCTGAACGTTGGTGATCAGCACCGCGTGATAAGCGGCCAGGAAACGGCCCGACTCCTGAATGATTGTCGGATGCGGAACATTCTCGTCATCGCAAACCTGCTTGATTGTGTAGACGACGTCGTTGGCGAATTCCTGCGCCGTGTAGTTAGCCGAAGAATCAAATGCGGTCTTGGAACCATCGTAGTCAACCGCCATGCCGCCGCCCACATCGAGAAGTTCGATGGGCACTTTCATCTGATGGACCTTCGCATAAACCCGGGCCGCCTCTTTCATCGCGTTCTTGATCCGCTTGATGTCCGTAAGCTGTGACCCGATATGGAAATGCAGAAGGCGCAGCATGTCGATCTTGTCGACCTGCTCGAGCCGGCGGATAACTTCGAGCATTTCCGTTGTCGTTAAGCCAAACTTGGCGGCTTCGCCTCCAGACTTTTCCCAGCGCCCCGAGCCCTTCGAATAGAGCTTAACGCGCATGCCAAGAATTGGCGCGGGACCGTCCGTCCGCTCGGTAATGTTCAGCACGTGATCAAGCTCATTTAGTTTCTCAATCACGATCACGACGCGCTTACCACTGCGGGCGCCGGCGAAGGCAAGTTCAATAAACTCTTCGTCCTTGAAGCCATTGAGTACGAGCAGGCTGTCCGGAGTTTGTTCCAATGCCAGCGCGGCATAAAGTTCGGCCTTTGAGCCGGCTTCCAGACCAAAGTCGTAACGCGAGCCTTCGCGGAGATACTCCTCCACCAGCGATCTCTGTTGATTGACCTTCATCGGATAGACGCACATGTGCGCGCCTTCGTATTCAAACTCTTTGATTGATCGGCTGAAAGCTCTTTGGAGTTTTCTAACCTGCGCGGCCATCAACTGAGGGAATCGCAAAAGCACGGGCGCGCCAATTCCGCGCTTGGCCAAATCGTCAATGATCTCTTTTAGATCTGCTGAGCGGGAGTCACCTTCGGCGGGACGAACGATCAAGTTTCCCTTGCGGTTTACGTCAAAGTATCCAGCGCCCCAGTTTTCGATTCCATAGGTTTCAAGCGTCTGCTCAATTGCCGT
>Ga0190272_10000869_pt1 | contig 14727 bp, 11 predicted proteins | sample Popmic504T_FD_133746 | JGI IMG/M metagenome (GOLD analysis project Ga0190272, IMG submission 133746) | Populus adjacent soil microbial communities from riparian zone of Shoshone River, Wyoming, USA - 504 T | ecosystem: Environmental > Terrestrial > Soil > Riparian zone | place: USA: Wyoming... | reverse complement strand
GCCAATCACCGTCACTCGAAATCCCGCGCGCGCTGCGGTATTGTGTTGTGCTCGTTTATCCGATCATTTCTGGCCGAGTGCTGGACGCACCCACCATACGCGCCCTGGCGGCCCACGTTCATAAGGGCGGCACGGTGCTGGCGTTCAACCTCGCGGGCGGCGGCCTGGACGAACTGTTCGGTGTCGAAGGCCTCCTTTGTGCAGCCGCAGCTAAGTTGACAATCCTCTCAAGCCTCATCCGATCCACCAGTTGCGTCGCCGGGGGTATAGGAGTGGGCCCCGGCTCCGGCCAATCTCCCAGACTGGACGATCAGGTATTCCTCGCGAATAGGCCGGCCCTCGAAGAAACATTCGAGGATCTCCCGCACGCCTGCCGCATATCGGGCTTGTGCCGAAAGAGTAGTCCCGGAGATATGCGGCGTCATGCCCTGGTTGGGCATGGTCCGCCATGGGTGGTCTTTAGGCGCAGGTTGCGGAAACCACACGTCTCCCGCGTATCCCGCCAGCTGGCCGGACTCAAGCGCGGCCACAATGGCCTCGCGTTCAACAATCTTCCCGCGGGCGGTATTTACCAGGTACGCGCCACGCCTCATCTTCGAGATTAGCTCTGCATCGAACAGGTTTTCGGTCTCAGGATGTAGCGGACAATTGATTGTGACAACGTCACAGGCGTTCACCATGTCCTCTACGGTGTCATGCCAGGTAACTCCCAACTCTTGCTCAACATCCTGTGGCAGGCGGTGGCGGTCGGAATAATGAAGGTGCATGTCAAAAGGCTTCAAGCGGCGCAGAACCGCCTGACCAATTCGCCCCGCGGCCACCGTGCCGACATGCATTCCTTCAACATCGTAAGACCGGGCGGCGCAGTCTGCGATGTTCCACCCGCCCTTTCGAACCCACTCGTGTGATGGAATGTAGTTGCGCACTAGTCCGAGGATCATCATGACGACGTGCTCGGCGACGCTGATAGAATTGCAGTAGGTCACCTCTGCTACAGTGATATTGTTCTCTATGGCCGCTTGAAGGTCGACGTGGTCGGAACCGATGCCGGCCGTTAACGCGAGTTTCAAATTCGGCGCTCTCGCGATGCGTTCGGCGGTTAGGTAGGCAGGCCAGAACGGTTGCGAAATGATGACGTCGGCGTCAGCTAACTCTCGGTCCAAGCGACTGGTCTGGCCGTCCTTGTCGGATGTCACCACAAAGGTGTGACCGAGATTCTCCAGGTACTTACGGAGCCCAAGTTCGCCCGACACACTACCCAGCAATTCGCCAGGGGTGAAATCTATTGCTTTGGGTGAGGGCATCGACTGGCCGTCCGGATAGTGCGGAACCATCGGGAGGTCATTCCTGGGATAAGTCGTCGGATGCCCATCAATGGGGTCGTCGTAGAGAACGCAAACTACCTTAGCCATCGCCCGCTCCTCATGGATGCTCCGTTCAGCACCTGGTGCGGAACGTCCGCTGAACGTCAGGCATATGAAACCTAAGTTCCAATGGGAGTGCCCGTAACTGCGATAGGCGGCAGCTATCGAAAAGGAGTGGCCTTACCCCCGGACTTTCCAGCGAAAACGAGGTTGCTGGCACAAACTTCGAGGGCTCGTGCCATAGGCGGCGGAGGATCGCGATCGGCGGTGACCAGACCCACCGACTGTGTGTGGATCGGCTCGACGACAGGAATTAGCACGATGTCCGGCTGTCCCCCGAAAAGATAGGCAAACGTATGCGGTACGATGCTGGACCATTCCCCGGTGCGAAGTTGGGACAAAATCCCAAGATACGAATTGCTAACGACGCTTGGCGTCACATGTACGCCTTGCGCAGCCAATACTGCATCCAAAATTCGGCGGTTCTGCATCTCTTGGCTGAGCAGACAAAGGCGCTGACGCGCTGCCTCACTCCAATTGATGTGATTCAACGATCCGAGGGGACCATCGGCAGCGGTCGCGAATAGGTAGCTCTCCTCGTAGAGCGCCAATCGTCGAACATGCTCCAGCGGTTCGTTGTCGAGGTAGGTCAGGCCCGCATCGATGTCGAAGGAGTCCAGGTCCATCTGGATCGCCATGGAGGACATCGATCGAATCTCGACGGTAACCCCGGGGTGCGCCCCACAAAATGCTTTAGTTATCCAACCCACGGCAGGCATGGCGGCCGGGATTACCCCCAACCGCAGGATACCAGCCAATCCGCTTCGCATCTCCTCAAGGCCACGGCGAAGGTTGTCTTCGTTGGCGACGAGTTGGTGCGCCCAAACAAGCACCACCCGTCCTTCTGCTGTCAGGTCTACGAACCGGTGTCCGCGGATCACCAAACGGACACCCAACTGCTCTTCTAATGCGGCAATCCCACCTGACAGAGTCGGCTGAGAAACGTTGCAGGCTTTTGCAGCCCGTGAGAAGTGCTTCTCCCGTGCCAAGGCGGCGAAGTAGCGCATGTGTCGCACGAGCATCTTGGGCGCCTTACAGGAAATAGTCTTCGTCGACCTGATCTTCCCCCAACGCACTGAATATCTGGCAGCATGGCTGACCTTCGGAATGTCTGCAACGGGTGGAAATTAGACAACCTGCGTATGCCCACCGTCCATTTACAGCGCGCCTAGGCATCCTTCAAAGCAGGCCACCGCATAAACGTGCCAACCGCATAAGCCAGCCCGTACGCGAGGACCAGCAGCGAACTTACTACGGCGAACGTGTCCACAAGCTCTGGCCGCAGGATCACGATCGGCAACAGGGCAAGAGCGCGGATAAGATACACACCACTGATCAGTATCAGCGCTGTGCGAAGGAGTGGAAGGCGGCGAATTACCCCTGCGCCGGAGAACGCGTAGAGAGCCCAGACCATCAGGATGGCAGCTATTCCAAGGGTAACGAGGGTGGGTGTGGCCGAGCCGCGCTCCGCTGCCTGAGCCATGCGTTCTCCGGCACCAACGAAACGGTACCAGGATGGGCCGCCGGCGATCACTGCTACGTGGAGGATTGCTGCCAACGCGCTCAAGATGCCGCCGAGCATCAGCCACCTTTTACCGGCCATCCAAGATCTCCCTGTTCGCGATCAGCGTACGGGAAAGGCGATTGTCCGCAATGGGTGGAAAGCGGCCGCGAGTCCCCGCTGATCACCGCCTACGGGCTGTTCAGCTGCCCACCTGCCGTAAGTGTCCGTCCGGTGGGGCAGTCATGCGCGAACTCGTCTCCGGCCAAGGCTCAACCCCGGATCGTCGCACACGGGGTGCGAAGCAAGGATGCGGCCCCACCGCGGCGCAGCGGCAAAACGTCGCAACCGCGAGGCGGTCCATTGCAAAGCTTGAATTAGGACTCTTGTCTCCCGCTGGGGAAGTCTAGGGGTTCGGTGGTTTGTCTGTGGTTGATTTGGCCGTCCGGGGCTCTGCCCGCCGCATCGGTTTTTGGGCTCGTCGGAGCCTGGTGGTCTGGGTTTTGGCCACCATGGCGCTCCTGGCCGCCATGGCTGCGCCGGTCGATGTCGCCTTCGCGCAGGACGCGGATCTGAGCTTGGCCGTTTCGGACGCGCCGGACCCGGTTAGCGCCAACGGCAACGTCACCTACACGATCACCGTAACGAATAACGGCCCCGATGCCGCCAGCAACGTTCAGCTGACGAGCCAGAACACCGGGTTGTGGTTTGTCAGCCTCAGCTCGCCTGGCGGCTGGCTGTGCAATGCCCCCGCCCCGGATACCGCAGCTGCGCCGACGGTGAACTGCACGATCGCATCGCTTCCCGTCGGGGTGTCGGTCTTCACTCTGGTGGCTACTGCCAGTTCCGGCGTGCTCGGCGTCAATGACCGCACCCTGCAAACGGCCTTCGACGTCACCTCGACAACCTTCGACCCCAATCCCGGCGATGAGCACGAGACGGAGACGACCGCCTATGTGACGCCCGATTCCGATCTGGTCGTGAACCTGTCCGGCCCGGCTTCGGCTACGGCCGGTGGGCAACTGACCTACACCCTGACCACCACCAACAACGGGCCAGAGGACGCTCCCGCCGTCCTTGCCGGCATCGGCCTTGATCCAGGACTGACGTTCGTCAGCGCCGTTGGGCCGACGGGGGGCAGCTGCGTGACCCCGGCCGTGGGGCAGGGCGGGAGCGTCGATTGCAGCGTGCCGCTGCTGGAGACAGGGGACTCCATAACCTTAACGGTGGTGGCGCTGGACACAGCCGGTACGACGGCCATGACCTTCGGCGTGGCGATTTCCGGCAACCTCGATCCGGACGTATTCAGCAATCAGGACGAGGTCGTCACGACCTTCGGCGCCCCGGCTCCGCAAACCACGGGCCTGTCGCCGAGCAGCGGGCCGACCGCCGGCGGGACGAGCGTCACCATCAGTGGGTCTAACCTGACCGGCGCCACGCTGACGGTTGATGGCGCCACGGTCACGCCGACGTCTGCCAGCGCCAGCAGCATCGTCTTCAGCACGCCCGCCCATGCCGCCGGCGCCGTGAACGTGGTCGTGACGACGGCGGGCGGGACCGACACGGAGACCTTCACCTACGTCGCCGCTCCGCAGATCACGTTGGTGTCACCGAGCAGCGGAACAACTTCCGGTGGGAGCTTCGTAACGATCACCGGCACGAATTTCACCGGGGTGACCGCCGTCAAGTTCGGCCTGAACGACGCCGCATCCTTCAGCTTCGTTTCGACGACCAGCATCACCGCCGCCACGCCGGCCGGCGTGGCGGGCGGGGTTGCAGTGTCGGTGACGACCCCCGGCGGCACGGCGACCAGCGCAGGCGCCTATACCTACGTGCCCGCTCCGCAGATCACGAGCCTTTCGCTGACTTCGGGACCTACCGCTGGCGGTACGGATGTCGTCATCGCCGGTGCAAACTTCGGCTCGTCCGCCTCAGAACTTACCGCGGTCAAATTCGGCGGGGTGAACGCGACGTCCTTCCTCTGGCTATCGACGACGCAGATCAGCGCGACCACGCCCGCGGGCTCAGGCGCCGCCGACGTGGCGGTGACCATCGGCGGAAGCACGGTGACCAGCACGGGCGCCTTCACCTACATCGCCGCGCCGCAGATCACCTCTCTCTCCCCGAACACGGGTCCGGCAGCGGGTGAGACAAGCGTGACCATCACGGGCGTGAACCTAACTGGGGCCACGCTCACGGTCGACGGCGCCACGGTCACGCCGACCTCGATTGGCGCCAGCAGCATCGTCTTCACGACCCCAGCGCACGCCGCCGGAACGGTCAATGTCACCGTGACGACGGCGGGCGGGACCGACACGGAGACCCTCTCCTACGTCGCCGCTCCGCAGATGACGGGCGTGTCACCGAGCACCGGATCGACCGCAGGTGGGACGAACGTAACCATCAGCGGGTCGAACTTGACCGACGCCACGCTGGCGGTTGACGGCGCGACGGTCACGCCGACCTCTGCCAGCGCCACCAGCATCGTCTTTACGACCCCGGCGCACGCGGCAGGCGCCGTCGATGTCACCGTGACGACGGCGGGCGGTTCGGACACCGAGGCCTTCACCTACGATGTGCCGCTTCAGATCACGAGCGTGTCGCCCAACGTGGGCCCGGCCTCGGGGGGAACGGTCTTCACCATTACGGGGCAGAACCTCACGGCTGTGGAGCACATCTTCTTCGTGAACCAGACGGCGTCCATTACGGCGCGTTCGGCGACCAGCATCACCGCCACCACGCCTGCCCTCGGCACGCGGGGCACATACACCATGATCCTGACAGTCCCGGGTCAGGCCTCGGTAGGGGTCGATAACGCCTTTACCTTTGTGGACGGTGGGCAGGTGAACACCACGGGCGTAAGCGATCCGGTGGACATCGGTGACTCGTTCGATGTGACCTTCACTGTGACCAACGACAACACGGTGACGCTTGAAGGAGTCTCGCTCAGCTGGACCACGCCCGCCGGTTTGACGTTCGTGTCCGCAACGCCGTCCCAAGGCTCGGTGAGCACGCTTGACGCCACCCTCGGCAACCTTGCGGCTGGTGCGAGCGCGACGGTCACCTTGCGCTACACCGCCGCCAGCTCGGGCACGTACAGCATCGCGGCGACCCCAAGCGCGACGAACGGCGGCGGCCCCTCCAATGGGGCGACCGCGTCCGTCACCGTCTCCGCCGCGCCGGCTCCGCAGATCAGCGCCATATCGCCGACTAGCGGTTTGACCGCCGGCGGGACGAACGTCACCATCACCGGTCAGAACTTCACCGGAGCAACCGCTGTGACCATCGGTGGCGTAAACGCCACCTCCTTCAACGTCGATTCAGCGACCAGCATCAGCGCCGTCACGCCGGCGCACGCCGCGGGCTCCGTTGCAGTGGCGGTGACAACTCCAAGTGGCACGGCGACGGTAGCGAGCGCCTTCAACTACGATGGCGCGCCTCAGGTCACGAGCGTATCGCCGAACGTGGGCCCGGCCTCGGGGGGAACGGTCTTCACCGTTACGGGTGAGAACCTCACGGACGTGGAGTCCATCTTCTTCGTCAACCTGTCGGCCACCATCACGGCGCGCTCCGCGACCAGCATCACCGCAATCACGCCTGCTCTCGGCACGGGGGGCACATATGGCATGCACCTGATCGTCCCCGGCGGGGCCTCGGTAGTGGTTGATCAGGCCTTTACCTTCGTGGATGGCCCGCATGTGAGCGCCGCGGCCATAAGCGGGCCGGTGTCCGTCGGTGACTCCTTCGACGTGACTTTCACTGTGACTAACAACAACACGGTGGCGCTTGAGGGAGTTTCGCTCAGCTGGACCACGCCCGCCGGCTTGACGTTCGTGTCCGCAACGCCGTCACAAGGCTCGGCGAGCACGCTTGACGCCACCCTCGGCAACCTTGCGGCTGGTGAGAGCGCGACGGTCACCTTGCGCTACACCGCCGCCAGCTCGGGCACGTACAGCATCGCGGCGACCCCTAGCGCGACCAACGGCGGCCCCGGCAATGGGGCGGTCGCGTCGGTCACCGTCGACGGGCCGGCCGAACCAGCGATTGAGCCCGTCGGCGCAGTGCAGGTCGCCTACAACTCGGAAGGCAAGATCATCCCGCTGACCATCAGCGGCGACTACTCCAACTTGGAGGCGACGCTCCCGACCCACGGCGCCATCACGTTCGATGGCACAACCGTAATCTATGTGCCGACCACCGGCTATAGCGGCCCCGATAGCTTTACCGTCACGGCTACTGCCGCTAGCGGCGCGTCTGCTGCCGCGGTCGTAAACCTTACGGTTCTTGCGCCGGCGGGGCCTGCTCCTGTCCTCAGTCCGATAACCCGCACCGTCGAAAACGGGGTCGCCGCTCCGGTCGATCTAACCGGATCGGCGAGCGGCGGGCCCTTCACCGATGCGTCAATCGTTTCAGTGGAAGGCGATACGCTGGCGTCCGCCGTATTGACGCCGTCCGGTTCTGTTGGCGACCGCCTGTACTCGCTGCAATACACATCAACGATGGATACGGCGCGCACCGTGACCGTGACCTACACGCTCTCAAACCGGTTTGGCGCTTCGACCGGAATCGTCGTGTACGACCTCAAGGCGAGGGTAACGAGCACGACGCTCCGCCTCGTCACCGACTTTAGCACCTCCGTGTCCAGCATGAGCAAAGGTGCTTTCAAGACGAGCTTGCGCGAAAGCATCGCGCGAGCAGCCGGTATCAGCTCGAGCCGGATAGCAGTACAGGGCGTAACCGCTGGCTTGCGATTCAACGGCGCTCCTGACCTGCCGGAGCCGAATCTGGAAGGCCCCTTCCCCGGCATCAACGCCCGGGTCGCGGCGGAACACACGCGCGACGAGTGGTTCCTCGCCACCGCAGCTGAAATGGCTGGCGACTCCAAGGCCCAATCGCCGGTGGACGCGCCGCCCCAGCCCGGGGCTGTGTTGGAAGGCCCCCTGAAGGTCTGGGTCGGGGGCTCCGTGACCTTCGGGCGCCGCAAGAGCAGCTCGGGCGAGCTGGATCTCGACATCCTGAGCTCCGGTATCGTAACGGGCGTGGACTTCAAGCCGACGGACAATTCCGGGGTGGGGGTGTCGGTCGGCTACAGCCGTGCCATCACCGACATGGGCGATGAGGGTTCACGGGTCGAGGGCGTGTCCTGGACGAGCGCCATCTATGGCGGAATCAGGCCTGTGGAGGGTCTGTTCGTCAGCGGCGTACTCGGGGCTGGTCGTCTCAATCTCGATGTCGATCGTGAGATCGAGGGCAACGGTGTGGCTACTGGCAAGCGCGACGCCGGCGTGCTGTTTGGCGGCGTGGAGGCGGGCTTTGAGCGCAGCGAGTCGGCCTGGAGCGTGTCCTCGTATGGCCGCCTGGAATTCTCCCGAAGCGAATTTGACGCCTTTACCGAGACGGGCGGCGGCTTTGACAACCTGAGCTACGCCAAGATGGACAGCAGCTCGCTGCAGATCGCATTGGGCGCGCGGGGCCAGATGGTCCTCGAGCTGCGCTCTGGCATCGTGACGCCGAGGGTGATGTTGGAAGTGCTGCACGAGTTCGACGAGGTCGGCGACCAGACGTTCCAGCTCGCCGACTGGCTGGACGGCCCGACCTATCTGGCGCCAGGCCAAAATCAAGGCCACGACCGCGTTCGTATCGGGCTCGGCAACACAGCCATCCTGCAAAACGGCTGGAGCGTCGACGTCGAAGCCGAGGCGGAACTGGGCCGTGATCAGGCGCTGGGCACGTTCAGGCTTAGGGCGCTGAAGAGCTTCTAGGGATGCCCACCCCCAGAAGCTCGTGGCAAGGAGAGCATGAACCCGCGCGGGCGCTTCAGAGGCGCCGCGCCGAGCTTCTCCTAAGGGTCGAAGGCTCCCACACACATAAGCCCTGATTCACGGAAGAGACAGTTTAGCTGGTTGTCGCAATCGGACAGTCACCCAGGTATGGCGCGGACGTATAGCCGGGATGACGGCAGCTACGCTGTTGCGCGGAAATGCGCTTCGACTTGCGTGACGGTTTGTTCGATCCGCGCGGCGTCCCAGGATGGACAAGCTCGAACATTGGCGACTTTTGGCTGACCGCTAGGCAGGCCTGGAAATTCGCCGCCGGGTCACCGATCTTGCGCAGCACGCCCCCGCGATAGGTGTTTTCGATCAGGGCCTTCGCCGCCACCGCCACGGAAAGTGGGCGCACTTCCAGGGCGCAGCCGGGTTTGCCAGAACGCAGGAGGTAGATCGCGCCGAGCGGCGTCGCCTGACCTCTGGCGGCGGCGTGAGTATCGACTGTGTATTTGTCCACAGCGTCGAACGCCCGTTCATACGCGGCGGTGGTTCTGCCCGAGCGCTCGACCGCGTCGCGCCACAGGCGTAAGCGCGGGATGCCGGGCTGGGCCATCAATGTCGCGCCCTCCCGCGTCACCACGCAGACGTCGTCGGAAAAGGATGCGGCGGCCCCGGTCGTGAAACGCAGCCGCCAAAGTCGATTTTCCCGCGCCTGAGCGACCAAGGAACGCGGCCGCGCGGCCGTCGATGTCGACCGCGTTGGCGTGCAGCGGCAGGAGGCCCCGCTAGTGGAGCAGTATTCCCATCGCCGAGCCGAGCAGGAAGAGGCGCACGTTTCGGGCCGACGCCTCCGGGAAGGGATCGGGAGTGATGCGGCTCCCTTCAGAGACAAGGAAGCGACCGACATCCTTCACCGTCAGCCAGTCAGAGCGACAGTCTCTGCCCTCGATGGGCGTGCCGAAGTAGCGGAATTCACCACACAAATTCTAGCCCAAGCGGTGCACGCCCCGGGCAAGCACCGCATGCATGCCGCCCCTTGCTGCCGTACGAGCAGATCCAGCCACCGGAGCAGGAGATTGAGGTCTTGGCCGGTGAACTCGCACAGCCACCCAAGACCCACGAACTGCCGTTTGCGCCGCCAGTAGTGGGCATAGAAGTCGGGGTTTTTTCCAGCCGGGAACACCAATGAAGCAGCGACATAGTAGACGGATGTGACCAGCATGCCGACGCCAAGCACCGGCCATATCGAGGGCAGCGCCTCTAGGGTGCGGCCACACGAGAGGGCAATTGGCATGTCTGAAGGGCCGCCTTGAGGTAGCCTCCACCACCCCGGGGGTACGCGCACAGGATTGGATGGAACCGCATGAGACTCAACAAGCCCCGCATCGCGCCCTTGCGGGATGATGAGCTATCGCCTGAGCAGGCGGCGGCGCTGGCCCCCGTGCGGAAGGGCGGCCTGGGCACGCTCAACATCTTCCGCACTCTCGCGCGAGCGCCCAAGGCGCTCACGCGATTCAACGAGTGGGGGGCGTATGTACTATCTCGGCGCAACGATCTCCCGGCTCGGGAGCGGGAGATCGTCGTTCTGCGCACCGGCTGGTTGTGCCGGTCGGGCTATGAGTGGACGCAGCATGTGGCCATAGGTCTCCAAGCAGGGCTGACCAGCGTGGAGATCGAACGCCTCAAGGCAGATGCGCCGTCTGGTTGGAGCTCGCCTGACGCGGCTCTTATAAGGGCCACAGACGAACTCCACGCAGACCAATTCATCCGCGAGGAAACCTGGGCTGAACTCGGTCGCCACTTTACCGAGAAGCAGCAGATGGACGTGGTCTTTACCGCCGCCCAGTACACACAGGTTTCCATGATCCTGAACACCTTCGGCGTGCCCTTGGACGAAGGCTTGACGCTGGACCCCGATTTGGAGGCCACGGAACGATAATGGGCCTCTTCGAGTGCCCCGTCCCCTCCCAACAGCGGGGTGAAACGTTCCAATTCCAAGAGTTTGGTGGACCGGGTGGCTTCAGACCGTCCGCGGCCGCGGCGCGCGGCCGCAGTCCCCAGCATCGCTGAGCGAGTTACGGACCCTCCGGTACATCCGAGTGCGGGCCAAGTTGGGTGTCAAGCTTCTCCTGGCCCACAACTTGTTTGCTCTTGCCGCTGACCCGGCGGAGGTCTTCTACCTCGGAGGCGGCCTCTAGCTCTGCAACCACGTCGCTCACCACGTGGACATGCACGTCGTCGCGGTTAGCGACGCCTTCAGCGTCTTGGTCTGCGGCCTTCGGCTCGCCATCACCGGAGGGTGGATTTTGGTCAATCATAGCGATCTCCTCTGCGTACCAATGAGCGATGTGGAGCCTTCGTTCCGCCGGACACGATGAAGTGGAGTCCGGGCCGCAACATCCGAGACCAACCGCAGGCGCCTATAGTAAGCGGCCTGGTTGTACGGCTAACCTGCGCCGACCCAAGGCTAACCCGGCGCTAAGCTGAGCGAGAACGCCAAAACGTTGTCGAGCCCTGATCGACGTCATATCGCTGGCGTTTTGGTTTTGAAGGGTGTCGACTAGAGGCGAAGAATGGAGTGCCTCATGAGCGACATAGATAAGGATCAGGTCGTCGGCCTGCTTAACCGCATTCTCGAGCAGGAACTGGCGGGCGTCGTTAGATACACCCACTATTCTTTTCTGGTATTTGGGCATAGCAGGATACCAATTGTTTCCTGGTTGCGCGATCAGGCCAATGAATCACTCCTCCATGCCCAGCAGGCGGGCGAGTTGATCACGCTACTGGGGGCGTATCCCTCATTGACGATCGGGCCTCTGCTCGACAGTCACCAACACGACATTGGAGCGGTGATGCGCGAATCCCTAGAGACCGAAGGGAAAGCGCTCGCCTTGTACAAGAAGCTCCTAGCCGCGGTAGAGGGAAGGTCCGTGATGCTCGAGGAATACGCCCGCCAGATGATATATTCGGAAGAACTCCACGCAGGAGAGGTGGATAAGATGTTGCGTAAGCCTGGGGAGCTAGCCGCTTTCTCTCAATCCGCCGACAGTTAAATAAGCGACTTCTGGGATAACTGCTGGTCTGGCGCTGATGGGACGGAGCGCGACCTCTCGGCTTGGACGGCGCGTTCTCCGACTTGAGAATCGAGTCACGGGCGCCCGCGCTCGGAGGGTTAAACGTCGCTGTTGACGCAATTCGAACGCCCCTTCTGGCTGCACTAGGCTCCGCAGCGCCACACGAGAAGAAACACTAGAAGTCGGTAAGGTCGGGATCGGGGCCGATGCGCCCCGTTGGGATGTCGAGCTGCCCCATGGCCTCAAGGTCGGTCTCCTCGAGGCGGAAGTCGAACACCGCGGCGTTTGCGCGGATGCGCTCAGCGTTCACTGACTTTGGGATCACGATCAGACCGTTGTCGATGTGCCAGCGGATGACGACCTGCGCCGGCGTCTTGCCGTGCTTGCGGGCAAGCTTGGTGATCACGGGGTCGTCCAGCAGCATGCCCCGACCGAGCGGGCTCCAGGACTCCGTCGCGATGTTGCGCTTGGCGTGAACCACCCGTAGCGGCCGCTGCTGGAAGCGAGGATGCAACTCCACCTGGTTGACCGCGGGAACGACGCCCGTCTCGGCGATTACCCGCTCCAAGTGGTGCGGCTGAAAGTTGGAGACGCCGATGGACCGAGCGCGGCCGTCCTCCCTCAGCCGGACCAGCGCGCGCCAGGCATCAACGAACTTGCCCTGGCCAGGCGCCGGCCAATGGATCAAGTAGAGGTCCACATAGTCTAGGCCAAGGCGTCCAAGGCTGTTGTCGCAAGCCTTCAGCGCCTCGTCATAGCCTTGGCTGTTGTTCCAAAGCTTAGTGGTGATGAACAGCTCCTCGCGCGGAGCGCCGCTCGCGCGCACGCCTTCGCCGACGCCGCGCTCATTGCCGTAGATCGCGGCAGTATCGATGGAGCGGTATCCGGCCTCGATCGCGGTGCGTACCACAACCGCCGCCTCATCCTGCGGCGTCTGCCAGACGCCAAGGCCGAACTGCGGCATGGCGGAACCATCGTTCAGGGTGATGGTGGCTTGGTTAGTCATCGTCCGTTCTCCGTCGACGTCGTCGAGCTCCGCGCCGCACGTTGGCGCTTCCCCCGGGCCGTCGGTAGCACACGCCTGTTTGCCGACGCGCTAGATGTCGGAGGCGGATCGGAACCCGCCGCACCGAGCTGGCCGGTTAGCCGCAGTCGGGAAGGTCTGCTCGTCGGCGCTGGCGAACGTCGCCTCCCGGCGCATAGCGGAACGTCCGCAATGGGTGCGGACTGCCATTCACGACTCAATGCCATGCGAGCTTCGCCTGATAGCCAAGCGCACCCGATCTCAGTGGCAAGCGGCAGCAGGGGCGAGCTGTGTGAGAACTGCTGGCGGTGGGGCAATCTGGTTCGCCTCGTCGCAGGCTCGACCACACGGGTCTGAGAGCGGCTAGACATCTTCGCATAGCAGCTGGCCAAGCCTGACGCCGAGGTCTTACCAATTGAAGCCCGGCATCGGGACGCACCTTACCTCCGGGGGGCTTGGCTCACCGCTGTAGTCCGTGTCGAAGGCCGGCACATTTATGGTATAAACCAACGACTTTACGTTTGGGGCGGAGAAGGTGACCGCCCATTTCGTAGCGGGCCATCCGTCCTTACCTGACCCCATGGGGTATTGGTCGATGTAGAGGAAGGCGCCGTAGGCTCCGCTGCAATAATCCTGGGTATTGGCGTAGGTCACCTGGCCATCCTTGACGGTCAGATCGGTGTCGGCTTGGTCGACTTCATGAGTGCCCTCTCCGGGACGGGCATTACAAAAGGTGTCCTCCCGGGGCTTGGTCGATCTGCACGTCACATGCACCTTTGCGCCGTCCGCCGCCGGGCGCCCATCGACGCCGAACACATTCACGGTCAAGCGGGGGATGCTCGCGCCGTACCGCTCGTCGTCCGGATATCGCGGGTCCACCTTCGCAACGAAGGTCACGTAAGCAGAGGTCGTAAGAGTCGTCGGCCCGACCGCCGAAAACGATTTGACTGCACGTGGCGCCGTGGCGGCGGCCGCAAGGCCGGGCGCTAACCACAGGGCCGCCATGACGGCGATACGGAGCCTGGGCTGTGGTCTCATGGCGCTCTCAGTTCACGAGGCGAATGGCGAAATCGAATGGGCCGCCGGAACCACAGTGGACCATGGCGCGCAGGAAGAGGCGAGTCGCCATATGGGTCAGCCCTAGCCCCTCGCTGCGACTCCATCGCCTGGACGAACGGGAGAGCTGACATGGTCAACGACCGCAACGGGTGTGGAAAGCGGACGTTGGCCCATGCTTCGCTCTGGGCTTGAGCTACCAAGATCATGCGGTCCGTCACAGTCGGCTGAGAACGTCGCCGAGGATTTCGGGGCCGGAGCGGTCACGAGCCGATGGCGGGCGGAAGCGTTGAACACTAGGGCCAGGACCAACGGCAACCAACCATCGCGCAAGTCGGCCTTGAGCAGCGCAAGGGAGGGTTCCCCCTCCAAGGTCAGCTTGTCGATCCGGTCGGCGGTGGGCGAGCGACAGTTCTCGGCCGGGGAGGTGACGAGGTACTCGCGGCAGGACAGCGGCCGGTCGGGATGGATTGAACAGGCTTCCTCCTCCAGGAACGGGCAAGCGACGTCCCGGCGGAAATAATCCAGGCCGGCTCCGAAGGGCGGTTCGACCTCTTCGGCCAGCGCGGCGATCGCGGCGTCGAACCGCCGGCGCACATGGGCCTGGCGCGGCGCGGGCATCGCCTCCACGAGCCGGGCCAGGGCGCGGGCCTCGGCCGGCGCGATGGGCACGGCCTGGCGGCAGCAGGCGCCGCAGCCGGCGCGGCAAGAAACCGCGCGCCCTTTTGCCTCTGCGCCGGCGGCCGCCCGTTCGGCGAAGAGGCTGCTGAGGCCTTGGAGAATGGGCAGGATATCCTCGACGGCGGATAGGCCGGCCGGCGCGGTCAGCTCGACTTCCACCGGTTCCCCGCCAATGACTAGGACCACCTTGCCGGTGGCG
>Ga0190272_10000868_pt1 | contig 14728 bp, 13 predicted proteins | sample Popmic504T_FD_133746 | JGI IMG/M metagenome (GOLD analysis project Ga0190272, IMG submission 133746) | Populus adjacent soil microbial communities from riparian zone of Shoshone River, Wyoming, USA - 504 T | ecosystem: Environmental > Terrestrial > Soil > Riparian zone | place: USA: Wyoming... | reverse complement strand
GCCTCAGCCGCTGACGGGTGAACGCAGACAGCACGCGCGCTCTGACGATCCGACCGAGGGGGCCGACCCAGCGGCCGCCGCGTCCGCTGTTGGGAATCAGGGTTCCGGTCGGCATCAGCGCGCGGCGGACAGCCGCCAGGGGCTGCGCTTCCACGCTGTCGAGGATGACGTCGTAGCGCTTTCCGGCGCGGGTGAAGTCAGTCCTTGTGTAGTCGACGACGTGGTCGGCACCGAGTGATCGGACCAACTCGACGTTACGGGTGCTGCACACCCCCGTCACCTCGGCGCCGAAGGCCTTGGCGATCTGGACGGCGAAGGAGCCGACGCCGCCCGACGCACCCGTGACCAGCACCGTCTGGCCCGGTTGAACATTCGCGACCCTGCGCAACGCCTGCAACGCCGCCAGAGCCGACGTGGGCACCGCTGCCGCGTCGGGGACCGATAGGTGGGCAGGCACGGTTACGACGAGTTCCCCTACCTCAACGAGTCCGCCGCGGCGCTCGTCGCTGCCGGCTACGACCCGGCAGAGGAGTTCCTCTTCGGCCTGGACCTCGTCCTAGCCGCCCTCGAGCCCCTGAGAGGCTCCGCATAACGAGGCTCTCGGGCCGTCCCGCTGCCTCCGGCCCTGCCTGAACCCGGACACGACGAATGCTGCGCCGCGGGCGTGCCTACGGCGCAGCATTCGTCGATGAGGAGCCGGTCAGCCGCCGAAGTGGGCGAGGATCCGCCCGGCCACCTCGGCGCGCTGCTGGGCGGTTGCGAGCTGCTCGAGCCCGAAGCCGAAGAGCAGCGTCGCGTCGGTGGCGACCACCGATGCCAGTTCAGCCAGCCCGTCCGAACGCTCCCAATCCGAGAAGTTCTCGGGGCTGTCGGCGGGAGCGCCGAGCACCTGCCAGGCGCCGAGGCTCTGCTCGAAGCCCTCCGCCTGCGATGTGCCCGAGGTCGTGGTGAGCTTCGTGTCATCCATGATGACGCCGAGGCCGCCGCTCGAGGGGTCGGTCACATAGCTGACGACGAGCTCCACCTGGCTGCCCGCGTACGCCGACAGGTCGTACGAGACCGGCATCCAATCGGACGATCCGGTGACAGCATTCCACGCGCCCGAGGTCCCCGTGTTGAGGCAGGGGTTGCCACCGGTGAGGTACCGCCCCAGTGACGGGTGCAGCTCGAGCAGGAAGTTCACTTCGCACTCCGCCGGCACCAGCGTGGTGCTCGCGCCCCCCGCTTCGGGCAGTGTCGTCCAGATCTCGGTGTCGACCCGACGTACCTCGACGATGAGGTTGTCGTAGCTCGCCTCCATGTCGAATGCGATCTGCGCCTGGAACGCCGGCGCGTCGACTGCGGTCAGGGTCGTCAGGTCGAACGTGCGCCCGAGCCGTTGGTAGCCGTCGTCGACGTGACCGGCAGCTGCGGCGAATTCACCCTCGAAGGCGCCGAACGGGTCGGGATACTCGGCGACCCCCTCGCTCGCGAACTGCGGGAACTCGTCGACCGGGAGAGCGTCGCTCGTCACGACGAACGCCCCGACCTCGTCGATCGGGTTGTCCACCGTGGCCGGTCCGCCGAACTCCAGCGAGGCGCCGTCGAGCGGAGGAGCGGTGCCCTCGGTGCCGGACTGCACACCGGAATCGGCTCGCGTGTATCCGCCCAGGTAGTACTGGGTGAAGTCGTCGGCGAGCAGCAGGCAGTCGCCCCGCGGATCCACCGTGACCACGCACTCCTCTTCGGGAGCACCGTCCAGACCGTAGTAGATGCCGCCGAAGAGGCTGCCGCCGAGGCCGTAGTATGCCGTGGTCTCACCCGAATAGGCGAGCTTGCCTCCCTCGTTGAGGTAGTCGCGCATCGAGATCGTCAGGTACTGCTGTCGCTCCGCGACGGCCAGGTCGGGCAGCTCTTGGCCGCCATACGTGATCGAGAGATCCTCCGGATCCTGCGTCAGCCGGTTGTCACCCAGGTACCAGAGCGCCGCGTCGAAGTGCGAGAGCACGCCGAGGTGATGCGGAACGCCCTGAGCATCGACGTCCCACGTCGCGGGAGTGACACCGTTGGCCTCGAGTGCCGCGACGTGCTCGTCGAGGTACTTCGGTCCGGCGTTCGTCGGGGTGGGCTCGGGGTTCACGCCTGTGTAGTCCTCGTTTGCGATGACGAGCACGGGACTGCCTGAGTCCTGCTGCAGCACGTAGGTGAAGTGCTCGCTCTCGACGGGGCCGGCGTTTCGCGGGCCGACGTCGTTGGCGCTCGCGGTGCCGGTGAACCACACTTCGACGGAGTCGCCGGGGCTCGCACCCTGCACGAGTCCGCGGTACTCGGCGTAGTAGTCGACGTTCTCGAACCCGTACCGCTCGCCGCCGGCCCACTCCTCGAGCTTCTGCTTGACCGCTTTCCCACCGTTGATCGAGTAGTGCAGCGTCTTGGCCTTGAGCGCCCGCTTCGCGGTCACCGCCACTGGCTGAGGGTCGCCGTAGGAGACGGCGAAGCTGTCGACCCGGAAGTCCTCGGCCTCGCGATCGACCACCGACACCGGGTCGTCCGGGTCGAGCGCCGATTCGGCGACGGCGAGGGCGAACGGCACGTTCTTCTCGAACTCGGCCTGGATCAGCCCCTCGTCGTCGGGGAAGTGGAACCCGCTCTCGCAGGCCGCCGGCTCCCACGGGTCGTCGGGATCGACGCCGGATGCCGCCTCGCAGGTGGACATCTCGGGAGTGAATCCGAGCGTGCGGTAAGCCTCTTGCATGTGCGAGTCGGTGTCGCCGTTGGTCGTGTACAGCTCCGCCGAGATGTCGGGGTCATAGCCCGGAATGGCGGGATCAGTGTCATCGCCGACCATCGCCTCGTAGATCACGTCGTCAGGCGATGGAGTGGCCACCTGCCATCCGATGCCGTGAAGCAGCAGTTCGGCAGCCGAGTGGTAGTTCACGAGGAACTCGGGCGTGATCTCGGCGAACAGCGCGTCGAGAGCCTGCGTCTCGGGCTCCGAGCCCGGGGTCGGCCCGCGATAGGTGTCGCTCGCGGGGTTCGGCGACGACCCTTCGTTGTCATAGCCCCATCGAGTGGGGTAGTTGCGGTTCAGGTCGACGCCGTCGCCGGTCGTGATGCTGCCGTCGCCGTTGTTGTCGGCGAGATTCTTGCGCCAGAGGCGCTTGCCGTCCTGGAAGGTGTAGTCGTAGCCGTCGGGGTTCGCGACGGGGATGAACCAGAGTTCTGTCGTGTTGATGAGCTTGGTGATCCGAGGGTCGGAGCCGTAGCCGGCCAGCACCTCATCCAGAAGTCGCCGCACCATCTCCGGCGTGATCCACTCGCGCGCGTGCTGCGCTCCCACGTAGACCGTCGTCGGTCGCTGGCCGTCCTTCGTCTTCGCCGGGTTCTTGGTGACCCGCACGGCGGACATGTCGGTGCCGTTCACCGTCTGCCCGATCACCACGTGCTCGGCGATGGTGGGGTTGTCGGCGGCACGCTGCTTCAGTTCCTCCTGGATGCCGCCGGGCCCGAGGTACCTGTCGAACACCGTCTGCTGAACGGCGAAGGTGCGGGCCTGCGGCGCCGACTTCGCTTCGAGCAGGGTGCCTGACGCGGCCAGCTCGCTTGCCTGGGCACCGGTGATGATGACCTCCACCGCGACTTCGCCGGCCGCACCACCGTCGACCGGCTCGGAGACGATCTCGTGGCGATCGACACCCAGAGCGACGATGGCCGCGAGACCCTGGGAATCGACGACGCCGGTGTAGACCGCCAGGTTGTCGTCGCCCCCGCCCGGTGGTGGGCTCGCCATGCTCGGCATCGCGGTCACCCCCGTGATCACGAGCGCAGCGACGGTGGCGATGGCGAATCGACGAAACATGGAACTCCCTCGGTCCAGACGCGAACGGGCCCCATACTTCTCCCCGCCCCGGGGCAGGTCAAGGTGTGCGGTGAGATCCGGCCGGCCACTCAGTCCCGGCGAGCAGCCGCGCCGCCCTCGACCGTCACGATGCGATGGTCTTCGCCGTGGGTCAGCTCGGTCCGGAGGAACTGCTCGTCGGTGGGCAGTCGCAGGTCGAACCGCGAGTACGCGGCGATCGTCATGTCGGCGCGCCCGATCGTCAGGTCGAGGACGTGCCCGCCGACGCTCCGGTCGTCGGCCAGGAAGTGAACGTGCAGGCCCGCGACCGTGATGCCCTGGTAGATCGTCGGCGCCCAGAACCCGACGAGCGTGCCGCGTGTGTCAGAGAGCACGGTCTCGATCTGACCGCTCGTGACCTCCGCGAGCGGACGGAACGGGTGTTCCTGCCGCGGCGTCACGCGCACCCGCACCGACGTGAAGACTCCGTCGACGCGCACCGCGTGGAAGAGGTTCCGGCTCGCCAGCGCTTCCTCGACCTGATCGGTGAACGCGGCGAGATCGACTTCGGCGATCTCCGCAGCGATGCCGCCGACGAACCGGCAGACATCCACGAACGGCAGGATCTGCTCGTCACGCATCCGATCGGGGCGCTCGCCGACCGTGCACTCGAACACCGCCCCGTCGAGGATGATGACCTCGCCACCCAGGTGGTCGCAGCAGCCGATGCCGAAATCGCCGAGCCCGCGCACGTCGGCGACCGAGATTCCGGACTCGTATGCACCCGCGAGGAGCGCATCGAGCACCGCGAACTGTGTCACTGCGGCATCCGAGAGGCGGGGAGTCGTCACCCTTGCGAGGCTATCCCGCTCGCGGTGCGGTGCGGTCGTACGCCGGCGATGCCGAGCACCGATGACGACCACATCGTGCGTCTCCACGCTCCTCACGATAGGCGGGTGACGCGGGCGGAGGGCCGGACTGCCACGATGGGACGATGCACGAGGGAGACATCGTCGGCGCGATCGCGGATGCCGCCCGCGCGAGCACCGTTCGGGGGGTGCGCCTGATCGCCATCGACGGTCCGGCAGCGTCCGGCAAGACGACGATCTCGCGGCCGATCGCCGAAGAGCTCCGTGCGCCGATCATCGAGATCGACGACTTCGTCTCCTGGGCGGACGTCGCCGGGTGGTGGCCGCGGTTCGACGAGCAGGTCCTGGCCCCGCTGCTGTCCGGCCGCGACGCGCACTATCAGGTGCGCGACTGGCAGAACGATGAGTTCGGTGACGCGCTCGCCGGCTGGAAGACCGTCGCCCCGCATCCGTTCATCGTGCTCGAAGGCGTCACGTGCACACGTCGCGCCATCGCCGACCGGCTCGCGGTCCGGGTCTGGGTCGAGGCTCCCGCCGACGCGCGGCTTCGCCGAGGGATCGCCCGCGACGGGGAGACCCACCGGGCGCTCTGGGAGCGGTGGATGCAGGAAGAGGCGGCTTACTTCGCGCAGGACGGAGGGCGGGACCGCGCCGACTTCCTCGTCGACGGCACCGCGTGATGCGCGCCTTGGCCCCTCACCCGGGTGCCGCCGAGGGTCCTGTGAGGGCGAAGTAGACTGGAGGGATCCCCTCCTGTATCCGCAGGAATCGCTCCGCGCCAGGAAATCCTCGTGACCACAGTCCCCGCCACCCGCAGTTTCGCAGTGCGGCACGTGCAGCTCGCACGCGCGGCGTTCGCGGCGATCGCGGCGGTCATGGTGACCTTCTCACCCGACCACTCCGCCGTCGTCGGACTGTCGATCTTCAGCGGGTTCGCGCTGGCATCCGGCTTGGTTCTCCTCGCAGCCGGATGGCTGGTCTACTCCGTCGACACGCGGTGGCCGAGCGTCGTGCTCGGCACGCTCTCGGTGATCGCCGGGCTGGCGGGCGGCATCGCCCAGCTGCGTTCGGTCACGATGTTCTTCGTCATCGTGATCGCATGGGCGCTGCTCACCGGGCTCGTCGAGGCGATCTCCGGAGCACGCGGCCTGCGCGCCGCCCGCCGACTGCCGAAGACGGATGCTGCCCGCACCGAGTCGCGCGACGGCCTGACCGTCGGCATCCTGACGATCGCACTCGGCCTCGCCCTGCTCCTGGTGCCGACCCAGTACGCGCTGCAGTACACGATCGAAGACGTGAACGCGACGTTCACGCTCACCGGCATCATCATCGGCGTCGGCATCTTCGGCGGCTACGCCGCGATCATCGCGGTCTACCTCGCCATCGCCGGGTTCTCGCCGGGCAGGTCGGCCGGGCCGGCACCGGACGATCTCGCCACCGCGGTGACGTCAGCCGCGACGCGCGAATCCGCCACCGACGACAGGGGCAAGGCATGACCGACGACAAGCCCACCCGCCGCGACCTGATGAAGCCCGTGCAGCTGCTCGGGCTCGCGTTCGGCTCGGCGCTGTTCGCGGGCATCGTCACGCTCGTGTCCATGGGGTTCTTCCAGCAGCGCAGCCCCGAGCAGGCTCCGGCGGCGCTTCAGCTCGCGCTCATCGTCGCCGGAGTCACCTTCATCGTGGTGCTGGTGATGCTGGCCCTGATGCTACTGGCGGTCGACCCCGCGCAGGTCAAGAAGCAGATCGACCGGCCGGTGCTGCTCCCGGACGAGAAGCGCGGCGATGCCGATCCGGATGCCGCGGCATCCGGCGACCCGAAGGCCTGACGCCCCGGCTCAGAGCTCGTCAACGAGCCGCGAAGCGAGCCCGGTGTAGGTCGCGGGAGTCAACGCGAGCAGACGCTGCTTCGCCGCGTCGCCGATGTCGAGGCCCTCGACGAACGCCGCGAGTTCGGCCCCGCCCACGCGCCGCCCTCGGGTGAGGTCCTTCAGAAGGGCGTACGGGTCGGAGATCTGCGAGCGACCCGCCGCGATCTCGGCGCGCACGACGGTCTGGATCGCCTCGGCGAGCACTTCCCAGTTCGCCTCGAGGTCGGCATCCAGCACCGGCTGGGCGAGCGAGATCTCACCGAGCCCGCGCGTGAGGTTGTCCAGCGCGAGCAGCGAGTGCCCCAGCGCGACGCCGATGTTGCGCTGCGTCGTCGAGTCGGTCAGGTCGCGCTGCAGGCGGGAGGTGACGAGCGTCGAGGCGAGCGTAGCGAGCAGCCCGCCCGAGATCTCGAGATTGGCCTCGGCGTTCTCGAAGCGGATGGGGTTGATCTTGTGAGGCATCGTCGACGAGCCGGTCGCGCCCGCGACGGGGATCTGGGCGAAGTAGCCGAGGGAGATGTAGGTCCACACGTCCGTCGCGAGATTGTGCAGGATGCCGCCGGCATGGCGGATCCGGTCGTACAGCTCGACCTGCCAGTCGTGCGATTCGATCTGCGTCGTGAGGACGTTGAATCCGATGCCGAGGCCCTGGATGAAGGTGCGCGACAGCTCGGGCCAGTCGACGTCGGGCTCGGCCGCGAGGTGAGCCGACCAGGTGCCGGTGGCCCCGGAGAATTTCGCCAGATACTCGGATGCCACCACCTGCGCCGCAAGCCGCTCGAGGCGCCAGACGAAGACGGCGAGCTCCTTGCCCATCGTCGTGGGTGTGGCCGGCTGCCCGTGCGTGCGCGAGAGCATCGCCGCCTCCCGGTGCTGCTCGGCCAGATCACGGAGGGTGGCGATGACGCCGCGCAGCTTGGGCAGCCACACCGTGGTCACCGCGCGCTGGACCGTGAGCGCGTACGAGGCGGAGTTGATGTCCTCGCTCGTGCACGCGAAGTGGGTGAGTTCGGCGATCCCGTCGAGACCGAGGGTCGACAGGCGGTCTCGCACCAGGTACTCCACGGCCTTGACGTCGTGCCGCGTGACGGCTTCCTTCTCTGCGAGCCAGTCGATCTCGCGCTGCCCGAAGTCGCGGTAGAGCGCCCGCAGACGCTCTTTGTCGGCATCCGGCAGCGGGGAAGAGCCGAACAGCGAGCGGTCGGTCAGGGCGACGAGCCACTCGACCTCGACCTCGACGCGTGCGCGGTTGAGTCCCGCCTCGGAGAGGTAGTCCGCCAGCGCACCGACCGCCGCGAAGTACCGTCCGTCGAGCGGGCTGAGCGGCTGGGGAGGAAGAGAGGTCACGGGACTCGATCATACCGAGAGGTCGCGGGCGACCATCGGCGGATGCGCTCGCAGACCTCAGTGGACGATCGGCGGTCAAGGGGTGACAACCGGATGGGCTTCGCCTAGCCTGACGGGGTACGTCCGATGTCCCCCCTTCGATCGGAGTCTTCCGTGCGCCGTCTCAATGTCGTCTCGGCTTCCGCAGCGATCGCTGCCCTTCTCCTCACCGGCGTCGCCGCCGCCCCCGCGGTCGCGGCGGAGGGCGACGAGCTGTTCATCAGCGAGTACATCGAGGGCAGTTCGAACAACAAGGCCGTAGAGATCTACAACCCGACGGATGCCGCCGTGGATCTGTCCGGCTACGCGGTTCGGATGTACTTCAACGGAAACACCACGGTGGGGCTGACCGTCGCACTGAGCGGTACCGTCGCCGCCGGAGACGTGTTCGTGGTTGCCCAGGCCTCGTCGAGTGCCACCATCCTGGCGCAGGCCGATCTGACGAACGGCTCCGGTTGGTACAACGGCGACGACGCGGTAACCCTCATCAGAGGCGACGCGGTGATTGACTCCGTCGGCCAGATCGGCGTCGACCCCGGCACCCAGTGGGGTTCGGACCCGACCTCGACCGCGGACAACACGCTGCGGCGCCTCCCCGGCGTCTGCGCGGGCGACACGAATGCCACCGACGCGTTCGATCCCGCCCCCCAGTGGGCGGGGTTCGCCAGCGACACGTTCGACGGGCTGGGCGCGCACTCCTGCGGTGAGGTGCCGCCCCCGCCGGTGGCCGACTGCAACGCCGAGACCGTCACGATCGGGTCGGTGCAAGGGCCGGGCGCTGCGTCCCCGGTGGCAGGCCAGACCGTGCGCGTCGAGGGCGTCGTCGTCGGCGACTTCCAGGCACCCGGCGGTCTCAGCGGCTACTTCCTGCAGGATGGCGGAGACGGAGATGCGCTGACCTCCGACGGCATCTCGGTCTTTGCGCCCGGAGCCGCTCTGGACGTGTCCGTCGGCCAGATCGTGCATGTCGTGGGCGGGGTGAGTGAGTTCGCATCCGCCGGCGGTACGCTCACCCAGATCTCTGCAATCGATGCAGCCGTGTGCGCGGAAGATGCGCCGATCCCCGCGCCGATCCCCATCACCCTGCCGGCCGGCGCCGACGTCTACGAGCCCCTCGAGGGCATGTACGTGACCTTCCCGCAGTCACTCTCGATCCTCGAGTACTTCGAGTTCGGGCGCTTCGGAAGCATCGACGTCGGACTCGACCGGCAGATGACTCCCACTGCGGTGGTGGAACCCGGGCCGCAGGCGCAGGCGCTCGCACTGGAGAATGCGAGCGAGCGCATCACGCTCGATGATGGTCGCGGCAGCCAGAACCCCGACCCGGCGATCCACCCGAACGGCGAGATCTTCACGCTGGCAAACACCTTCCGTGGCGGCGATCAGCTCAAGAACATCACCGGTGTGCTGGATTATCGGTTCGGCGGGTGGACGGTGCAGCCGACCGAAGGCGCCGACTACACCGCGGTGAATCCGCGTCCGGCTGTTCCGGAGGTGGGCGGCGACATCACCGTCGCGAGCTTCAACGTTCTGAACTACTTCACCACGATCGACCCGACGCCGACCAATTCGAACGACGACGACTACACACGCGGCGCCGACACCGAGGAGGAGCTCTTCCGTCAGCAGGCGAAGATCGTGGCGGCACTTACCGATATCGGCGCCGACGTGTTCGGCCTCATCGAGATCGAGAACAGCGGCGTTCCCGGGTTCCCCGACAGCACGGCCGAACCCAACGAAGCGGTGGCGACTCTCGTCGCCGCGGTGAACGCCGAACTCGGTGGGGACGTGTACGACTACATCGCCACCGGCGTCATTGGCAGCGACGCGATCACGACGGCCCTGATCTACAAGATCGCGACCGTTGAGCCGCTCGGTGAGTACGCCGTGCTCGACGACACAGTCGACCCCGACTTCGCCGACATCAATCGGCCGGCGCTCGCGCAGACCTTCGCCCAGGTCGGCGGGAGCGAGCCGGTGACGGTCGTGGTCAACCACCTCAAGTCGAAGGGCTCGGATTGCAACGATCTGGGTGACCCCGACACAGGCAGCGGCGCAGGCAACTGCAACATCACGCGTACGAAAGCCGCAACAGCTCTCGCGAAGTGGCTGGAAACCGACCCGACCGATCAAGGGGCGGGGCGTGAGCTGATCATCGGCGACCTCAACTCCTACGACAAGGAAGATCCGATCGATGCGCTCCTCGCCGAGGGCTACACGGATCTGCTTCACGAGTTCCAGGGGGAGTACGCATACTCCTACGTGTTCGACGGCCAACTCGGCTACCTCGACTACGCGCTCGCCAACGCCGGCCTCGTCGACGACGTGACGGGTGCCGACGTCTGGCGCATCAATGCCGACGAGCCGAGCTTGATCGACTACGACATGTCGTTCAAGCAGCTCGCACAGGACGCGCTGTTCGCACCTGACCCCTTCCGATCGAGCGATCACGACCCGGTCGTCGTCGGCCTCGATCTGACGCCTGACACGACTCCGCCGACGCTCGTCGTGACCGCCGACCCCGCGAACGTGTGGCCGCCGAACAACAAGGCGCGCACCGTCACGATCACGTTCGAGGCTGCGGACGACTCGGGGAACGTGAGCGTCGAACTGGTCGAGACGACCGCGACCGGCAACGAGAAGGCGGCCGTCAGTCCGCTCGGTGATGACACCTTCTCGGTGATCGCCGCGATCGGAGCGGTCTACACCTTCACCTACGAGGCGCGGGACGCCGCGGGCAACACGACGACGGCCACGGCCACGGTGAAGGTCGAGCGATAGGTCCCGATCCGCCCCGCGTCAGACCGTCGCGGGGCGGATCGCCGGCTCCAGCTGACGGAAGAGGGAGCGGCTGCCGCTTTCGATCATGACGAGCACTTCGTCGAACATGGCGGGCCCGGCGTAGTACGGATCGGGCACATCGATTGCGCGCGCGCGTGGATCGAAGGACATCAGCAACGCGATCTTGTCGGCATCCGCCTCGGTGCGCGCCCACCCGCGCAGGATGCGCTCGTGGCTGCGATCCAACGCGACGACGAGATCGTTGCGCGCGAAGTCGGCGTGCGTGAACTGCCGCGCACGGTGGCGCGTTCCGTCGTACCCGTGGCGGTGGAGCGCGTCGATCGTGCGCTGATCGGCTCGCTCACCCACATGCCAGTCGCCTGTTCCCGCGCTGGTCGAGGAGACGCGCTCCCCGAGTCCGGCGGCATCCGCGAACCAGCGGAACACCACATCCGCCATCGCGGAGCGGCAGATGTTGCCGGTGCACACGAACACGACGTGGAAGGGCTCCCCGGTGCTCGCAGTCATGCGTACATTCTGCGACCCCCAACCGGTTCCTGCACAACACTCATCGAGCCGGACTTGTCCCCACCGCCTCGCCTTCGGTCGGCGCTGCCGCAGCGCGAGGGCCAGCGTGGTCGGCATGTCGATACCGTGCGGTCCCGACGCAGCACACACGCTCGAGATCCTCGGGGCCGTTCAGCGCCAGCTTCGAGATGCGGAGAGTCGCCTCTCCGACGTTGCCGCGCGCGCCGTCGCCCTGTCAGAGCAGACGCACTGGCGAACGGATGCCGCCACCCGGTTCCACGCGAACGCCGACGCGTGGCGGAGCGATGTCGCCTCCCTCGCAGACAAGGTGGCGGGTGCCAGCGAGCACCTGGGGCGCGACTGCGCGCGGGTGGAAGCGCAGGTCTGGTGGTGGGGAGGGTGAGCGATGACCTCGACATCCGCAGCGGAGGGGCGGTCGCGGTCGACACCGCGACGCTCCGCAGGGCGGCGAGCGGGTTCCGGAGCCTGGCCGCCGAGCTCGACGAGATCGCCCACGTCGTCGGGGTCGCCGGGCACCGGCTGTTCGAGGTGTCAGGCGTCGTCTTCGGGGCCGCGTATGCGATCGAGCATGCACGGCGGCGCATCGTCTCGGCGAGGGACGCGGCGAACGACATGGTGGGGTCGCTGCTGGGCGCCGCGGCCGTGTACGAGATCGTCGAGCTGCGCACCGAGCGGGCGGCAGCTGAGGCGGCGGGTGATGCGGCGGGCGTCGCGCACATCGATGCACGACTGGAGATGGTGACGCGCGCCCACCCCGTCGCGGCGGACCGCGCGACCCTCAGCGCCGTCGAGCACTGGGTGAGCTGGCCAGGCGAGCTCGCCCGGCAGGCTCCCGGCCTGCTGTGGTGGCTGGCACCGGGACTGCATTCGGTCGCCGTTCCGCTCGCCTGGTCGGCGCAGCGGGTGGTCGGCGCCATCGGCGCGGGAACCGTGCCGTCGACGTCACGCCTGAGCGGAACGCCGAAGGCGGTGGTGGTGACGCCGGTCGCGCTGCGCGGGCCTGCCACCGGACCGCGCTCGTTGGCGGATGCCGCGGCGCGGGTGCCCGGCGGCGCCGCCGCGCGCATCCGGGTCGAGCGGTACACGATGGCTGATGGCTCCCGGCAGTTCGCCGTCTATGCCGCCGGCACCCAGACGGCAGCTTCGAACCCCCGTGAGCCCTTCGACATGGACTCGAACGTCGAGCTCTACACCGGCGAGCGCTCGGCCTCGTACGACGCGACACTCGCAGCTCTCGAACAGGCGGGCGCGCGACCGGGCGATGTCGTCCACGCCTTCGGCCATTCTCAGGGGGCGATGGTGGTGACGCATGTGGCGATGGAAGGCGGATACGACGCGCGGACGCTGGTCACGTTCGGCTCACCGGTCGAGGGCGACGTCGGCGACGGCACCCTCAGCGTCACCCTTCGCCACAGCGACGACCCGGTGACCGCGCTCGCCGCCGGCGGCCACGCCGGGTCGGTGGGAGCGCCCGGCAGTTTCGTCGCCGAGCGCACCTCTGATCCGCGGCCGGGCGTCCAGGACGTGGCGCTGCCCGCACACGGCATCGATGCCTACGCACATACCGCGCAGCTTCTCGACGCCTCGGACGACGCCCGCATGGTCGCGGTGCGGAAGGTCTTCGATGAACTCGATGCCGCGGCATCCGTCGACATCACGGAGTACGCGGCGGTGCGCGCGGCGGTGCTCGCGCCGCAACCGCGTCCGGGCCCAGCTGCGCTCAGTCCTTCTTCTTCGGGCGCAGGATGATGCCGAAGATCCAGTTGATCAGCGAGATGATGATCGCCGCCACCACTCCCCACCAGAAGTCCTCGACGCGCAGGCCCCAGCTCCAGAAGCTCGTGATCCACGCGGTGAGCCACAGCAGGAAGGCGTTGATGATCAGGCCGATCAGGCCGAGCGTGAGGATGTAGATCGGGAACGCCAGGATCTTGATGACCGTCCCGATGAACGTGTTCACGAGGGCGAAGATCGCCGCGACGACGAGAAGCGTGATGACGAGCTGCAGCGTCTCGCCCGGCGGGAACGGGATGATCGTGACCATCAGCGCCGGGATAAGGGTGACGACCCAGATCGCGAACGCGTTGACGACGACACGGATGAGGAAGCCCATAGTGCGTCAGTCTGCCATGTGAGATCGGATGCGCCGAGAGGGTTCTCCGGCGTTCTGCGGGCCGGACGGACTGGGGTGCGGCCGGAATAGACTCGGCACCGTGACCGACGCACCCCAGATCCCCGTCCGGGTCCGCCCCGAGATCGCCGCGCTCCCCGCGTACAAGCAGGGCAAGCAGGCCGGCGCCGATGCGTACAAGCTGTCGAGCAACGAGAACCCGTTCGATCCGCTGCCCGGCGTGCTCGATGCGGTGCACCGCGCGACCGCACTGAACCGTTATCCGGATGCCTCGGCCGGGCGACTGCGGCGGCGCCTCGCCGAGCGGTTCGGCCTCGACGCCGACTCGGTGCACGTGGCGGCCGGCAGCGTGTCGATCCTGTCCCAGCTCGTGCTCGCCACGTCGGGCCCGGGCGACGAGGTGATCTTCGCGTGGAGGTCGTTCGAGGCCTACCCCTGGCTCGCGGTCGTCGCCGGGGCGACGCCGGTCCAGGTGCCGCTGACCGCCGACGCGCGCCACGACCTGCCGGCGATGGCCGCCGCCGTCACGCCCCGCACTCGCGCCATCATCGTGTGCAGCCCGAACAACCCCACCGGGCCGATCGTGACACAGGCCGAGTTCGACGCGTTCGCCGACGCGGTGCCTTCCGACGTGCTCCTCATCCTCGATGAGGCCTACGCGGAGTTCGTGACCGACCCGGATGCCGTCGACGGCATGCGCGTGCTCGCTGCGGACAATCGCGCGAACGTGGTCGTGCTGCGCACCTTCTCGAAGGCCTTCGGGCTGGCGGGCCTGCGCATCGGCTACGGGATCGGGCACCCGCGCATCCTGGACGCGGCTCGGAGCACCAGCATCCCGCTGTCGGTGACGGCGCACGCCGAGGAGGCCGCGCTCGCCAGCCTCGACGCCGAAGAGGCGCTGCTCGAGCGGGTGCGCACGATCGCCGAGCGCCGCGACCGGCTCGCCGCCGCGCTACGCGCGAGCGGATGGCGCGTGCCGGACGCGCAGGGCAACTTCGTCTGGCTCCCGGCGGGGCGGGAGTCGCTCGACATGGCGGGCGCGTTCGACGCCGCCGGACTGATCGTGCGTCCCTTCGCGGGCGACGGCCTGCGCATCAGCGTGGGCGAAGAAGACTCTGTCGAGAAGGTCCTACGCATCGCGGCATCCGTTGTGAAGGACCTCCCAGAGGACCATTCCGGGCGCGGGCTAGCGTAGAACGGTGACTTTGCCTCAGAACGCGCTGCCCCATGAGGTCGTGCCGGGTGACGCGCCCGAACTCGTTCGCGTGCTCGCGGCCGACGGCTCCCTCGCACCCACGCCCGCCGCGGAGCCCTACCTCGGCATC
>Ga0190272_10000867_pt1 | contig 14731 bp, 18 predicted proteins | sample Popmic504T_FD_133746 | JGI IMG/M metagenome (GOLD analysis project Ga0190272, IMG submission 133746) | Populus adjacent soil microbial communities from riparian zone of Shoshone River, Wyoming, USA - 504 T | ecosystem: Environmental > Terrestrial > Soil > Riparian zone | place: USA: Wyoming... | reverse complement strand
TCCGATTTTGCTGGCAAGCCGGTAGCGAGAATCAAACTGCCGCACCGTGTTCCGTACGGCTTCCACGGAAACTGGATCAGCCCCTAGAGCGCTGTGGACTCCACGGCGTCGTCGGGATACGTCGCCGTGGCGCGGTGGGTGTTCGGGCTGACGCCGTAGGCGCGTTTGAACGCGCTGCTCAACGCGAACGGTGTGCTGTACCCGACCTGCCGGGCCACCGCGGCGATGGTGGCCTGGCTCGACCGCAGCAGGTCCGCGGCGAGCGCGAGGCGCCAGCTGGTCAGAAACGCGATGGGCGGCTCGCCGACCTGTTCGGTGAACCGGCGGGCGAACACTGCCCGCGAACATCCAACGGCCGCAGCGAGATTGGCCACCGTCCAGGGGTGCGCGGGATTGTTGTAGATCAGCTTGAGCGCAGGGCCGACCATCTCGTCCTGCTCCGCATGCCACCACGACGGCGCGTTGCCCCCGCGGTCGAACCAGGTTCTCAGCACGGCAATCAACAACACGTCCAGCAGCCGGTCCAGGTAGGCCTCCTGGCCCGGGCCGTCGAAACCCGCCTCGGTGGCGAGCAATTCGACCAGCGGGGAGTCCCACTCGTCGGCGCGCAGCACGAGCACCGTCGGCAACGCATCGAGCAGACGCGCGCTCACCTCGCTGCGGCCTTCGTAGGCGCAGATGATCGACCGCGTGGCACCCGATGAGCTGTTGCCCCAGGTGCGCACCCCGAGCGACATCTCGAACTTCAGGCTTTCACCGGACAGCGTCGTGCAGCGCTGGCCCGGGTGGATGACAACCATCGGGGTGGTGGCGGGGTCATCGGCGAACGTGTAGTGCTCGGTGCCTCGGGTAAGTGCGACGTCACCGGGCCGCAGCCAGACGGTTCCGCTGCCCTCGCCAACGATCGCTGCGCTGCCGTGGGTTTGGCAGATCAACGTCAGCGGGGCCTCGTCTCGACAGCTCATCGACCACGGTGGATCCATCATCATCCGCAACACGAAAGCGCCTCGCGCTCGCACACCGTCGAGCAGGCCGACCACGGCGTCCACCCGGCGAGCCTATCGTCAATCGGCCGCTGTCCGTGGTCGATACCCAGCAAGAAACACCTGCACGCCCGCCTGTGCATGACGTGCAGGGTCGACGCTTTTGAGCACCGGCGGGCCGCCGTAGAACAGTGCTTGGTCGATGCACCGGCCAACGACGAGGAACGCGAAATGCTCTGCGGCAACGGCGGCTTCGGGGATGTACAGCAGCCCGCGATCGTGAAGCCTGCTGAAGCACGCGGCGAATGCGGCAAGCGTGCGGGCTGGTGCCTGCTCGTAGTACAGCCGCGCGAGCTCGGGGACCCGATTGGCTTCGCCGACCACCAGCCTTCGCAGTTGAACGACCGGCTCCAGCAACACCGCGCGCAGATAGTCGGTGGCAAGGGCGGTGAGGTCGGCGTCCAGATCGGTGGTGTCCGCGAGCAGGGCGATACGGTCGAGGAACGGTGTCACGCTGGCCTCCAGCGCGCTGTCGACGATCGCCAGCAACAGTTCCTGCTTGTCTCCGAAGTGTTTGTAGACCGTCTGCTTGGAGACCTCCGCGGACGCGGCGATCTGGTCGACGCTGGTGCCTTGATAGCCGTTGGACAGGAACAGCGTCCGGCCCGCCGACAGGATGGTCTGGCGTTTACGCGCCGAGCGGCCGAGCACCTCGGTCATGTCGCCTCCGCTTTGAGTACTGGACAGTCTAGTTCTGTCAGTCGTAGAGTACTGGACAGTCTAGTTTGATTCTAGCGAAAGGCTTGCGATGACCACGACAGATTGCCCGCCACTGCCGGTGCGGATCACCAAGTCGCTGCTGGGCTACGGGGTGATAGCCGGCCCGATCTACGTTGTGTCGGTGGCCGCACAGGCGGCGACTCGCGACGGTTTCGACCCCACCCGGCACGCCGCAAGCCAGCTTGCGAACGGCGGCCTTGGGTGGATCCAGATCGCCACCTTCCTGATCACCGGGGCAATGACCATCGCTGCGGCCGTGGGCGTGCGTCGCGCGCTTGGCCCCGGCCGGGCATCAGCGTGGGCCTCCGGTCTGCTCGGGGCCTACGGAGCCGGGCTCGTCGTCGCCGGGTGCTTCAAAGCCGATCCGTCCGACGGTTTCCCTCCGGGTACCCCGCCCGGCATGGGGGAGGTCAGCTGGCACGGACTGGTCCATTTCGCGGTCGCGGGCCTCGGATTCGCTTGTCTGGTCGCCGCCTGCTTCGTGCTGGGATCCTGGTTCGCGCGCAACGGACAGGCGTCGTGGGCGTGGTTCTCGCGCATCACGGGCTTCGTTTTCGCCGCCGGCTTCCTCGGGCTGTCGTCCGGAGCGGGGGTCGCGGCGATTCTGGTGTTCACCGCTGCGGTCGTGCTGGTGTGGGCCTGGCTCGCCGCGGTGTCGGTCAGGCTGTACCGGTCGGTGTAGCCGGACGCTGGCGTATGCAGTCGGGACGACAAGCGATGGATCGCCGCGCCGATCCCCGGTTGACTTCGAGCCATGAATACGAGCCCCATGGTCATCCTGACTTCCCTCGCTGCCATCGCCAGCGCCGCCGCAGGCGGAATGATGTACGTGTTCTCGACATTCGCGATGCGCGGCCTCGACCGCCTCGAACCTGTCGAGGCGATCACCGCGATGCGCGCCATGAACGTCGAGGCGAACTCCAACCCGGCGTTCCTGCTTGGCTACTTCAGCGCGGCGATTCTGTCCGTGGCGGTCGGCGTGGTGGCCGTCATCCAGCTGCGCCAGCCCGGCAGCTGGGTGCTGCTGGTCGGCGCCGTCCTTGGCATCCTCGCGGCAATCATCACGATGGCGTTCAACGTGCCGTTGAACAATCACCTCGACGCCGTGAACCCGGTCGGACTGTCGCCCGCTGATGCCGCCCGCGAGTGGCAGGCGTACCTGTCCACGTGGACGAACTGGAACCACGTCCGCACCGCGACGAGTCTCATCGCAGCCGCCGTGTTGTTGATCGGCGTGCGCTACCGCTAGATCGGCGGCGTGAATCCCCCGGTATCCGGCTGCTGCGGCGGCGGAGCCGGGGGAGCGGGCTGCTGGGGCACCGGCTGTTGCCCGCCCGGCGCTGGCCAATTCGGCGGCGGGCCCGCGGGCCAAGGCTGCCCCGCCGGTCGCACTTGCAGCCGCGCCAGCTCACGACGATGACGTTCGGCAAGAACAGCCGCCAGGATCAGCTGCGGCGGAGTTCCCGGTGGCGGGGGCGGCGAAATCTGTGCGACGACGTCTCCGGTGATCCGGTAGGCCATCTGGTCCCGCATTGCGGGGTCCAATTGCGATGCGCGGGAGAGAAATTGGCGAGCCAAGTCGGCTTGTTCGGCGCGAAGCCCCGACAGCTGTAGCGAGGACGCCCACCACGCCAGTTGGGGCGGCATCAGTGGTGGCGGGGTGAGCCGTGGCGCGCGCTCGCTGATCACAAGGGTGCCCGCGAACACATCACCGATTCGCTTGCCCGTCGGGGAGAGCAGGCTGCAGATCACCGCGGGCCCGCCAGAGAGCGTCCAGATCTCGATGAACCCTGCCAGCGAGCGAAACACCGCCTGCCGGAAGCGTTCCGGGCTGCCGTCGTCGGATACCACCCGCAGCCCCAGCGCCATCTTGCCTAATGACCTGCCGCGCGTTGCGGTCTCGAACGCGATGGGATAGCCCAAGAGCGTGACGACGGTGAAGATGATCAGGATGGCCGCCGACAGCGCGGTATCGAATTGCGTCAATGTGGTCGCCCACAACACCACGCCGATGATGTAGCCGATGAGCACCACCGTGACGTCGATCAGCGCCGCCAAGGCGCGCACCGGCAGATGGGCGATCTGCACATCCAGGACCACCGCATCGCCGGTCACCACGGGTTCTTGCTGGCCGACCATGCCGGCAACGCTACTAGGATTCGGCTTTGTGGATGTCGACGCGTTCGTGGTGGCGCATCGTCCGACGTGGGACCGGCTCGAGCAGCTGGTCAAGCGGCGTCGGCGGCTGACGGGTGCGGAGGTCGACGAGCTGGTCGATCTCTATCAGCGGGTCTCGACCCACCTGTCGATGGTGCGCAGCTCCTCGACGGATTCGGTGCTGGTCGGCCGGCTGTCCGGCCTGGTGGCAGGTGCCCGCTCGGCGGTCACCAGTGCGCACGCGCCGCTGTGGCGTGAGTTCCTCCGGTTCTGGACGGTGTCGTTCCCCGTTGTCGCCTACCGGGCGTGGCGGTGGTGGGCGTGGACGGCCGTCGCGTTCTTCGTCGTCACAACGGTGATCGCTGTTTGGGTGGGTTTGAGTCCTGAGGTCCAGGCCGCCCTCAAAACACCAAGCGAGATCGACGAATTGGTCAACCACGACTTCGCCTCGTACTACAGCGAGAATCCCGCAGGATCGTTCGGGCTGCAGGTGTGGGTGAACAACTCGTTGGTGGCGGCCCAATGCATCGCCGCCGCGATCCTGATGGGCATTCCGATTCCGTACGTCCTCTACAGCAATGCCGAAAACCTCGGGTTGATCGCGGGATTCATGTTCGATGCGGGCAAGGGGGACATCTTCCTTGGGCTGATCACCCCACACGGGCTGATCGAGCTGACCGCGGTGTTCCTTGCGGCCGCAGTCGGTATGCGGTTGGGCTGGTCGGTGGTGTCACCGGGCAACCGGCCGCGCGGGCAGGTGCTCGCCGAACAGGGCCGCGCGGTAGTCTCCGTCGCGATCGGGCTGATCGTCGTGCTGGCTGTGGCCGGGCTGATCGAGTCGCTGATGACGCCTGCGCCGCTGCCGACGTTTGTCCGCGTCGGCGTCGGCGTGGCAGCCGAAATCGCTTTTCTGTCATACATCATTCACTTCGGTCGTAAGGGTGTACGGGCCGGCGAGACCGGCGACGTGGACGACGCGCCGGATCTGGTGCCAACGAGCTAGAGGCGGCCGGTGGCCTTCAACGCCAGGTAGTGGTCTGCGAGCGCGGGCGCCAGCTCTTCTGGCGGAGCGTCGACCACGTCGACACCGCTGCGACGCAGCCGCGACGCGATCGCGCGCCGGTCGTTGCGGGACCGTTCGGCCGCGGCGGCGTCGTAGACCGCGGCGACGTCCGAGCGTCCCGCCGCGAGGCGCTCGACGCGGGGATCGGCGACCGCGGCGAGCAGCAACTGATGCTTGGCGGCCAGCTGGGGCAGCACCGCCATCAAGCCCTCGTCGAGTGCCGAGGCGTTGAGGTCGGTGAGCAGCACCAGCAGCGCCCGGCGCCGCACGCGCCGCTGCACGGCGGCCGCCATGGCGCGTGCGTCGGATTCGACAAGCGCGGGCTGCAGCGGCGCCATCGCCTCGACCAGCTGTGCGAGCAGTTCGGTTCGTGACGCGTTGAACACACCCGTGCGCGACACCCGGTCGTGCGCAAGGAAGTCGACGTGGTCACCTGCCCTTGCCGCCAGCGCGGCCAGCAGCAGCGCGGCATCCATCGACCAGTCCAGCCGCGGCCATCCGCCGGGGTCGCTCGCGGTGGGGTCAACTCCGACGCGGCCCGCCGAGGTACGGCCGGTGTCGAGCACTATCACCACCCGCCGGTCGCGCTCGGGCCGCCACGTGCGCACCACCACGTCGGCGCGGCGAGCGGTGGCGCGCCAGTCGATGGATCGTACGTCGTCGCCGACGACATACTCACGCAGCGAGTCGAATTCGGTGCCCTGCCCGCGGATCAGCACCGGCGTCATGCCTTCGAGCTCGCGGAGTTTCGCCAACCGGGACGGCAGGTGCTTTCTGGACAGGAACGGCGGCAGGATGCGGATCTGCCACGGCACCTGATGTGAACCCTGTCGGCCCGCCAGCCCGAGCGGCCCGACCGAGCGGGCGGTGACCAGCGCGGAGCGTTGATCACCACGACGAACCGGCCGCAGCCGTGCGGTCACCCGGACCGATTGTCCCGCAGTCATATCCACCGCGACGGTGCGCGGCTCTGCCCTGGCGCTCGGTGCCCACGCATCGCGAATCTGTCCGCGGAACCGCCGCTGACCGGCGTTCTCGACCGCCAGCACCGCCTCGACCGGCTGGCCCAACCGGGCTGCGGTGTCGCCGGACCGGGAGAACTTCAGCCGCCGCGGGCTGCCCGCCAGCGCCACGTCGATCGACACAACCGCGATCAATCCCACCAGCAACACGCCGAAAGCGATTGCCGGCCATGGTGAGAACGCGATCGGCAGCACGCAGAGCAGCGCGATGAGGCCGGTTCGACCGGTGAGGACCACTATCGTGGCACCGGCACGGCCGCGAGTATGCCGTCCAACACCCCGTCGGGATTGGCGCCCTCGAGTTCCGCCTCGGGCCGCAACTGGATCCGGTGCCGCAGCGTGGAGCGTGCCATCGCCTTGACGTCGTCGGGCGTGACGTAGTTGCGACCAGAGAGCCACGCCCACGACCGCGCAGTGCCCAACAGCGCCGTCGCGCCGCGGGGCGACACGCCCAACTGCAGCGACGGGGAATGCCTTGTCGCACCGGCGAGGTCGACGATGTAGCCGAGAATCTCGTCGGCAACCAGCACCTGACGCACCGCTTCGCGCCCTGCCGCCAGCTCGGCGGCACCGGCCACAGGTTGCACAGCCGACAGGTCGCGCGGATCGAAGCCGCGGGCGTGCCGATCGAGAATCGCGATCTCCTGGTCGCGCGGTGGCAGCGGCACGTTGAGCTTCAACAGGAAGCGGTCGAGCTGAGCCTCCGGCAGCTGGTAGGTACCCTCGTACTCGATCGGGTTCTGGGTCGCGGCGACGATGAACGGGTCCGGTAGCGGCCTTGGCTCGCCTTCCACGCTGACCTGGCGTTCCTCCATGGCCTCCAGCAGCGCGGCCTGCGTCTTCGGCGGTGTGCGGTTGATCTCGTCCGCCAAGAGCAGGTTGGTGAACACCGGGCCAGAGTGAAACTCGAATTCCGCTGTGCGCGCGTCATATACGAGCGAGCCGGTGACGTCGCCAGGCATCAGATCGGGGGTGAACTGAACCCGCTTGAACTCCAGCTGCAAGGCGGCGGCCATGGTGCGCACCAGCAGCGTCTTGGCGACACCGGGCACGCCTTCGAGCAGGACATGGCCGCGGCACAGCAGCGCGATGACAAGGCCGCTCACCACAGCTTCCTGTCCGACGACGACCTTGGCGATCTCGTTGCGCAAGGCCAGCAACGCATTTCGCGCGGCATCCGATGAGGTTGTCTGTGTGGTCGGCTGCGTCACGACTGTGCGACCTGCCTTTCGATGTTGTCGAGTTCATGGGCGAGGATTACCAGGTCGGCGTCGGTCGCCGGGGGTGGACCGAAGAGCGTGTGCGCCACCGCTTGTGGGTTCAGGCCGCAATGCTCCGCGACGGCCTGCACGACAGCGGGCGGCGCGGAATCGGGGCCGAGGCCGAGGCGGGGCAGCATCCGTTGCAATGTTGCCGTGCGTAACGCGTCGGCGGCACGATCGCTGGCGCGCCGCGACCGGTACAGACGGCCGCGGCCCTCGACGGTCTCCGACGCCCGCACCACCACCGGCAGCTGTTCGGCAACGAGCGGGCCGACGCGTCGCCCTTTCCACAGCGCCAGCAGCGCCACCACAAGGCAGAGCTGCACGACAATCCAGGTCACGCGGTCGGGCATGAGATCGGAGAGCTTTGCCACGCCTTGGGTTTCACCCTCGCCGTGTTGCGGTGCGTACCAGATGAGGCGTGGATGCGTGCCTGCGAGATTCATCGCGAGCGCGGCATTGCCCTCAATCAGCAGGCCGGAATTGGTCATGAAGTCCGCGGAGCCGACGACCGTGATGATTCGCCCGCCGTCGGTGTACCGGACCAGCGCGCCCTCGTAGCAGCGCGTCAGCGATACGTCGCCGTCCGCTTCGTAGGTGTCGGCAAGGTCGAGCTGGACCGTGCCTGCGCGCCTCGCTTCCCGCAGGTCGCAGTCGGGGTCCGCACCGCCGAACGTGGTCGAGTCGTCGAGTCGGATTTCCGGCGCGAGTTTCTCGCGGGTCCGTGTCGCAGGCTCGACCAGCAATCGGTCGCCGGGAAGGGCGTCCAGTTTGTTCAGCAGGTCGTCGTCGGCCAGGTAAAACGTTTGCGCGAACAGGATCTGGGTATCGGGGCGGGCAGCTCGTTGCACCGCGGCGAAGTCGTCGGCGACGATGACGTCCACGCCGTTGTCGCGCAGCAGTGTGACAAGCGCCCGTGCGCCGTCCGATGAGGTGGACGTGGCTTCCATCCGCTCGCCGTCACGTGGCGCGGTCAGGTAGGTGCTCAACACCGCGACCGCGACGATCACGACGATCGCGAGCACCACCCACCGTGCGCTGCGCCACCGCTGCGCAACGGTCGGGCCGACGGCTGAGTCCTGTTGACTCATCGCACTTCTGCCCAGCCCTGTGCCGTGGCGGGCACCGGGGCGCCTGCGGTTGCCGCAGCAGTGTGATGCCGTAGGTGGTCGTCGAGTTCGGCGATCATCCGATACGCCGGCTCCGTGCCAGGCCGCTCGCCGTACGTGACATCGTTGAAAGCTTCTGCGGCCTTGAGCAATTCGGTGGCGAGGTCGGGTAGTGCGCGCCCGGCGTCGCGAGCCAGCTCGGTGGCCGTGCGTCCTGGCACGGCGTCCAGTACGGCGTTTTCCTCCAGCTGACGTGCCACGGCTCTGAGTCGGTGGCGTATCGCTTCGGACCAATTGCCTGCCGCTGCAGCCTGTTCGGCGCTGGCGCGGTGCTGTGCGGCGCTGAGCGCATGCTCGCCGAAGAGTGCGTGGCCGTCGCCCCGGTTGGTGCGCATGGTGCGGCGGGCGATCCGGACCGCCACCACGATCGCGACCGCCACCAGGATCAGCAGCACGCTGATCGTGAACCAGCCGCCCGGCACGGACGCGCCCTCGACGATGAGCTTGTACAACAGCTCGTCGAGCCAGTCCATCAGGCGTTCTGTCAGTGATGGCTTGGGGTAGATCGGTTTTCCGAGTTCGTTCTGCGCGGCGTCATGAGCGGCGTCCCGGTCGATGTCTATGGTCGGCACGTCAGGATTGCTGGCGGGTCAGCCATAGATGGTCGGTGGAATCGGGCGGCGCACCCGGCCCGAAGGCGACGCCCGTCTGCAGCACCAGGTCGAACGCCTCGGCGCGGATGCGGCGATCGGTGTACAGGAGCACCACGACCCCGGCGCTGAACGGCGAGGCGATGATCTGGCTGATCGCGCCGCCGATCGTCAGCAACACCAGTGAGATCAGCACTACCGTGGTGGACGACGCTGTCATCAGCAGGATTTGGCCGCCGACGCTGAACGGTATGGCCACCGCATAGGCAATCATCTCGGCCACGATCGCGCCGAGCAGCTGAATGCCGAAGACCCGCCAGAAGTCGTTCCTCACGAGCTTGAACGACCGCTTGACGGCACTGGCGATGTCGAGCCGCTCCAGCACGATGATCGAGGGCACGAAGGTGAGCATCGTCCACAGATAGACCAGCCCCACGATCGCCGCGATCCCGAGCAAGATCCCGACGACAACCCCAACTACCGCGTCGGCGACGTAGAAAACTCCGATGATGATGGCCGCGGCGCCGCCCCCCACCAAGAGCGTCACCAGCCCCCATAGGATCGTGAAGCCAATCAGCGCCCACACCCGGCCCCGAAGCCGTTGCCACGCTTCGCCGATGGTGATGCGCGCGCCGAACACCGCGCGACCGACGACCACGGTGAGTAAGCCGTACAGCAGGATCGACGACAGCCCCGACGCGGCGACCGCGGCCAGGCTCGACGCGGACACGCCGATCAGGGCGCCGGTCGATATCTCGGTCTCGCGGCTCATCGCCGGGCCGAGTTCCCCGGTGAAGGCGAAGGGACCGATGGACAAGATGAGCGCCAGCAGCTGCGTGGTCACCACCACGATGGTGGTCAGGCCCAGTGTCGCTTTGGGATTCGCCCGGATGTAGCCGACCGCGCCGTTGAAGATCTCGGACAGGTTCAGCGGCCGCAACGGGATGACACCCGGCTTGAGCGCAAGTGGCGGTCCGTACCCGGGCGGCGGCCCGTAACCCGGTGGTGGTCCGTAGCCGGGCGGTGGCCCGTAGCCGGGCGGCGGTCCGTACCCCGGTGGTGGTGGCCCGTACCCGGGCGGTGGTCCGTAGCCAGGTGGCGGTCCGTACCCGGGCGGCGGGTAACCCGGGTAGCCCTGGGCTGGTTGTTGTTGATAACCCGGCGGTGGATAGCCGGGTGGCGGGTAACCCGGCGGTGGATAGCCGGGCGTCGGCGACCCGCCGGCGTCGTTGCTCATGGACCCCATCCTGTCGATCACCGTGCAAATTGACAACGTGGTCGAGTGCCGTGTCACATCGCGCGCCGACGCTACGGTGGCGGGATGGCGACAGATATCACCGTGCGTGGGTCCTACTCCGCGTTCGAGCCGCCCGAACGCGGGACCGTCCACGCCACCATCGCCTACGAGGGAGCGGCGATGGAACCCGTCTACGGCAGGGTGGCCCGCGATCTGGAGTCCGTGAAGGCGTCGATCACCCCGTTGAAGAGCGGGAACGAGGGGCCCGTCACGTGGTGGTCCGCCGAGCAGTTGCGCACCTGGTCGAACCGGCCATGGAACAACGAAGGCAAGCAGCTTCCGATGGTGCATCACGCCAGCGTGGCCATCGAGGTCAAGTTCCACGACTTCGCCGCGCTTTCGCGCTGGGCCGGTGAGCACATCGCGAACACCGAGGGGTTCCGTGTCTCGCGAGTGGAGTGGGCGCTGACCGTCGACCGGCGGGAGGCCCTACTCAAGGAGGTCCGTACCAGGGCCGTGCAAGATGCGGTCCGCCGCGCACAGCAATATGCCGACGCGCTCGGGCTCGGTGAGATCCGGCCCGTTGCGATCGCCGATGCCGGAATGCTCGGCGCTCAGCTGGATCCCCATGGCGGTCAGAGCCCCGCCTACATGCGCGCCGCGGCCATGGGCGGCGGTGCTGAGGTCGCGCTCGTGCCGGAGCACATCGAGGTGGCGGTCGCCGTCGACGCGCGGTTTGTGGTCGGCGATGCTTAAGCCCCACCGCGTACCGTTTGGCGCATGGCCGAACTCAAGGACCGGTTGCGCGCAGACCTTACTGCGTCGATGAAGGCGCAGGACAAGTTGCGCACGGCGACCCTGCGGATGCTGCTCGCCGCGATCCAGAACGCGGAGATCGCAGGCGCCGAACCGCGCGAGCTTTCCGACGACGACGTGATCAAGGTGCTGTCCAAGGAGTCCAAGAAGCGCGGTGAGTCGGCCGAGATCTACACCCAGAACGGACGCGGTGAGCTGGCCGCCACCGAACACGCCGAGGCGCGGATCATCGACGAGTACCTGCCAACCCCGCTGACCGACGCCGAACTGGCCGACGTGGCCGACACCGCGATCGCGCAAGTGGCCGAGGAGATCGGTGAACGCCCGAGCATGCGACAGATGGGCCAGGTGATGAAGGCCGCGACCGCGATCGCCGCGGGTAAGGCCGACGGGTCGCGCATATCGGCTGCGGTGAAGTCCAAGCTGTAGCCGTTTCGGTGTCTGGCACCCGGGTACCCCGGGGCCATGACGCGTTTCGGCTACACCCTGATGACAGAACAGAGCGGGCCTAAAGACCTTGTCCGTTATGCCGTTTCGGCGGAACGCGCGGGCTTCGACTTCGAGGTGTCCTCCGACCACTACTTCCCGTGGTTGTCGTCGCAGGGCCACGCGCCGTACGCGTGGTCGGTACTCGGCGCGGTGGCACACGCCACCGAGCGGGTAGAGCTGTTCACCTACGTCACGTGTCCGACCATGCGCTATCACCCCGCTGTCGTCGCGCAGAAGGCCGCGACGCTGCAGATCCTCGCCGACGGACGGTTCACCCTCGGCCTTGGCAGCGGAGAGAACCTCAACGAGCACGTGGTCGGTGCGCGCTGGCCGACGGTGGCGCGTCGACACGACATGTTGCGAGAAGCGATCCAGCTCATTCGTGAGCTGCTGACCGGTGAGCTCGTCGACTGGAAGGGCGAATACTTCGAGGTCGACTCCGCCAGGGTCTGGGACATCCCCGAGGTGCCGGTTGCCATCGCCACCGCGGTGTCGGGGGAGCGATCCGTTGACATGTTCGCGCCGTTGTCCGACCACTTGATCGCCGTCGAGCCGAACAAGGATCTCGTCGATGCATGGCATGAAGCCCGGCGTGCGACCGGGCTGTCCGGCGACGTCCGGGTGATCGGGCAGATCCCAATCTGCTGGGATCTCGACCGCGACAAGGCAGTACAGCGTGCGCACGATCAATTCCGCTGGTTCGCGGGAGGCTGGGCGGTGAACTCCGATCTTCCGACGACGGCCGGCTTCGAGGGAGCGACGCAGTTCGTGCGACCGGAGGATGTCGCCGAATCCATTCCGTGCGGGCCGGATCTCGACGCCATCGTGGAAGCCGTCCGCAAGTACTGGGAGGCGGGCTTCACCGACATCGCACTGGTGCAGGTCGGCGACGAAAGCCAGGACCTGTTCCTCAAGGAAGCGGCAGGCTCACTGCTGGAGAAGCTTCGAACCGCGTCCAAATAAGAAAGGGGCTGGGCATGCCACGAGGAAAAGGGATCTACGACGACGAAGACAGCGACGAGCCCAAGGGTGGTCGACCTGGGCCGAGCGACCATGGCGGCGAAGGCGGGATGGCGACGCGGGAGAACACGCCCGATGTCGCCGAAACCGACGAGGAGCCGACGGCCTGAGCATTTCAAGGGAACACGCGCCCGCTGAGTAATTGACACGGAGGTAAATACCCGGAAAGGTAGGGGTGCGCGCCTATCGCATTAGGCGTTTGTTTAGAACTAAGCTTTACAGGGAACGTCGACTCCAACATTGGTGTTGGACGGGGGTAGATGTGGTCGACACGCAGATGGCGATAGTGATCTACCTCGGTGGCTGGATTGTGGCCACGCTCGGGATGTATGCGGCGAGCAAGCGGTGGAACGATCGCCAGTCGCCCGCACCCCATTCACTGTGGGTGAGTGTGATCGCAGGTGCCGTCTGGCCGCTGCTGCTCGTCGGCATGGTCGAGTTGAGTTCCGTCGTCGTGTACACCAAGGTCCAATCCAAGCCGGACCCCGGCGTCGGTATCTTCGCCTAGCTCAACGTGTTTGGTTGTTGAACCGGTAGCGCAATGGGCGGCCGAGCCTTCGTATCGGCGTGACGTAATACAGGGCTGAAACCAGGCGCCGGTAAAGCCACGAGTAATTCTTTTCGAATCCCGGTGCGTTCGTGTACCAAAGCTCGGCGTCGAAGATCAGTCCCGGCACTGCGCGTTCGAGCTCGCGAGGGTCGTTGATGGCCCAGCCCAGTTGCGCGCCAGAGGCCTTCACGCATCCGTAGCGCTGGAGAAACCACACCCCGAACCGGCCGTAGCCGTCGAACAACATCTCCCCGCTAGCAAAATGCTCGGTGATGCGGCGTAGCAACGAGAGGCCGTCGACGGCGCGCAGGTAGGGGGTCAGGCCTTCGGCGACGACGAGGACGGGAGCGTCGCCGGAGATTCCGTCGAGCAAATGCGGGTCGGCCAGTGATGCGGCGATGTGCTGCGCGCCGTCTCGCGGTGGAAAGAGCTTTTGCCGCAACTCGATAACGTCGGGAAGGTCGATGTCGTACCAGCGAACGTTTGGTGGCGGATCGACTCGGTAGACGCGGGTGTCCAAACCGCAGCCGAGGTGAAGCACGGTGCAGACCGGGTGGCTGTCGAGGAACTGCCGGACCCAGATGTCGTAGGCCTTTGCGCGCACGGCGAGCGACGTGTGGTCGCTGCGACGGATCTTCAGCTTGCTGAAGTCGTAGTCGATTCGCCGCAACGCCTCGTCCGCGGCGATGTCCTCGAGGACGGAATCTGGCCGCCTGCTTTCCATGGCCTTGCCGTACAGCGTGGCCAGCGTGGTCTCCTGTGCGCCGGTGAGTTTGACCTTTTCCAGCTCCATGTGGCTACTCCTTTTCATCGGACGTCTGCTGGTAACGGGCGAGGCCGGTGCGGGTTAGCGCGACGATGTCCGCGCCCGCGAAGTCTTCCGACATGACGTCCAGTACTGCCGCCGACAAGCGGGCCATCAGCTGGGGCGTCAGAGTTTCGGCACCCACCGAGCGGAGCAGGTGCGGGTACAGCACCCAGACGCCGAGTCGCATCGCGACGCTCACCGCGGCCCGGGTGCGTGGGTCCGACTGCGACGCGCCGCTGTGGGACGGATGGGCGGCCAGGTACTCCTCAGTGAGCGCGACGAAACTGTCGAACAACGCTGCGGCGCCCTCCGATCCGTCGACCAAAGCGCGTGCGACATAACGCATTACGTCTGCCGCGCTTCGGTAGATCTGGTCCAGATAGGCGGGGTCGGCCACCGCTTGTTCTTCGACGCCCTGCTTGATGATCTCCCGCAGATACTCGAGCACGTACTCGTCGCACGCGTCGCGCAAGCCCTGCTTGCTGCCGAAGTGGTGGGAGACCAAGCCGGGGGCGACGCCCGCTTGCTCGGCCACGGCGCGGATGCTGGTCGCCCCTGAGCCCTGATCGGCGAAGAGTTGCATCGCCGCATCCCGTATCCGGGCGCGGGCGGTGAAATCGCCGGCTGGACGCATGGCCAACATACTAGTCGCATGACCAGTCGACTGGTCAAGCGTTCAATGCTTAAGGTGGACCGATGCAAGCCACCTCGCAGACCACCGCCGCCGCGCCGATCGAGGTCGTGTGGGCGACCTTGACCAATCACGTCGGGATGAAGAGCTGGGG
>Ga0190272_10000866_pt1 | contig 14739 bp, 9 predicted proteins | sample Popmic504T_FD_133746 | JGI IMG/M metagenome (GOLD analysis project Ga0190272, IMG submission 133746) | Populus adjacent soil microbial communities from riparian zone of Shoshone River, Wyoming, USA - 504 T | ecosystem: Environmental > Terrestrial > Soil > Riparian zone | place: USA: Wyoming... | reverse complement strand
CGTAGGAGCTAAGTAGGACAGACATTCCCGTCTGTCTCACTTTTTGAAAAGCGCCTGTTGAAGACAACGAACATACTACGCAACAAGAGACAGACAGGAATGTCTGTCCTACTAAGACCATGAACCACTACTCAAACGAACTCGAGCTTGAAGCGGTCGTGCACGGTTTCGAAAACTGTACCACCGCCAAAGAGGCGTTTACGCATCGCCAGCATCTAACAGTGGCAGTTTGGTATCTGTATGAATCAAACGAGGCGCAAGCGCTCGAGAAGATGCGTTCCGGCTTGCTTCGTTTTCTGGGCCATCACGGCGTCGCTCAAGGTAAGTATAAGGAGGATTTGACTGTCTCGTGGCTTAATCTGATTAAGGACGCGATCGATGAGATGGATTCGAATCTTGGACTGCTTGAGATTACAAACAAGGTTCTGGATCGGCTGGGTGACTCAAAACTTGTAAGCAATTCTGGTTCTAGTCCGCGAACAGCCGACGGCTGACACAAAAGCGCGTGAGAGTTAAATCAACCCTCACGCGCTTTTTGTCTTACGGTTCACCAGTTCTAAAGCAGCTTTGCGGAAACTGCTTTCGTCAATGGATTCACCGTAATGCGCACCACCTTCGTGAGTGCTAACGGTCCCGTCCCAGAGCTCCCAGCGCCTGCGCCACCTCCTGCCGGTGCTCCGGCCGCCCCTGCCTCGCCGCCGGCGCCGCTTGCGCCACGCTGAAACGCAGTTACGACAACGTCAAAGCTGAACAACTCCGCAGCCTGGTCGTTGAACTGCAACGTCCGATTGCCGGTTATCTCGGCGGCGGTAAACTCCTGGTCCGCACCCAGCAGGTTTGAATAACCAAACAGCGCGGCATTGCTAAGGCTCCTGCCGTTTCCTCCGTTGTCAGCATTCTTCACACTGACGGTTCCTGAAGCCGAAGTTATGCCCACGATGTTCAGTTCAACTAACGGCACATAAGCCGAGGTTGAGTTGTTGGCAATATTCAAGTCCATCCTGAACACGCCGCCGCTGAAGCTCACGTTAGACATCGCTGTTTTGATTACAGAAGTGATGTCTACCTTACTTCTACGATCAACCTGAATTGACGCGGCATTACTGGGCGCAGTCACGTAGAAACCGATCTGACCCGGAGCTAGTCCGCTGACCCGATAGGAAAGCTCGCCATTTGGTTGATCCGTGAGCGCCAGGGTGGTTGCTCCGGTGCTCCCGATGAGTTCGTAGTTTGTACCATCCGTTGAGCGTTCAACTTCGTAGCTGCTCGCGCCAACTGTCGGTTGCCAACTCAAGGTGATCGAGCCGTCGAAATCGACGGGTTTGCCCTGAGCGTCTGTGAAGTCGCCCGCGATTCCCTGCATGACTGGCGGGGCGTTGCCCTTAGTCAGTTTGGTAATTACTGTGAATTCGGTGCCGACACTTGAAAAGCCAATGACGCGGTGCGTGTACGTGCCCGGCCGATTGACGGTGACGCTCACGAACTCGCCGCCGACTCCATTGCCCGACTGCGTAACGATCTCACCATCGGGTCCGAGAAGTTGATAGTCAATGTCAGTCTGGCCCGTCTCGCCTACCTGCATCCACTCCGTAGTCGCCTCAATGCGGAAAGTTGAGGCATCGACGTTGAACGGAATGTCCTTGTAAGTGACACCATTAAGTTCAGCTTGGAAGCCGAGTGTATCGCGCTGCGCGCCCCCATCACCTGCGGGCATGATGTCGGTAACCACGCTGGTTACTACGATAGGCTCGTTTGGCATGGACGGACCCGGGCGGAAGAAAAACGGCATCCGCAGAGATTCGCCGCCGTCGGATCGTCGCGCCGTAACGAACCATTGCATCTGAATCTGTTCAAAGACAATAGACGTGCCGTAGGTCTTGGCCGCCATTGTGTCGCGAAGCATATCTCCGTTCACGCTGGCGTTAACGGTGAAGCTTGTCTCGCCGCCCGCAGGCACGTTGACGCTCGCCTGCGAAGTCGCGATGTTAATACCGGCGAGTTGCAGGTCGCGATTGTTGGCCACGGCGAGATCGTATGAGCCACCCTGGCCTGAAAGATCGCGAATGGTAACCGTGATGGGCGCGGTATGCGTCACACGGCTATTGATGACCGGCACTTCACCAAAGGAGTGGCTGCCGAGAATCGCCGGCTTATCCATTGGACCTTGGGGATCGGAGTTAGTGACGCCCATTAATGCTTTGGCGTTAATCGCTTCAGGAACGTCAACCAGACCGCTGCCCTGGGCAATGATCGAATCTGCCGTGGTGTGGCCGTCCGCTTTAGGCGCGCCGGACTGGTCGCGCATGTTCGTTGACGTGTTGATAAGCACCGTGCGGATAATGTCTGGTGACCAGTTTGGATGTGCCTGTTTGATAAGTGCGACTACGCCTGCAACGTGCGGTGTCGCCATCGAGGTGCCGTCGAGGTGCGCATACTGCGGTGTGTTTTCGAGAGTTCCGAGTGCGCCAACCACGCTTGCCGGCGGTGCGGCAGCCAGGACTGCCACGCCTGGCGCTGAAACGTCAGGCTTCACTTGGCCGAGCCCACGCACTGGACCGCGCGAACTGAAGTCGCCCATCTGGCCAACAAAGCTGGCGCTCGTAAATGGATTCATCCGAATCGGAAGTTCAGAGACACTTCCGTTGGCCGGGTCTTCGGCGTTGTTATCTGTCGAGGAGATAGCATCAAGCAGCGCCTCGCCGTCTTCGGGCGCGATCGTCGCTGCCGGAATAAGAGTCTTTACACCACTGACGGTTCCGCGGCTGTCGAAAACAATGACGCCCACAGCACCGGCATTAAAGGCCTGCATGATGATGTCAAAGTTTGTCGCTCCAAGAGCGTCCCTAACGAGAGCGATGCGGCCGCTAACGCTTGCGGGCCACGTTCCTTCTGCCAGGCTGACGTAGGCGTAACGTTGGGCCATCGAGGATGCCGGTAGGCTGGCGCTGCCCTGCATCGGGAATAAGGTGATGCGGTTGAAGCCCGCAGCGGTTGAAAAATTATTTGCTGGTGTGATTGCTCCAGTTGCAGCCGACGGAAATGCCGAAGCTTGTAACAACTCACCCGACCAGAGTGATGCGGCTGCTCCCGGATGCGTGGTCGCGCCGACTGAGATGACGTGAACGCCCGCTGCGGGTGAGCCAGTCGTGCCTTCGCCGGGTCCGGAATTGCCTGAAGCCGCAACGACAGTTGCGCCAGTCAACGCTGCATTACTACATGCGATGGCCGTCACGTTATCCGGCCCACCACCCCCACCTAAACTGAGGTTGATGACGTGCGCAACCGGCTTCGTGTGCAGCCCTGTTAGCGTGAACGGCGAAACCGAATCCTCGAGGGCCATAGTTATGTCAGCAGCCTCGCATCCGCCAATTGATGGAAGCCCCAGGCTCCCAGGGATCGACCGAATGTTGCTGCACACTGTGTAGGACATTAGCTTCGCTTGCGGGGCGACGCCGTGCAGATCAAATTCGTCCCCGGTAAGCGGAACGCCGTCGGGGCCGGGGTGTCGCGCCAGGTATCCAGCTGCTGTCGAAGCGACGTGCGTGCCGTGGCCAAAGCCGTCGTTTGCGGCGATGTCAGTCAGCGGCAGGTTGTAGATAACTTTTTTGTTTGTGCTCACACCGGCTGCCTCGGGAGCGACGCCGAGTCGTGGCGGAGTTGGATCGCCTCCGAACATTGGGTGCGTCCAGTCAATCCCTGTGTCGAGAACTGCGATGTTGACTCCGTAACCTTCATAGCCCTCGGCGATATTATTGTCGGGGCCAAGATGTTTTACCGAACCGTAAACCTGCGGCGCGCGGATGTAGTCGACGCTCTTGTGAAGCACCGGCTGAAACAGTTCGTTCCTGTGAACTTTCTTCACCTGGGGCATGCTTTCAATCGCAGAGATAGCCGAACGCGGCACCCTCAACGCCACGCCATTGAGCACAAGCGTATAGCGAAGCTGCACGGTGGCCGCGCTGCTCCCGTCAGGATTCTTCACATTGCGCGACATCGCCGTCGCGCTTACGCCACTACTACTCAGCGCGGTTAGGAATTGATCCTGCTTCGCGCGCAACTGCTCACGGTAGGATTGCAGCGCTGTGGCAGAGATGGGCTGGCCGGCCCTTTCGGCTCTGGCTTTGTAAACAGCGCCGGGCTCGTCCTTGAGTTCAACGATGATTGAAGTGGAGGCATCGGTGGCCGTGGCCGGGTTCGTAGCCGTTTGATTGATCAGCACTACTGCCACAACTAGAAAAAGCAGCACGGTTAGAACCGAGCGAAGCTTGGTGAATTTGTCGAACATCTCAAGGCCTCCTAAAAAATTGACGGGTTGGTTCTGCGACAGCCCGTGGGTTGGTTTACTCATGGTGACAATTTAATGGAGACCACTTGAGAAAAACTTGAGGTGGTTTTGGAGAAACTGTCTGCTAATGAGTCACGCAAAACGGCGGAATTGCTCGGGATTTTTGGCCTTGAGTCAAACTTGAGACGTTAAACGAGGTTTACGGCAATATTCGCTTCAGCTTGGGGGTTGGAATTGTAGGGGCGGCACTCCGTGGCCGCCCCATCGGTGTGGGAAGTTCGCGTGACCGGCTGACTGCGTCCGTTCGACAGACGGGGCGGCCACGGTGTGCCGCCCCTACAGATAAGTTCCGGGTTAATGCGGCCGTGTTTCGCTTCATTAGTGCGTCGCGAAAACCCCCTTCCCACGCACCATCGCGGCAGAGCCGCTTATCTCACCAGCGACACCGACTTGGTCAACGGGTTGACTGTGAATCGAAGCTTAGTTCCTCCCAGCAACCCGCTGCCCGGCGAACTGGCTCCTGAGGTTGTGCCTCCGCTCGAAGAAGACCCGGCCGATGTGCCTCCGCCTTCTGCGCCCCCGCCAGAACTTCCGCCACTGCCGGCGCCTCCAGCCGCGTCAGGCAAATGCCCTCGCACGCCAACCGTGAACTGGAACATCTCTGCCATCGGATTATTGAATTGCAACTGGCGCGATCCACTCGTCTCGCCCGGTACCAGACGCTGATCTGATCCAATCTGCGAGATGTAATCAAACGTCGCGGGTGAGCTAACGCCGTTGCCGCCGTCGTCTGCATTCTTCACACGCACGTTGCCGCTGCTTGAGGTTACCTGAGTAACAATCATCTTCATTGGCGAGAAGACAGACGTGTCTCCGGAAATGTTTTTCAGTGTCTGATTAAATTGAAATATTCCGCCGGTGAAACTCAGCGAGCCGTCAACCATCCTGGCTTCGATCATTGACGTGATGTCAGCCTCCAATCGCCGATCAACGACAACGGTCCTCACCGCGCTTGGCGGCCCTGCCAACAATCCATGCTCAACCGTGTATAGACCACGCACGCGATATTGGTATGTGCCGTTTGCGCGGCCGGAAAAGTTGTTGGTCGTTTGTCCCCCCGGAACGTCAGCCACGGTGGTCCAGGTTCCGCCGTTATTGTTCGACTCCTCAATGCGGAACTGAGCCGGCGAGTTAGTGCCCGTAGCCGCGAAGCTCAGCCCGTAGCTGCCGTCGATATCCGTCGCGGGATCTCCGCTGAATTCCGTGCCGCTTGCGTTGTTCAGGTTTGGAGCAAACATCAAAACCGTCGGAGCGATTGCGCGATACTGGAAGGGCATGCGCAATGTTTGCCCACCGTCATTACGCACCGCCGTCACGTACCATTCAATCTGCGTCGGGTTTGCCGGAACCGACTCGCCGTTGACGCTGATGTTCACGTTGAAGCTCGCGCTGCCGCCGCCCGGCACTTCCACCGACGAGATCGACGTGCCTGTTCCGTCCGTAAAGCTGACGGACACGCCGGTCGGCAGATTCCGCACTGCACTTGAGCTCAGGTTATAAACGCCACCACCGTTCCCATTCGTCACATCAGTGATGGTGACTGTTTGCGTCTTCGAGTTTGTACCGATAACACCGGCAATCGGTACTGCGCCAAAGCTGTGACTGCCTAGGAAATCTGGATTGCCGGGTGACGTGGAGGCCAACGCCCCGAAGGTGCGGTTGGTCACGACACCGTCAGCCATACTGATGTTCCCGACGCCCATCAACGCCTTTGCGTTGGCCGCGGCGAAGGCCTCCACGTGGCCCGCGCCCTGCTGGTTAAGAGTCTGCGTGCCATCCGCGACGGGCGTGCCGTCCGAATGGCGCAGATTGGTCGCATTGTTCATGATCGCCGCCCGAATCATTGAGGGAGTCCAGCCTGGGTTCTTTTGCTTGACCAGGGCTACTACGCCGGCAGTCATTGGAGAACTCATGGACGTGCCCGAAGCTGAGATGTAGCCGGTCGGGTCAAACATCGTCGCGGTGTTGGTGCCGACGCCGCCGACCCGCACGGTTGCCGAAAGTACGGAGACGCCCGGCGCAGTCACATCCGGCTTGATCATACCGAAACCCAACACGTGGCCCTTTGAACTAAAGTCCGCCATGTCAGGCTCAAACAGCAGGGCTTTGTTGAGGCGCATCTGATTTGGCGAGATCGCGCCGAAGGTAGTTGAGCCGATGGCATCTTTCAAGTAAACGCCGTTTGCCCTCGAGATGCCGACTACAGGAACAGTCGACTTCCGGACAGTCGCAGCAGTCAGCTCGCCGTCTACATTGTTGTAAACAACGACTGCTATAGCGCCTTTGGCGACGGCGAAAGCAGCCTTGTTTGAGAAGAGTCCCGAACCCGCGGCGGGCGCTGGCGGTGGCGTATTGACGGTGCCGCCGCGCTCTATCAAGGCGATCTTGCCGCGCACAGAGTCGGGCACCTGGTCGGGGGTCTCAGCCAGCCCGCAAAATACGTAGTTGTTAGCGATATCCAACGTTATGGGCGCGCCGCCATCCAGCGGGAACGCCTTCATGCCCGTGCGGTTCCCGCCGCCCACTTCATCAAGCTTGTTCGGCGCGGAGCCGGGATCGATGCTCGCGCCGACCGTGAGCACGCGGCGGCCTGAGCCAGGCGAGCCGATGGTCCCTTCGCCGGTCGGGAACGCGGGCACTGGTCGACCGCTGTTCCCTGCGGAGGCAACGACCGTCGTGCCGGCAAGCGTCGCGTTGTCGCAAGCGATTGAGGTCGGGTAGTTTGGATCGTTAACGTTTTCAGCGCCGAGGCTCAGATTGATGACGTGCGCCACCGGTTTCGGATAGCCCGCGAGAGTGAACGGCTGCACCGCGTCTTCAACCGCCATGATGATTGAATGGGCGGCGCCGGCGCCGACTGTCGAAAGAACCTTGTAGCCCATAATCCTGGCCTGCGGGGCGACACCGTGAATTGACACATCGTCGGCCGTAAGCGGCAGACCGTCCGGCCCTGGCGCTTTCGACAGGTATCCGGCCGCGATGCCGGCTACGTGCGAGCCATGACCAAAGTCATCCTGCACTGCGCCAGCGGTCAGGTTCAGATAATACGGGACCTTGGGATTTGGGTTCGTAGCAGCCACTGATGGTCCAACGCCGAACCGCGGGGGCGTTGGGTCGCCTCCAAACATCGGATGGAACCATTCAACGCCAGTGTCTACCACTGCAATGTAGATTCCTTCGCCATGCACGCCGCCTGTGTTGAGCGTATCGCCCATCTTGATTTGCGGCGGCTGACCGTAGAGCGAAGGCGCGCGCGTGTATTTCACGCCGTTGTCCAGGTGCAAAGCAATCGGTTCATCGATGTGCACCGACTTCACCTGGCCCATGCCTTTGATGGTGTCGATAGCTGAAACGGGCACGGTGAGCGTTAGGCCATTGTAGACGTAGTTGAAACGAAACTGGATGTTGCTGACCTCCCCGTTTGGTCCATTCGGCGCGTTAACGCTGACCAGATTGTAGTCGACACCTGCAGCACTCAGTTGATTCAGGAAGTGGTTCTGTTCCGCGATGATCTGCTGGCGGTACGCTTGCAAATCGAAATTCTGGCCTCGTGCTTCCGCCGCCGCTTTGGCGACGATGACGGGATCAGACTTCAACTCCACAATTACCGGTTGCGCGGCCGCAAAGGTCCGGACAAGTAAATCACCGGCCACCAAACTCGCAGCCAAAAGCACCACCACAATCAGGGTAAGCGCAGACATCTTGATAAACAGATTTCGCGACATGGCTCCAACTCCTCTCATGGACTCTCGGTTTAATGTCTGGATACAGTCCCAGCGTTATCAGTATCCGGAAACGGCTTGAGAAAAACTTGAGGCGCGGTAGCGAACGATTTAGGCTGAAAGTTGTGGGGTTTTGCTGGGAAAACGACGGTTGAGGAAAACTTGAGGCTGGGCTGGAGTTACTTCTTTTGTCCGGACACGATTAGAACCTGAGCAGGAAAGTCCATGTTGCCGTTTTCGAAGAACCCGGATACCGCTTGCGCAGTTGCAGCTTTCACAGCTGCTACCTCGTTCGAATTTAGCTGCGCCAGCTTGCTTCTGAACGTGTCAGACATTTCCGTCCGCAATGTCCAAAATCCTTCGATGTCGATCGGGTCCTCAATGCGAAAAGGCACCGTCTCCTCGGTAACTTCAATAGCTCCGGCGTCGGTAAATACCTTGGCGAGTTTTCCAGGTCTCGCAAAGCGGAAAGCTGTCGGCGCATCCTCGTCCTCAGGCTCAGCTGGCACGAATTGATCTAGCACCTCGCTGATGACACTGAAGAAAGGATTCGCCTCACGAGATCCCCAAACGAGCAATACAATTCTCCCACCCGGTTTCGTAACTCGCAGGATTTCGCCTAAGGCAGACTTCGGGTTAACGAAAAACATCGCTGACAATCTGCCAACCACAACGTCAAACGTGTTGTCGGGAAATGGAAGGCGCTCGGCGGGAGACTGATGAAATGTGATGTTCGATAATCCTCGCCGCTCCGCTTCGTTGCGCGCCGTTTGGACCATCCCGGCTGCAGGGTCGGTGTAGGTCACGCCGCCTGATTCTCCGACAATCGCCGAAAGCGTCAACGATGGTTCACCGCTTCCACCGCCAATGTCGAGTATGGATTGTCCTGATCGAAGATCTGCCGCGGTGACGAGTGCGCGTGTGAGCGGCGCAAACATCGTTTCAATCGTAGCTTGATGTTTTTTCCAATATTGCGAAGAGGTTTCCCAGGTGGCTACGACTTCGTCGGCATCCCTGACGGTCGTCAATTTCGTCATTTATTTGGGCTCGAGCGGAAGGCCTGCTTTCTCCCACGCTTCGAGGCCTCCGAATAACGGGTGGACGTTTCTGTAGCCATTCGCGGAGAGCTTTTGCGCTACGCTCGCTGCCGACGCTTCATGTGGGCAGGTGCAATAAGTGATTACCGTTCGCTCGTGTGATATTTCCGAAAAGTGTTGCTCCGCTCCTTCGTCGGGAACCCGCAATGCGCCCGGGACCTTGGTCTCGGCTTCATCCCAGGCTTTGGGATTGCGCGCATCGACAAAAGTAAATTCTTCGCCACGATCCATTCGGGCTTTCACTTCATCGATCGTCACTCTGGTTGTTTCCATGAAATCCTCCTCCCCCAACATTACAGGCTACGCCATATCAAATAAAAGAACTTCCGACGGCTCGCGACCCTTGATTTCAAGCGTTGCCTCATCCGAAATCGCTGCACCATCGCCCTGCTGCAGATCGACGCCATTAAGAGTTATTTCGCCGCGGGCAACTTGCACCCAGCCCTTCCTTTTCCCGCCGAAGCTATGTGTAACAGCTTGTCCCGCATCGAGCTTCGTCGCGTAAACATCTGCGTCCTGATTGATCGTAACCGAATCTCCGCGTCCGTCAGCCGACGCGATCAAACAAAGTTTTCCCTGTTTCAACTTATCAGCAAACATCTTCTGCTCATAGCCAGGTTCCAAACCCTGCGCGTTCGGCATGATCCAGATCTGCAACAGATGTACGGCGTCGCTAGCCGAAGGGTTTGCTTCGCTATGGGCTACGCCGGTTCCGGCAGTCATTCGCTGCACTTCGCCGGGCTTGATGATTGACCCGTTCCCCATGCTGTCTTTATGGGCGAGACCGCCTTCCAGCACGTAAGTAATGATCTCCATGTCTCGATGCGAGTGGGTCGGGAAACCATGTCCGGCCGCAACTCGATCTTCGTTGATGACGCGCAGACTACCGAAACTCACATGCTTCGGATCGTAGTATCGATCAAATGAAAACGTGTGATAGGTGTCCAGCCAACCGTGATCAAAGTGACCGCGTTCTTCTGCTTTACGAATTGTGATCATTGTCTTCATTGATGCAGTTCAGAGTTCAACCTTCAGGTTGTGCTTTCGGCGAGGCGCAAGCTGAAGCTTAAACTCTGAACTATTAGCCTGATTTCAAGTTCATCGAATCCAAAAACACTTTTACTAGTTCATTCAACCCTTCGGCATCTTCTTCGTCAAACCTGGCCAGCGATGGACTGTCGAGATCGAGCACGCCAATCAATTCACCGTCTTTGACAAGTGGCATCACGATTTCAGAGTTTGACGCAGTGTCACAGGCGATATGCCCCGGAAATTCATGGACGTTCTCTACAATAATCGTTTGCCGCTCTTGAGCCGCGGTACCGCAAACGCCTTTGCCGATTTCGATGCGCACACAAGCAGGTTGCCCCTGAAACGGGCCAAGCACAAGCTCACCCTCTTTCAATAAATAGAATCCGGCCCAATTCACATCAGGCAGCGAGTGATACAACAACGAGGAGAAGTTTGCCGCATTGGCAATGAAATCGCGCTCCCCTTCGAGCAGACTGCGGAGCTGCGATTGCAACAGCGCGTACAACTCCGCTTTCGAATTCGTCTCTTGGTGTGCAAGCTGAAAAGTCATAGTTCACACGTCGATATCGAAATTCCGAGACGCGGAGCGATCTGATTAACACCGTGTCTTCAGCCCGGTGATCAGGATCGCTTAATATTACGGGAACCGTTTTAACGGTTTTGTTGCGTCGCCATCACGAGAAACCGTTGAAACGGTTCCAGGAACACACAGCGTGACACGCGACCACCGGGCTAAAGCCACGGTGTAAATGAGATCGCTCCGCGTGTCCACCGCTAATGTACTGCCCTCTTAGCTACTTTTCACCCCCGCTTCCCGAACGCCTGATGCTAATCACCACGGATTTCGAAACCGGCGTATTGCTTTTCTCCGCCACGCTACGCACCGGAACCAGCACGTTTGTCTCCGGAAAATAAGTGGCGGCACAACGGCGCGGAATGCTGTATGGCACTACAGCAAATCGTCGCGCCACACGCTCCTCGCCCTCAAAGTGGCTGATAAGATCGACCAAATCACCCTGCTTAAGATTGGCTTCCTTCATATCGTCTCGATTAAGAAAGACAACCCTTCGTCCGTTGTAGACTCCGCGGTAACGATCGTCCAACCCGTAGATCGAGGTATTGAATTGATCGTGACTGCGGATGGTCATCATCAAATACTGATCCGGACGCAGATCATGTTTCGGCAAACCATGCACCGTAAACACAGCGCGACCGCTGGGAGTTTTGAACACACGCTGACGGGGAGCACTCGGAAGATAAAACCCTCCCGGCCGGCGCACGCGAACGTTGTAGTCATCAAATCCGGGAACCACTTTCTCGATGCGATCTCTAATCCGATCGTAGTCGGCAATCAAAGCTGACCAGTCGACGTTTGAACGCTCGCCAAGAGTAGTCATCGCCATGCGCGCCACAATCGCCGGTTCGCTTAAGAGCTCCGGCGAGGCCGGTTTCAGAAATCCTCTTGAAGCCTGCACTACCGCCATTGAATTCTCTGTCGTAACAAACTGCGGGCCGCTGGTTTGAACGTCCGTTTCGGTTCTTCCCAGGCACGGCAAAATCAGGGCCTGTTCGCCGGTAATCAAATGCCCTCGATTGAGCTTCGTTGAGACGTGGACGGTCAGGGTGCAACGACGCAATGCTGTCGCAGTGAATTCGGTGTCCGGCGTCGCAGACAAAAAATTGCCGCCCAGGCCGAAGAAGACACGAGCACGTCCATCGTGCATCGCCTGAATCGCATTCACCGTGTCGAACCCATGACGGTAAGGAGGTTCAAACCCGAACTCCGCGGCGAGGTTATTCAGAAACCAGTCGGGCGGCCGTTCCCATATACCCATTGTCCTGTCGCCCTGAACATTGCTATGTCCACGCACAGGACACAGTCCCGCGCCCGGCTTTCCAATCTGGCCACGCAGCAGCATCAGGTTTACGATCTCCTGAATATTGGCCACGGCGTTTTTGTGTTGCGTGAGCCCCATGGCCCAGCAGAAGATGGTGTGCTCAGATTCGAGAAATATCTCCGCGGCCTCTTCGATGTCGGTTCGTCTTATGCCGGATTGCTCTACGATTTCGTCCCAACCAACGTCTCTTAAAGCGGCGGAAAACGCTTCAAACCCCTGGGTGTAATCGCGAATAAACCCGTGGTCGAGAATACCCGGACGCTTTTCTTCCTCAGCCAGGACTGCCTTCATGATTCCCTTCAGCAGCGCAACATCGCCATTGATTCGAACTTGCAGAAACAGGTCGGCGAGAGTTGTGCCGGCGCCCAGCCAGCCCAAAACATGCTGCGGATGTTTGAAGTTTGTCATGCCGACTTCAGGTAGTGGATTAATATGCACCAGCCGGCAACCATTCTGTTTCGCTTTCTCGAGCGCGCTCAGCATGCGCGGGTGATTCGTGCCGGGATTTTGCCCAATCACGAATATGGCCTGGGCCACATTGAAGTCTTCTAACGTGACGGTTCCCTTGCCTGCCCCGATCGTTTCGCCTAACGCAGAACCGCTGGACTCGTGGCACATGTTTGAGCAATCAGGAAGGTTGTTTGTGCCAAACTTGCGGACGAAGAGTTGATAGAGAAAAGCTGCCTCGTTGCTGGTCCTGCCGGAGGTGTAAAAGATGGCCTCGTCGGGATGATTCAGAGAATTGAGCTCCGCGGCGATGAGCGAAAACGCGTCGTTCCAGCTTATTGGTTCGTAGTTAGTCGCACCGGCGCGCAGGGCCATCGGATGTGTAATACGGCCCTGGGTGCCCAGCCAGAAGTCAGACTGGTTAGACAGATCGGCGACGGTCCACTTTTGAAAAAACTCCGGCGTAACGCGTTTGATTGTGGCTTCATCGGCGACGTGTTTGGCGCCATTCTCGCAAAACTCGGCGTGCGAACGATCACCATCGGGTTCTGGCCACGCGCAACCGGGACAATCAAAACCGGTTTTCTGGTTAAGTTGCAGCAGAGTGCGCACACCTCGCGTTAGCCCCATTTCGCTCAACGTATGTTTCGTAGTAGCAACTATCGCGGGAATGCCGCCCGCTGTTTTGCTGGGCGACTCGATTTGAACTAAACGAGTCTCTTCAGGAGTTTGAGCGCTGATCTCAGTTGATGTGGGTTCCCGATCTGACATCTTGTAAGCACCGATGCTTGATTGTATTTCGTCGGAGAGTGATTACAAAACGATGGGGTGGATACTTACAGAACCGCGCGCAGTAGCGCCGGATGCCAGGTGAACCTTGCCCTTTGTACTTTGTGCTTTGTGCTTTGTGCTTTGTGACCCTGCACGTTCGAATTTTCAAAGCACCAAGTTCAAAGCTCAAAGTACCGAGTTCAAAGTACAAAGCACTAAGGGCGCCTTTGGCATCCGGCGCTACCGCGCTCGGTTCTGTATCTTAACTGTTTGTCCAACCACAAGTTTTCCGCCTTGCAGAACGCGCGCGTAGATTCGCGAATACCCTGGATGGACCTTTTGCGAAATGCGCTGATACTTGCCGTCCACAAAGTAATCCGGAATCGTATTGCACGGTGTGGTGTAGCTGGTCAGCTCGATGAGCACTTCATTACCCAGCGCCAGCTTTGTCTCTGGCTCCAGCCTGCTCCAATCGAGGCCTGAGATCGTTATATTCTCTCCGACCGCGCCGGGGAAGATTGGGTGCCCTTCGAACTGCAGCTCAAGAATTCGCTCAAGTGAAAAGAGACAGAGAGCGCGTTCGGGTCCGCCATGAATCTTAGGGAAGCGATGATCGTCGCCACTGATTCCAAGTTCATTGACCGTGGCTTCGCGCACAGCGAATTTAGGTACGCCGCCGGGAGAAACGTTTAGTTGAAATATGCGTCCGGTCATTTCAGTCAAAGGCTTAGTAAGATCAGAATTTGATTGGCGAATTGTACTATGAAGATTATCTCAGGCTTGAACATCCATTAGATTAGAGGGACTCCTGGTCACCTCTCAGGTTGGGAAGGAGGGCTTGCCCCCGCTCTTCCGTTGATTACCTCAGTTGATGAAAGTAATTCTGCACCTTCAATTGTTGCTTGCGCACGGTGATTGAAGTTGGCTTTATGAGTTCATGGTTGAACATGCCCGACGAAGAGCGGGGGCAAGCCCTCCTTCCTAACCTGAGAGATCGCCGGGATTCCTTTTTCAACTGAACGGGTGCGAGTTGCTATGCTGCAACAAAAATTTGACTTGCCCGCGCGTTTGGCTTAAAAGCTTCTACTCTTCTTAAAATGGATCTTACAACCGTTGATTCTGTCATCAGGGGAAACAACTACATGACTCGTCTAATCTTCCGTGGGATCGCCCTGTCTTTACTCGTGATCGGCATAAGCGCTGTAGCCGCTGCCCAGGTCAAACCCGGTCGCGATCCAAACCAGCCCATCGATGAGGAATACACAAAGAAGATTCGCGAATACACCACCGAGATCTTTTTTAACTCGCCCTTAACCGATTATTTGCCCGCTTCAACGCGCGTCCCGACTCCGAAAGAAGTGCTTGGCGACGTTGCCGGCGCGCCTGGCAAACTACCTTATGCTGAGGACGTGCATCGCTACATGCGT
>Ga0190272_10000865_pt1 | contig 14742 bp, 14 predicted proteins | sample Popmic504T_FD_133746 | JGI IMG/M metagenome (GOLD analysis project Ga0190272, IMG submission 133746) | Populus adjacent soil microbial communities from riparian zone of Shoshone River, Wyoming, USA - 504 T | ecosystem: Environmental > Terrestrial > Soil > Riparian zone | place: USA: Wyoming... | reverse complement strand
ATCGTTGGGTGGGGGGTACGTCATCGTTGGGTGGGGGGTACGTCATCGTTGGGTAGGGGGTACGTCATCGATGACGTAGGGGGTACGTCATCGATTGGGTGGGGGGTACGTCGTCGATGACGTGGGGGGTACGTCATCGATTGGGTGGGGGGTATGTCATCGATGACGTGGGGGGTACGTCATCGATTGGGTGGGGGCACGTCATCGATGACGTGGGAGGTACGTCATCGATTGGGTGGGGGCACGTCATCGATGACCTGGGGGGTACGTCATCGGCTCCGCAGCGTGAGCGGCAACCGGGACGCCGATCGCGGCTTGCGGTGACAACCGGTGCTGAATTCGTCACCTCGGCGACAAGAATCGTGAAACGGGGTGCCGGTAGAGTGTTCCCATGCGAGCTCAGTGGGTTCTGGCTTTCTTCTTCTGCGTTGCGGCGCGCGCCGATGTGCTGGTCGTGGCGTCGTCCGGCGCCTCTCACGTGACACTGATCGATCCCGATTCGCGGACGAAACTGGCCGAGGTGGCCGTGGGCAAGGGGCCGCACGAGGTGATCGCGTCGCGGGACGGCAGATACGCGTGGGTGGCGGACAGCGGCGGGACGACGATCACGCTCGTCGATCTGAAGAAGCGGAAAGCGGCGAAGACGTTGGCGCTGAACGACTGCGGGCCGCACGACCTCGCGCTGCCGCGGTCCGGCAAGCCGTTGTTCGTCACGTGCGCGCGGCAGAAGGCGCTGCTCGAGATCGACCCGTGGAGCGGCGCCGAGTCGAAACGGCACGACCTCGCCGTCGAGGGCGCGTGGATGACCGCGGTCTCACGCGACGGGGCACGCGCGTTCACGGCGAATCTCGAAGGCGGCGGAATGACCGCGATCGATCGTGCGAACGGCCGCGTCACGAACGTGAAGACCTCGGAAGGGGAAATCGGCATCGACGTGACCACGGACGGCCGTCAGGTCTGGCTCGCGAACCTGTCGACGCACAAGGTGACGGTCTTCGACACCGCCACGAATCAGGTGCTGTGGACCTTCGACACCGGCGCGGAGTCACCGTCGCGGGTGCGCTTCACGCCGGACGGCAAGCGCGCGGTCATGACCTTCGGGATGACCAAAAAAGTCGGTGTCTTCGACGTCGCGACGCGCAAGGCGCTGCAGTGGATCGACATCGATTCCGGCTCGAAAGTGCTCACCATCTCCCCCGACGGCCGCAAAGCCGCGGTGAGCGCACCGCACAAGGACGCCGTGCTGATCCTCGACCTGGTAAACGGAAAGCTGCTCGGAAAGATCGAGGTCTCGGGCAAGCCGGACGGCGTGGCCTGGGCCGGAAAACAGGTGACGCGCCGGCCATAGCGCGGGTGGCGTGGGCGGGGGCTATGGACTGCGGCGACCGCAGGCGCCGCTTTCACTGCCTTCGGTACCACAGCGACTCCGCACCACGAACGGCAGTGAAAGCGGCGTCTGCGGCCGCCGCAGTCCATAGCCCCCGGCGCGTGCGCGATTCGCGGCACCAGTGCTCCGGCACCGCTTTGCGAAAGAACGTCCGCGCGACGAACAGCGGCTCACCGAGATGGCGATTCAGTTACCCGGCACGCGGCGTGGCCGAGGATCCGATCGCCGCTCTGTAACGGGCTGGCGGTCGGCGTCCATCCGTTCGCGAGGCGTGCGTCGAGCAGTTCGTCCGCGGTAGGCTGATGGTCCCAGACCGAGACCGAAATGATCCCGCCGAGTCACGTTGCGTCGAACACGAGGAACGACCCGTCGCGGGCTCCGAACAACGCATCGTGCGTGTATTCGTCCTGGACGACGACATCGATGGGCTCGAGCCGCGGCTCCTGCCGCAGCGCCCATCGGAACGCCTGATCCAGCGTCGCCAGGTCAGCGGCTTCGGGCCGTAGGCTGTCGGCCTGACTCATGACGCCGATCATACAGCAGCGCCATGCCGAGGAACTCGGTGCACGCGGCGTCCGATAGGGGTATGCGACACACTAGACAGATCGTGGAGCGCTCTCACGAGGGCCCGCTGATAGCGCCGCAGAGCCCATGTGCCGCGCGCAAGCGCGGACTCGCTACAACCCGCGGACCTGTACGGCGGCCAGCAGGAGGCCGAAGCCGATGATCCACGACCATGTCGCGATGTCGCTGCTGACTTTGACGACGCCAAAGTGCGCGGCCAGGGCCACGACGTAAAGAATCAGACAGATGATCCAGACGATCTGTTTTGGAGCTTTTCCCGCGCCACGTGCCATCAAGGCCTCCTGTTTATGCCAGCGAGCCCCCGACTGTAGTCGAGATTCGCTCGCTGCCGCGGAGTTTCCTCGATGGCACGCGGGCGGGGCGCCGTCAGCGCTTCGCTTCCAGCTCGAGCACGGAGGCCGCGATCACCGCTTTCTCCTGCTGCCGCGGCTCGGTCAGCGGCTCGTCCGTGTCCAGGCGCTCGACGGAAGCGACCTGGTAGTCGAAGGCCAGCGGTGCCGAGGCGGCCAGCGACGGGGTGCACGGCGAGCCGGAAAGGTAACACTCCCCTTCACCGTCGGTGCACTGGGTCCACTTCTGCGTGGAGCTGGCCGAGGCCGGGTAGCAGGTGGCCCACGAGAAGCGGCAGGTCCAGCATTCGGCGGCCATGACGGGCGGGGCGGCCAGGACGACGAGCGAGAGAACGATGAGCAGCGAGGTGAATCGTTTCATTCGGAATCTCCTTTTCGGTGACGATGATCGGGCTTTGTCGTTTGGGAATGCAATCTTTATTTCCGTCCCTCGGGGTGACAGGAGGGGTGAGGCGGGGGAAGGGAGGGTTGGGCGGGGCGGCCGATCCGGATAACGGACCCATGGCGCCGGAGGCGTGGCGGCGAAGGACCTTCCCTCAGTCGATTCGACAACGTGTCATGGAGTGCGGACCGTGGAGCGGTGGGCTTCAGCCCACCGCGACTCTCGCAAAGAGGGTCCCGAGAGCGGCGGTGGGCTGAAGCCCACCGCTCCACGGTCCGTCGCGGAACCGCACTCGCCTTGGGCGGCAGGCATGACAACATGGCGTGTGGAGACTTTCGTTGGCGTACCGGGTCGATGACGTTCCGTGGTACTGGCGGCCGTTCTGGCTGGCTTGGTCGTGGGTCGTGGCGCTGGCGTGGCTGGCGTTGTTGATTGTGCTCAATGTGACTTGCCGGGTGCGGATTGAGGGCTCGGGGCAATTGGTGACGGGGGCGAATTACGTTTACTCCTTCTGGCACGAGTCGCTGGGGTTGTGGTTTGTGGCTTTTCTCCGGAGGCAGCGCGGGTATGCGTGGATGCAGCATCCCGCCGCGTACATGAAGCCCGTACACATCGTGCTGGACCTGATGGGGGTCCGCAAGTGTCTCGGCTCGAGTGGTGAGGAGGGGCGCAATGCGGCGGCGGTGCTGACGGAACTGGTGAGGAACGGGGCTTCGACGGTGATTACGCCGGATGGTCCCAAGGGGCCGCCTCACGTGCTGAAGAAGGGTGTGTTGCACGTTGCCGCCGGCAGTGGCGTGGCGGTGGTGCCGGTGCGATTGAAGGCTACGCCGTCACTACGTCTGCGCACGTGGGATGGCAAGTCTGTCCCGGTGCCGTTTTCGAAAATCATGGTGACGCTCGGGGCGCCGATCTACGTCAACGCTGAGAATTTCGACGAGGCGGCGCTGGCGATCGAGCGGGGCATGACGGCGTCCTGAACGGGCGTCAATGTTGTCGCTGGCAGGCGACAGCGCGCGGCCGCCACTCAACGCGCTCCTCAGAGCGCGATGGGATTTTGCGGTGGCACAAGCCTCGCGATGTGGCGGGGCCAGCAGTCACATTGCAGCAAAGGATGGTCATTGTGCGAGTCCAACAATCCCGGGTCCTCCCCATCGTGCTTCTTTTCCTCGGTTTCACCCTCGCCGGATGCCGCGCGGCGCACCCATTGGTGCCCGTCCCGGCCTCCCTGCAGGCCTCGTCCTCGGTGATGATGGTCGAGCGCAGCCGGAAGCTCTTCAATGACAAACCGATGAAGTTCGGCGAGTGGCAGGTTTCGGAGTTCCGGCGCGACCGCTGGCCGGAACGGGACGGTTTCCGCATCGGCCGCCGCAAGATCACGCTCAAGAAGTCGAGCCAGTCGACCGGCTATTCGTTCCTGCTCACCGGCAACGGCGAGCCGTGGGACTGCCACTGTGAACAGACCCGCCAGCGCCGCGGCCTGAGCGTCGGCTCCAGGGAACTATCCGTTCTTCTGACGCATGACGACCTGCTTCGCTGCGAATTACAGCGCACCGGCAGCGATGAGGTGTGGCAGTTCGAAGCGGGCGGCCGCGTGGGCATCGAGGCGGTCGATTACACGGGAAAACTGTTCAATGGCGAACACGTCGTGTTCCTCCGCGCCAGTAATGAGATCCAGGGGCTCGGCGAGCTCCCCGGCCCGCCCCTCGGCTATATCTTCGAGCGCGAAGGGCGCGACATTGCCAGCGCGGAGCTGATTCATCCGGGCGCGGTGCGGATTGCGGATACGACGGGCTCGGAGCGCGAGGCAATTGCCTCGGCCGCCGCCGCATTGCTTTTGCAGTCGTTGACGAAGATTCAGTGAGTTTCCGGTAAAGGTAAAAGGCAAAGGGTAAAAGGTAAAAGTCGCTTCGCGTCGTGCGGGTGGAACTTATCCATCCGCGTGGCTTCCTCCGTCCCCCTCTGTGTCTCTGTGCCTCTGTGGTGAATCTGAACGCGATTCGTTCAATGCACGCGCAGATTCACACAGAGACACAGAGGCACAGAGGGGACGGAGATCGCGTCAGATAGGTAAAAGGTAAAAGTCGCTTCGCGTCCTGGCAGACTTGTGGCCAGACGCGAAGCGGCTTTTACCTTTTACCTTTTACCCTTTACCTTTTGCCGCAACCTCAATAAGCGTTTTGTTTGCGCTCGATGGGTTTGGGCTTGCGGTCGTCGCCGAGGTGGACGTAGACGACCTGGGCCTCGGTGACGGTGACGCGGCGGTTGGGGTCCTCGGCGCGGATGGATTGGACGGTGACCTTGGTGGTGATGGAGGTCGTGCCGATGCGGAGGGTCTCGGTCCAGAAGCTCACCAGGTCGCCGACGAAGACGGGCTCGTGGAAGACGACTTTGTCCATCGAGACGGTGACCATGAGGTCGACGCCCTGGCGGCGCGCTTCGATGGCGCCGGCCTGGTCGATGTAGGACATGATCACGCCGCCGAAGATCGTGCCGTGCGCGTTGGTGTCGCGCGGCATCATGAGCACGCGGATCGCGGGCTCATCCCACTTCGGCAAGATCTCCGGCGGCGTCAATGAATCAGACCCCTGCCGGCGGCGCGCCCGGAATGGGGGTCGTGGTCGGACGGGTGATGTCGTCGTTCAACTGGACGTCGGCGGTCTTGCGCAGCCGGTCGAGCAGCACCTGGCGGAGCTGGCGGGCCTGCTGCTGGCGGAGACGGTCGGCGAACGAGCCGCGATTCTTCGCCAGGTCCTCGGACGTGACTTTCTTCTGCTCGACCACCTGGAAGGCCACGGCGCCGTTGCCGACGGTGACCGGACCCTGAAGCGGTCCGACGGCGGCCTTGAGCGCGGCGTCGGCGAAAGCGGCCGTGTCGCCCTGCAGGCCGGGGATGTTGCCCTGATGGTCGACGTTCACTTCCTGCGGCGCGGCCAGGCCTTTGGCGGCGATGGCGTCGACGGTCGGCGCGCCGGCCATCATCTGGGCGAGCTGGGCGCGGGCGGCGTCGCGGGCCTTCTGCATCTTGACGTCCTGCTCGACCTTCTCACGCACCTCGGCCAGGGACGACGAGCCGGCCCCGCGCGTCTCGGCGAGATAGGCGATGGCGATGCCCTGGTTCGTGCCGATCGGATCGCTCACGTCGCCGGGCTTGGCGGCGAAGATCCATTGGGAGAGCGGCTGGTTGTTCCCGAGGCCGCCGATGGCTTCGCCGCGGCCGAACCAGCCGCTGTCGTTCGAGGTCAGGCGGCCGGTGCCGAGGGCCGCGAAGGTCTCGGGAGTGCCGGGCTTGTTCTGCTTGATGATCGCGTTGACGCGGTTGATCTCGGTGCGGGCGATGTCGCGGGCCATGTCGTTGGCGGCATTGGCGGCCAGCGCGGGACGGGCCTGGTCGAACGGCTGCACGGTCTGGTCGCGGCGCTCGACGACCTTCACGATGTGATAGCCGTACTCCTGCGAGCGGATCGGGTCGCTGATCTGGTTGAGAGGGATGGAGAAGATGGCGCGCTCGAAGGTCTCGACGGTCTGGCCCATGTCGACCCAGCCCATGTCGCCGCCGTTGCCGGAGGACGACGGGTCTTCGGAGTTCGCACGCGCGAGCGCGGCAAAGTCGCCGCCGGCGCGCAACTGGGCGACGAGACCCTCGGCCTTGGCACGCGCGGCGGCGTCGGCCTGCGGGGTGGTGGTGGGGTCGGACTTTACGAGGATGTGCAGCACGTGGGCGGAGGCGGGACGCTTGAACTCGTCCTTGCGGGTCTCGTAGGCGCGGCGGAGCTGCTCGTCGGTGGGCTGCACCTCGGAGCGGATCTTGGCGTAGTCGGCCAGGATGTAACGCACCTTGCGCTGCTCGCCGTGGGCGTACTCGGCCTGATGGGCCTTGTAGTACGCCTCAACCTCGGCGGGCGTGACGGTGACGGTATCGGGCGTGGCGGCCGGGAAGAGGACGTAGCGCACCTTGGCGCTCTCATTCGTGCGGCGGTACTCGGCGTCGACCGCTTTCGGCGAGACGACGACGGAGTTCTCCATCGCGCTCTCCATCTTCTTGAGGGCGATCTCGCGGGAGAGGTCGGCCTCGAACTCGGCCGCGCTCGAGTATCCGAGGGGGCCGGTCACGTAGCGGGTGTAGAGGTCCATGCCGATGAACTTGCCGTTCTCGGTGAAGACCGGGATGGAGAGGAGCTGCTTGCGCACCTCCTCGGGGCTGGTCTCCATGTTCAGCCGGGCCGCTTCCTGCGTGAGGAGGCGCTGGTCGACGAGCATGTCCAGGACCTGCGTGGGGAGGTTGAGCTGCGCCGCCATCTCGGGGGTGAACTGTCCGCCGAACTGCTGGCGGTACATCTCCTCCACGTTCTTGAGGGCGCGGTTGTAGTCGTTGTACGTGATGGTCTCGCCATTGACGCGCGCGGCGTAGGCCGCCTCGGTCACATCGCCGCCGCCGAACATGCCACCCATGCCCATGTCGATGAAGACGAAACCCAGGACGAACGCCGCGATGACGACGATGAGCACCCACTTGAGGTGGTGAAAGCTTTCGCGCATTACTTTGAGCATGAAAAACTACCTTTCGGGGGCCCTCGGGATAACAGTGGCCGACGTTGCAGAAAAAGCGGCGCAGTTTACCTATTCCCGCGCGGGGCGCCAACTGCTATAACTCACGCCGCTCGTTCCAGATGGCCAGAAAACGCGAAACCGGCGCAGATTTCGACTGGTACCTCATCTCCATCGATCGCCTCAAGCAGATCGGTCTGGTGCTGCTGCTGCTTCTGCTCGGCGGCGCGGGATGGTGGTTCTGGCAGAACCAGAAGGGGAACCCGAAGACGCGGGCCGAGAACGCCATCGCCGACGCGCGCCAGGCGCTGAATGCCCTGGCGGGCTCGCCGGACTTCAATGCCCACCGCAACGAGTTCAACCGGGCGCAGCAGAAGCTCGACGAGGCCGGCACCCACTTCACGGCGGCGCGCTTCGAGCAGGCTCATGACGTGGCCGTCCAGTCGCAGACCATCAGCCAGGGCGCGGTCACGGGCGGCGCCGACCGAGAAAGCGACGCGCAGTTCCTGACCGTGGAAGGGGACGTGAAGTATCAGAAAGGGGCGGCCGGCGAGTGGAAAGACGCCGATCCGCGCACGGCGCTCCTCAACGGCGACTGGGTCAAGACGGGCGACCGGGCCTCGGCGGAGCTCATCTTCTCCAGCGGCACGCTCTACACCGTCGGCCCGAACGCGCTGCTGGAGATCTACTCCACGGTGAACCCCGCCACCAGCCGCAAGACCAACACCGTGCAGATGCGCATCGGGTCGGTCGAGATCGCGACGACAGCGGACACCTCGACGGTGCGCACGCCGGGCACGCAGGTGGTGGTGGAGTCGCAGTCGACGGCGCAGGTGGGCGTGGCGAAGGACGAGACGGCCATCATCAGCGTCCGCGGCGCGGCCTCGGTGACGCCGGAGAGCGGCGGCACGGCCATCCGCCTGGCCTCGGGCGAAAAGGTCAGCGCCACGCCGGACGGGACCGTCTCGCCGGTCAAGAAACTGTCGATGCCGCCGGCGCTGCTCTCGCCCGGCGACAACCAGGTCTTCCAGCTCTCGCCGGAGCTGACGGTGCAGATGCTCTGGCAGCCGCAGCCCGGCACGGACACGTACGTGCTGCAGGTCTCGCGCTCGCGGCTCTTCTCGACGCAGGAGATCAACAAGCGGATGGGGAAGACGTCGGCGACGGCGGAAGTGACGTCGGAGGGCTCGTTCTACTGGCGCGTGGCATCGGTGGGGCCGGACGGCGACGCCGGTCCGTTCTCGGCGTTCCGGCGGTTCCGGGTGAGCGGCGGCGCGAAGACGGCCACCTCGGACCGCACGCCGCCGGCGCTGCGGCTGAAGGCGCCGTTCCACGTCGGGGGACAGTTCTACACGATCGCCGGGACGACGGAGCCGGGGGCGACGGTGTTCATCAACGACGAGGAAGTGGACGTGGCGTCGAGCGGCGCGTTCCAGAAGCTGGTGGCGTTCGAAAGGATCGGACGGAACAACGTCGTGATCAAAGCCATCGATCCGGCGGGCAATCAGAAGGTAGAATCGCAGGTCGTCATCGTCGAGGAGTAACTTCGACGCTCTCTCCCGCCTACTGGTTCTCGTTTTGCACCGCGGCCGCCAAGGCCCCTACGAATACAACTCAAGGAAAAGACAAACGGATGGCTGTGAAATCGCTTCTCTCGATGTTCTCGAACGATCTCGCGATCGATCTCGGAACAGCGAACACCCTCGTCTACGCGAAGAACAAAGGCATCGTGGTCCGCGAGCCTTCGATCGTCGCGGTGAACAAGATCAACAACAACGTCGAAGCAGTCGGCAAGGAAGCGAAGGAGATGCTCGGCCGCACGCCCGGCAACATCGTCGCCATCCGGCCGATGAAGGACGGGGTCATCGCCGACTTCGAAGTCACGGAGAAGATGATCAAGTACTTCATCGAGAAGGCGCACGGCAGGCGCTTCCTGGTGAAGCCGCGCATCGTGATCTCGGTGCCGTCGGAAATCACGCAGGTGGAGAAGCGCGCGGTCAAGGACTCCGCGCTCCGGGCCGGCGCGACGGAGGTCTACCTCATCGAGCAGGCCATGGCCGCGGCGATCGGGGCCGGACTGCCGATCACGGACCCGACCGGCAACATGATCGTCGACATCGGCGGCGGCACGACGGACGTGGCGGTGATCTCGCTGGCCGGCATCGTCTACTCGCGCTCGGTGCGCGTGGCCGGCAATGAGATGGACGACGCGATCATCCAGTACATCAAGCGCAAGTACAACCTCCTCATCGGCGAGCGTACGGCCGAGCAGATCAAGATGGAGATCGGCTCGGCGTTCCCGCTGGACGAGGAGATGACGATGGAGATCAAGGGACGCGACCTGGTGGAGGGCGTGCCGAAGACGCTGGTGGTCAGCGACGAGGAGATCCGCGAGGCGCTCTCGGAGACGGTGGCCACGATCGTGGAAGCGGTCCGCGTGGCCCTCGAGCGCACCCCCCCCGAGCTCTCCGCCGACATCATGGACAAAGGCATCATCATCGCCGGCGGCGGCTCGATGCTGAAGAACCTCGACCGCCGTCTCCGCGAAGAGACCGGCCTCCCCGTCACCCTCGCCGAAGACCCGCTGGCCTGCGTGGCCCTCGGGACGGGGCAGATGCTGACGGATTTCAATCTGTTGCGGAAGATCTCGATCGAATGATCAGGGATGAGGCATGAGGGATGAGGGATGAGTCCCGCCCACCCGGAGCGACTCATCTCTCTGCCTCGTACCTCATCCCTACGAGGCCTGAGGGATGAGTCCCGCCCACCCGCGTGAGCGACTCATCCCTCATACCTCATCCCTCATCTCTCAATGGCAGGAATCCTGCTGAGCCGACTTCCGAAAACTATGGCAGTCCCGACCGACGTAATCCCGCGACGCCCCACGCTTCTGTTCATCGTCGTGCTTTCGCTGTTGTTCGTGCTGATGAGCCTGAGCAGCAGGACGCGGTACATCGGTGAGACGCGGACGATGTTCGAGCGGACGGTGATGACCGTCTTCTCCCCCGTGCCGAAGTTCGTGAACTGGGCCGGCGGCGCCGCGCAGGACATGCACCACGGCTACCTCGACATGCGCGCCGCCGTGAACGAGAACGTCGACCTGCGCCGCAAAGTGGCCTCCCTCACCACCGAGAACCTCCGCCTCCGCCAGACCGGCAGCGACATGCGCCGGCTGCGCAGCCTCCTGGCCTACGCCGAGCAGTTCGACTTCGAGACGTCGATGGGACAGACCATCATGCTGGACACGGCCGGGCGCTTCAAATCGATCATCATCGACCGCGGCTCGGACGACGGCGTGCAGGTCAACGACATCGTGGCGAACGCCAGTGGCCTCATCGGCCGGGTCGTGCTGACCACCAAAGACCTGGCCAAGGTGCAGCTCGTGACGGACAACAACTGCGCCGTCGGCTCGCTCGTCGAGCGGACGCGCCGCCAGGGCGTCGTGCGCGGCAACGGCGGCGCGAACGTGCAGCTCTACGACATCCCGTCGCTGGCCGACCTGCAGCCGGGCGACCGCGTCCTGACCGCCGGCATCGACGGCATCTTCCCGAAAGGGATCCCCATCGGCAATGTGGTCCGGACCGACCAGGGGCAGGGACTCTTCAAAACCGTGACGGTGAAGCCGGCCGTCGACTTCGGCACCATCGAGGAAGTGATCGTGATCCATACGCGGAAGATCCCGCAGCAGGTGGTGAGGTACGCACCTTGAGGTGGCTCCGGTTTGCGATCGGGCTGCTCATCGCCCTGACGCTGCATTCCCTGCTCGACAGCTTCTATCCGAACGCGCTGGCGTTCTTCAATCCGTACGTCATCCTCGTCGTCTACTACTCGATGGGCGGCAACATCCTCGGGGCCATCGTGGCCGGCGTGCTGGCGGGCTTCGTCCAGGATGCGTTCTCCAACGCCCCCTTCGGCCTGCACGCCTTCTCCCTGACCGTCTGCGCCTACGTGGTGGCCTCGATCAACGCGCGCCTGGCCCTGCGCGGCTCGCTGGCCTTCGGCGCCTGCCTGGGCGGCGCGGTCATCGTCAACGAGCTCGTGATCTACGTGCTCGTGAACATCCTGATGAAACAGAAGATCGAAATGTTCGAGCAGGCCCTGCTCGTGAAGACGATCTTCACACTTCTGTTCGGGATGCTGGTGTATCAGTTGCTGACGGTCTTCCTGCGCGAAGAGCCGATTGAGGCGACGCGCAACAAAGCTGTCTGGTAGGTCCTAACCGCAACCCGGGAATCCCAAATCATGCGCGTCTATCGAGACGATCAAAAGTTCCTCCAGTTCCGCATCAACGCCGTCCTCTGGGGCATCGTGGCGGCGTTCGTGTTTCTGGCCGGCTCGTTCTGGTTCGTCCAGGGCGTGCAGGCGGACAAGTACCGCGGCCTCTCGGAGGCCAATGCCCTGCGCGAGATCGAGATCCCGCCGAAACGCGGCCTGATCATGGACCGCGCCGGCAAGATCCTCGCGGACAACCAGCCGTCGTACGAGCTGCAGGTCGACCGGGTGGTCATGAAGCCGCTGCTGAAGGCCGACAAGCAGCGCCGCCAGAAGCTGGAGGCGTTCCTCGCCAAGGTGCTGCAGCTCCCGCCCGCGGAAGTGACGGCGCGCTGGGAGAAGGGCTCGAAGGCGTTCTCCTTCCAGCAGCCGTTCGCGATCGCCGAAGACATCAGCATGTCCCAAGTGGCGACGATCCAGGCGCAGTCGATCGCCTTCCCCGAGGTCCACGTCGTGCCGGTGCAGCGCCGGAACTATCCGTACGGCACCATGGCCGCGCACGTCCTCGGCTTCATCGGCGAGGTCAACGACAAGGACCTCAGGCAGAACAAGGACCTCGAGCAGGGCGACCTGATCGGCAAGCGCGGCGTGGAGCTGATGTACGACCAGTATCTGCGCGGCCGCGGCGGCGCGGAGTACTGGGAGTACGACGCGGACGGACGCCGTCTCAGTGAATACCAGCCGGCGCGCAAGCAGCCGGTGCCGGGCGACAACGTCTACCTGACGGTCGACTTCGAGCTGCAGCGCCGGGCGGAGCAGTACTTTGCCGAGAACGAGATGGTCGGCGCCACGGTGGTGCTCGACCCGCGCAACGGCGACGTGCTGGCCATGGCCTCCTCCCCCGCGTACAACCCGAACGTCTACTCGAAGCGATTCACCCCCGAGGTCTACAAGACCATCACCAGCAACCCGTTCAAGATCGAGCTCAACCGGGCCATCCAGGGCCTCTATTCGCCGGGCTCGGTCTTCAAGATCGTCATGGCCATGGCCGGCCTCTCGGAAGGGGTGGCCACTCCCGATACCACCTTCAACTGCAGCGGCGGCGGGCACTTCTTCGGCCGGCGGTTCCGCTGCTGGAAGAAGGAAGGACACGGCGGCGTCGACGTGGCGCGGGCGCTGAAGGTCTCCTGCGACATCTATTTCTACACGATCGGCGGACGCCTCGGCGTCGACAAGATCAACGAGTACGCGCGCAAGCTCACCTTCGGCGAGATCTCGCACATCGACCTCGACGGCGAGCGCCCCGGACTGGTGCCGTCGACGAAGTGGCGCGCCGAGCATCCGGTCAAAGGCGACAAGAAGTGGTACCAGGCCGAGACCATCTCCGTCGCCATCGGCCAGGGTCCGCTGATCGTCACGCCGCTGCAGGTCGCGAACATGACCGCGGCCGTGGCCAACGGCGGCAAGGTCTTCCAGCCGCACGTGGTGCGCTACATCGACCGGGTGCAGAAGGACGGCTCGTACAAGCGCTTCCGCGTCCCGAGCCGCGTCCTGCACGAGATCCAGCTCTCCCCCTCCGCGCTGGCCGACGTCCGCAAGGGCCTCTGGCAGGTGGTGAACGACCAGGGCGGCACGGGCGGCAACGCCCGCGTGGAAGGGCTGAACGTAGCCGGCAAGACCGGCTCGGTGCAGGTCATCGCCTACTCCGGCTGGATCAAGGCCTCGTCGCTGCCGTTCAAGTTCCGCGACCACGCCTGGTTCGCTTCGTTCGCCCCGGCGGACAACCCGCAGATGGTGGTGGTGGTGTTCGTCGAGCACGGCGGCGCGGGCGGCGCGGACGCGGCCCCGCTGGCCAAGCTCCTCTTCGAGTCGGCATTCCGCGACAAGGTCCTCGGCGCGCGCCTCGACCTCCGCAATCCCGAGACGCTGGAGCAGATCAAGGAGGGAGAGCTTCCGCTCCCGGCCACACGATGATTTTTCGCGATCGCGGCGGTCCCAACATCGACTGGAACTTCCTCGGCACGGCCGTGGTGCTGGCGTGCATCGGCTGCCTGCTGGTCTACAGCGCGACGTTCTACAGCGAGCCGTCGCTGAGCACGGTCAAGAAACAGGTGCTGTGGGTGGTCATCGGCATCGTGCTGATGATCGCGTTCATGCTCGTCGACTATCACATCCTCTTCGACATCGCGCCGATCCTGTACGGCATCGGGATCCTGCTGCTCATCTACCTGATGGCCTTCGGCCGCCTGACGGCGAACGTGCGATCGTGGATTCACATCGCCGGGTTCCAGTTCCAGCCGTCGGAGTTCATGAAGATCTTCACGGCGCTCATGGTGGCGCGCTACTTCGACTCGAACGACCGGGCTTACCTCGACGTCCGCTCGTTCCTGACGGTGATGGGGATCATCGGCCTGCCGGTGGGGCTGATCATCATGCAGCCCGACTTCGGCACGGCGGCGTCGTTCTTCCCGCTCATCGCGGTGGCGATGTTCTTCGGCGGCATCCGGGCCCGGGTCTGGGCGGTGATGCTGCTGACCGTGGCGATCGCGGTCCCGGCCGGCCTGGCGGCCATGAAGCCGTATCAGCGCGAGCGCATCCTGACGTTCCTCAACCCGGAGCGCGATCCGCTCGGCCGCGGCTACCAGGTCACACAGGCCAAGATCGCCATCGGCTCGGGCGGCATCCACGGCAAGGGCTTCACGCATGGGACGCAGGGGAAGTTCGGCTTCGTCCCCGAACACCACACCGACTTCATCTTCGCCGTCCTCGGCGAGGAGTGGGGCTTCATCGGTGTGACCATCGTGCTGGGGTTGTATCTGTACTTTTTGATTCAAGCGCTGACGTTCGCCAAGCATGCCCGTGACCGGGGAGGCACGTTCCTGATCATCTGCCTGGTGGCATTCTTCGTCTTCCACATCCTGATCAACGTCTCGATGCAGATCGGCGTGTTGCCGACGACGGGCATCCCGCTGCCGTTGATCTCGTACGGAGGCTCGTCGACGATGATGTTCTTCATCGCCATCGGGCTGATGGCGAACGTCGAGATGCGAAGGTTCGTGAACGCGTAGCGTTTTTTAGGAGTGCGGTGGCGAACGAGCCTCCGCTTTTCTATCCGGTACGCGCAGCGTGTGCCGGATACGAAAGCGGTGGCTCGTCGCCACCGCACTTCCATGAGAAGGCCATCATCTGTCAAGCCGGCATCGGGAGAGCGACTTGGCGCTCGATCGATGCCGCACGTTCGTGGACTTGGTTGATCTGTACGTTGCGTCGTTGGTTGT
>Ga0190272_10000864_pt1 | contig 14755 bp, 16 predicted proteins | sample Popmic504T_FD_133746 | JGI IMG/M metagenome (GOLD analysis project Ga0190272, IMG submission 133746) | Populus adjacent soil microbial communities from riparian zone of Shoshone River, Wyoming, USA - 504 T | ecosystem: Environmental > Terrestrial > Soil > Riparian zone | place: USA: Wyoming... | reverse complement strand
TCGCTGCTGCTGCTCGGCATGGCGCTGACCATCCCGATCTCGGTCCTCGCCGCCCTCGCCCCCTCCGCTCCGGTGTTGTTCGGGGCCCGCGTGCTCGGTGGGATCGCCGCCGGGATGGCCTACCCGACCACCCTGGCGCTGATCACGGCGCTCTGGTCGGGGGCGGCCCGGACCAAATCGATCGCGCTCTGGTCGGCGCTCGGCGGCGGCGTCTCGGCGCTCGGCCCGCTGATCGCCGGGGCGCTGCTGGAAGGGTTCGAGTGGGGCTCGGTCTTCATCGTCAGCGCTCCGCTGGCGGCGATCGCGCTGTTCCTCGCCTGGCGCCTGATCCCCGCCCACGTCAACGAGACCACCGAGCCGGTCGACCATCTCGGCGGCATCCTCTCGATCGCCCTGGTCGCGACCCTGGTGCTGGCGATCAACCTGGCGCCGGAACCGGGCAAAGGGACCACCGCGGTCGCGCTCGGCATGGTCGCGCTGGCCGCGATCGGCGCCTTCGTGCTGCGCCAGCGCCGTGCCTCCTCGCCGCTCTACGACCTCTCGATCGCCTCCCGCCCCACCTTCTGGGTCGCGGCGCTGGCCGGGATCATTGTCTTCGGCTCGCTGATGGGGGCGATGTTCATCGGCCAGCAGTTCGTCCAGAACGTACTCGGCTACTCGACCCTGGAGGCCGGCCTGGCGATCCTGCCCGGCGCCGCCGGGATGGTCCTGGTGGCGCCGCGCTCGGCGCGGCTGGTCGAGTCGCACGGCTCCCGCTTCACGCTGCTGCTCGGCTTCGGCTTCTGCCTGCTCGCCTTCGCGGTGATGCTGGTGCTGTGGGACCAGGGTGCCTCCTACTGGGCGATCGGCCTCGGCTACCTGCTGGTCGGGATCGGGGTCGGCTTCGCCGGCACCCCGGCCTCGCGCTCGCTGACCGGCTCGGTGCCGGTAACCCGGGCCGGGATGGCCTCCGGCACCGCCGACCTGCAGCGCGACCTCGGCGGCGCGATCATGCAGTCGATCTTCGGCGCCCTGCTGACCGCCGGCTACGCGGCCAGCTTCAGCGCCCAGATCGCCGCCTCGCCGGAGGCCGAAAAGGTCAGCGACAAGGTCCAGAACGAGCTCACCAAGTCGTTCTCCAGCGCCGCCAACACCGCCAAGCAGTACCCCGAATACGCCCCCCAGATCGTCGCCGCCGCCCGCGACTCCTTCCTCGAAGGAGGCGACTGGACCTACGCCGCCGGGATGATCGCGATCGCCCTCGGCAGCGCCGTCGTCTTCTTCCTCTACCCGCGCCGGGACCGGGAGCGCGACCTGCTCGCCACCTACCACGCCGAGGACGCGACGTGAACTACCGCCTGCTCAGAGCGGGCGACGCCTTCTGGCGGCCCTCGAACCAGATGAGGATCGAGAACACCAATCTCAGCCACCAGCTCGAGGCCACGGCACTGGGCGCAAGGCTGTGGCGGCTGGCGCCCGGCCAGGCCTCGACCAGGCACCGCCACGTCGTGCAGGAGGAGCTCTACGTCCTGCTCGAGGGCAGCGGCCGGGTCCGGATCGGCGAGGAGCTGCTGACCCTTGCCCCGCTCGACACCCTGCTGGTCGAGCCGAGCCCCGTGCGCCAGCTCTTCAACGACACCGACGCCGACCAGCTCTGGCTCGTGGTCGGCGCCCCGCCCGAGGACGCCAACACGCTGGGGATGAGCGAGGAGACCCTGCGCGAGCTCTACCCCGACGGCCCGAAGGCGCTGCCGCCGGAGCTGGGCGGAGGCGAGGCGGAGTGACGCGGCCGGCCCGCTCGCTGACGCTGACGATCGCCGCCGGGCGGATTGGCCTCGGGATCGGCGCGATCGCCGCGACCCGGCCGGCACTGCGAGCGCTCGGCTTCGAGCGAACCGACGCCACCGCCGAATCGCTGGCGAAGCTGGTCGGCGGCCGCGACATCGCCCTCGGCCTGCTCGCCCTCGGCGCCCGAGACGACGCGGCGGCCCTGCGGCGGGCGACGCTGGTCGGCGCCGGGGCGGACGCGGCGGATGCGCTCGTCTTCGCCCTCGCCGGCCGCAACCCGGAGCTGCGCCGGGCCGGCGTCAGCGGCGCACTCTCGGGGGCCAGCGCAGCGCTCGCCGGCCTCTGGGCCTACCGCGGTCTCAGCTGTTGACGGCGCACTCGTCGCTGTCGGTCATCTTCGGGCGCGGTTCGGCGGCGGGGAAAGCGTTGCGGAGCGCGTCGGCGATCTTGCGGCCGCGGGCGGCGTAGCCGGGGGTCGTGAAGTGGATCCCGTCTTCGACGAACCACTCGTCCTTGACCTCGCCGGCCCAGTCGTAGATCCGCATAGTCGGGTAGCGGTCGCAGGCCTCCAGCAGCGCCTCGTCCCAGCTCTCCATCCCCGACTCGGCGTAGGGGCTGCCCTTCAGCAGCGACTTGACGTTGACCCAGATCACCGGTTCGCCGCCGATCGTCCCCATCATCGAGTCGATCCGTTCGTCGTAGCCGACGGTCGAGCCGGCGGCGACATTGGCCGCCTCGTTGGTGCCCATCGCGATCACCCAGCAGCCCTGGAAGCCTTCGTTCTTCCAGGCTTCGGCGACTTCCTGGGCGTTGGGGAGACCTTCGAACCGCTCGTAGATCGAGCGCGCGCCGGAGACCTCGAGGTGCTGTTCGGTGGCGCCGACGCGGGCGTACTGGGCGCTGATCAGCTGTTTGGGGTTGGGCAGGTAGTCGGAGGAGACCAGGCCCTCGGAGGTCGAGTCGCCGATGTGGACGACCGCGGCGCAACTGGTCCGGTCGGCGCTCGGCGCCGCGGTCCCCTTCGCTTTGACCGTCCTGGCGACCAGCTTCGAGCCGATCGCCTGCTCGCTGGAGACCCCGACCCCGGCCAGGCCGGCCAGCGCCATCGCCAGGACCAGGCCGACCGCGGCAGCGGCGGCGAAGGTCCAGCGGGTGCGCGGCACCACCTCCCAGAACGAGCGGGCGGCGCGCAGCCGCTTCCAGAGCCGGCCCAGGGCGCCGTAGCGGACCGGGTTCTCGACGAAGCGCCAGGAGAGCTCGGCGAGCGCGAAGATCAGCGCCAGCTGGAAGACCGAGCGCCCGATGCTGGCCTCGTGCGGCCCGCTCGGTGAGGTCAGCACGATCACCGGGAAGTGCCAGAGGTAGATCCCGTAGGAGCGTTCGCCGATCCAGCGCATCGGCCGGCAGCCGACGATCGGGCCGAGCCGCGAGGCCGGGTGGGCGAGCGCGGCGACGGCGAGGGCGGTGGCGATCGCCAGCACGGCAAAGCCACCGCGGTAGAGGAAGGGCGAGAACTCGCTGGTCTGCCAGAACATCAGGAAGACCACGGCGAGGCCGGCGAGGCCGGCGATGTCGATCGTGCGCCGCGCCTGGGAGCTGATCGCCGCGCGCAGTTGCCGGCTCGGCCAGATCATCGCCAGCGCCGCCCCGAAGAGCAGCTCCTGGGCGCGGGTGTCGGTCCCGTAATAGACCCGCGAGGGGTCGAGCGAGGGCTTGTAGAGGACCGCCATCAGGATCGCCGAGACGAAGGCGAGGCCGAGGGTGACGACGGCGAGGCGGGGGCGGACCGCGGAGCCGGCCCGGGCGTCGTGGACGAGCTTGGTGCCGAGCAGCAGGACGAAGGGCCAGACGATGTAGAACTGCTCCTCGATCGAGAGCGACCAGAGGTGGTTGAGCGGCTGGGGCGGGCCGAAGCGGGCGAAGTAGGAGACGTCGTGGACGACCAGCCACCAGTTGTTGACGTAGGCGGCGGCGCTCAACACCGCGGTCCTGAAGTCGCCCGGCTGGTGCGGGCCGATCACGGTCACCCAGGCGGTGACCACAATCAGCATCACGAACAACCCCGGCAGCAGGCGGCGGGCACGGGCGAGCCAGAAGGGGATTAGCTCGATCCCTCCCCGGCGTACCTGGTTGAGCAGGATGTCGGTGATCAGGTATCCGCTCAGGGTGAAGAAGACGCCGACCCCGAGCAGGCCGCCCTGGGCCCAGCCCCATTCGAGGTGAAAGGCGATCACCGCGAGCACGGCGATCGCCCGCAGCCCGTCGAGGCCGGGCATGTAGCGCCGGCCGCGCTGAACCGGCTCAGGCACTGCGACCGCCGCCGGGCGCGTCTCTCATCGCGGCGAGACGGCTCCCCTGGCAAACAGCGCGACGGCGGCCCGTCCCAGCACCGCGGTCCCCATCGCCCGCAGGATCTCCTCCTGGCGGTCCGCCAGCCGGCCGACCGCCGGCAGGTGCCGTGGTTGCTCGTCGAGAACCGGCGCGGCCGGGGCGGCGGAGCTGGCGCCGGCCACAGGTCCGGCCCCGGGCGCGGCTCCGAACCGGGTCGAGGCACCCGAGAGGCAGCCGACGATTCCCTGGGCGATCAGCTCGGCCCGCGCTTCGGCCCCCGCTTCGGTCGGGTGCAGGTCGTCGGTCTGCATCAACTCCGGGTGGGCCGCCTCGAAGCCGGCCCAGTCGGGCACCTGGGTGCCGGGGCGGGAGGCGGCGAATTCGCGCACGACGCGGTTCTTGCCGTCGTTGTTCACCCCGTCCACGCTAAAGCCGTGGATGGTCGGCACCACCATGCAGCGGTCGCCGGCGATCGCCGCCACCTTGGCCAGGTTTTCGGCCAGGATCTCCGGATAGTTGGGGTTGTCGTTGGTGCCCGCGTCGAAGACGATCACCGACTGCGAGGGGTCGTAGCTCTCCTGGAAGAGGTCGAAGATCTGGTAGCTGTTGTAGCCCCCGACCGCGTTCACCGTCAGTTCGACTCCCGGCGGCAGGTAGTTGGCGATGTGGGGCGAGGTGAGCTCCTCGAGGCTGTCGCCGACCACCAGCACCCCGGCCTCGGCGCGCGCGCTCGCCGGTGCGACCGCGAGCAGCGCCAGCACGGCGATCGCCACCCCCACAGCGCTGGCCCATCTCCTCACCGGCATCCGGGATTTGTACAGGAGACCACCACTAGACTCGCCCGGCGCCGATGCCCACCCCAGCCGTCGCCATCCGGCTTTCCCTCGTCGCCCTTGCGATCGTCGCGATGCTCGGCCTCGTCGGCTGCGGCCCCGGCGACAGCGCCACGCCCGGGCAGGGCGAGACGGCAGCGGCGCAAAAGGATGCAACCGCTCGCGAGTCGGCGAACAGCGGGCCCAAGCCGCCGGGGTCGTCGATGAACGCGCCCACCCGCGCCTCCTGCCGCGCCCAGCTCGGGGCCTTCCTCGGCTCGCTGAACCGCCTCCGCACCCGCCTTGCCGCCGGGCTCAGCTACCAGCAGTACGCCACCGCCCTCAAAGGCATCCGCGCCGCCTACAACGCGCTGCCGGTCGACCGCCTCCCCCCCGACTGTCTGGTCGCCGCCGGCACCGCCGCCGAGAAGGCCTTCAACCGCTACATCGAGGCCGCCAACGCCTGGGGCGAGTGCCTCGCCGATGCTGGCTGCAACTCCGAAGTCGTCGAACCCGAACTGCAGCGCGAATGGCAGGTCGCCTCGCACTGGCTCTCGGAGGCGCATGCGGGACTGCGGGGCTGAGGTCCCTTCTTGGATATCTTTGTTATTCGATTAGACGATTAATCGTTTAATCGTCTAATATAGGGAGGAGTGATTTATCGAATTCCCCCTATCTCAAGAGCACTGGAGAGGGGCCTGGAGCTGCTTCACGGCCTCCGCCGCTCGCTCGGCCACGAAGTCGAGAGGCCGGCCCACTGGATGGGCTCGCTGCGGCGCGAGGTCCGGGCGACCTCGATCGGGAGCTCGACCTCGATCGAGGGATACAGCGTCTCGCCGGAGGAAGCGATCGCCCTGACCAGCGGCGGAGGGCCGCCCGACCGCGAAGACGACGACCAGATGGCGGTCGCTTGCTACGCCCGGGCGATGGACCACGTCGGTGCGATGGCCGGCGACCCTCACTTCCGCTGGCTGGACCGGGTCATCCTCGACCTCCACTTCGACGCCTGCCACTTCCAGCCCGAGAAGGGCCCGGGTCGCTGGCGGACCGGGCCGATCGGCGTGACGGCCCCGGACGGTTCGCTCGACTACCAGGGACCGGAGGGCGATCGGGTGCCGGCGCTGATGGCCGAGGTCGTGAACTGGCTGCAGAGCGAAGACCGGGACGCCGACCTGGTCGTCCGCGCCGCGATCGCCCACCTCAACGTCACCTCCGTCCATCCCTTCCGAGACGGCAACGGGCGGGTCGCCCGCATCGTCCAGTCGCTGGTCCTTGCCGAGGGAGGGTTGACAGCGCCGGAGTTCTTCTCGATCGAGGAGTACCTCGGCGCCCACACCCCCGACTACTATGCGGCGCTCCGGGCCGTGCAGGGAGGCCGGTACCAGCCCGAGCGCGATGCCTCGGGCTGGGTCGAGTTCTGCGTCGAGGCGCACATCTCCCAGGCTCAGCAGCGGCTCCGCCAGATCGAGCGCGCGGCGGCACGCTGGCAGCACCTCGAGCAGTTGACCGAACGCCAGGGCTGGCCCGGCCGCCTCGTGATCGCGCTCGAGCAAAGCCTGGCCGGCGGCACCGACAGAGCCAGGTACTCCGAGGAGGCCGACGTCTCCCCCGCCACCGCCAGCGCCGACCTGCGCCGCCTGCTCGACGCCGAACTGGTCGCCCAACGAGGCCGCGGGCGGAGCATCCGCTACGTGGCGAGCGACGATCTGAGCGCCGCCGTCGACACCGCCCGCGATTGATCCGGCCTGCCGCCTAGCGAACCAAAATCAGAGACCAAGCTCGAGTTCGCCGACCCGGATCGCGGCCGGTGTCGGCAGGACGAAGGCGCCGTAGCGCCTGAGCAGACCCGTTCCGACCAACTCGCGGACGGCACCTTCGACGGCGTCGCCCCTGCCGGGATCCTTCGAGCCGCTGCTCATCTCCTCGACCAGCTCGGGCATGGTGAGCCGGTCGGGGTGGCGTTCGATCAGAAGCGCGAGCACGGCGCCTTCGACGATCGCCTCCTTGCGGACCGACGGGAGATCGGGCCGCCGGTGATCTTCCTCCTGCATGGCACCCCAAGCTGTGAGGGACGCGAAGTCGCCCCCCATGACCAGCGACTTCCTACCGAACCATGACTATAGGCTATGGTCAGATCGGCGTGGCCCCGGAAGGCTCCGGGCGTGCCTGTCTCCCCTCCCCTCCCGGCCGAGCTTGGCCTCGCCATCCGGTGGTTTCGCAAAAAGCGCGACCTCAGCATCGAAGAGCTGGCGGGAAGGGCGGACATCCACACCACCTACCTCTCGGGCATCGAGCTCGGCAAGAAGAACCCGAGCTGGAACGTGATCCGCTCGCTCGCCGAGGAGCTGGACGTCGAAGCCTCGGCCTTCGTGATCCTCGCCGAGGAACTGGCCGAGCCGGCGCGGGACTGACCGAGCCGCGGCCGCGATGGAGCCCACCCAAGCCCAGCTCGGCGCCGTGATCCGCCGGCTCCGCCTCGAGCGGGAGCTGAGCGTGGAGAGCCTCGCCGCCACCGCGGGCATCCACTGGACCTACCTCTCCGGCATCGAGCGCGGCCGCCGCAACCCGACCTGGAAGGTCCTGCGCGGAATCGCCCGCAGCCTCGGAGTCGAGATCTCCGAGCTGGCCCGCCTCGCCGAGGAGCTGGCCTACTCGGAGGCGAGCCGGTCGTAGCCGACCGGGAGCCCGTAGATCCGGCTCGGGAAGGGGGAGCCGAACCGCATCCAGGCCGGCGGCGAAGCGGCGCGCAACTCGGTGGCGAAGAAGGCGGCGGCGAAGCGGTCGATCCAGCCCTGCTGGCGGCTCGCCGAGAGCCGCTGCGCGGGACGGCAGCCGTTGCTCCCTCGCAGATACTTGCCGTCGTCGCGACCGAGCCCCGAGAGGGTCGAGTTGAAGTAGTTGTGGCTGGCACCGTCGAGACGGACGAGGAAAACCGGCTCGCGCCGCGGAGCCATCTTCGCCCGGTCGAAGTAACGGCGGGCCTGGCCGGGCACGTCGTAGTCGCAGCGCGAGGCGACGATCGCGGTCTCGACTTCGGGGAGGGCGCGGCCGTCGAAGGCCGGGGCGGGCAGGAGCAACGCCGAGAGCGGGTTGGCGCTCGCATACCGGACCGCGTCGGCGCCGCTCAGCGAGTGGGCGAGGATGGCGGGGCTGGAGAGGACGACCCTGCCTTGGAGCGGCAGCCCGAACGCGCCGGTGTCCACCTCGACCGCAGCGCCCAGCTCGGCGAGGGTGCGGTCGACGATCGCCGGCCAGCTCTGCTCGTGACGCTCGCCGGTCCGGTCGTTCCACCCGATCGTGAAGGCGGAGTTGAGGTCCGGCGCGATCGCGGCGACGCCCCGCTCCGCGAGTGCCTCAACGAGGTGCCTCATACCGAGATCGCTGCGCAGCTCGCGCCCCCAGCAGGGCCAGACGAACCGGTTCCCCGCCAGGCGCGGGCAGTCGTCGCCGTGACGGCCGTGGGCGACGACGACCAGCGGATACGGCCCCGGCCCCTCCGGCACCCCGATCGCCCCCCAGAGCCTGACCGGAATCGGCCCCTTCGGACCGGCATCGGGCAGTTCGACGACGCCGAGGTCGTAGTCGCGGACCTGAACCTGGCCCGGCGCGGCGGCGGCAACCGACGGGGCGACGCAGAGAGCCGTCAGGGCGACGGCGAGCGCACTTGCTCGGATGGAGTCGTTTACGGCTCTGATCAGCAACGCGCCAGACAGGATTCGAACCTGTGACCTTCGGTTTCGTAGACCGACGCTCTATCCGGCTGAGCTACTGGCGCGGGAAGTCGGGGCTTGGGGTCCCCGGAGCGGCGATTCTACGCTAGGCGGGCTTGTTGAGCCGCACGTGCCAGTGCACGGTGGCGCTGGCGACCTGCAGGCCGGACTCGTCGGCGAGCAGCACCTGGCATGGGAACTCGACCTTGCCATCGGCCTCGAGGGTGGCGAGGGCGTCGTCTTTGGCGATGCCGAGAGTGGCGGTCGCGGTGATCGGGCCCTTGGCGATCTTCTCGTAGGCGATCTCGGCGCTGCGGGCGAGCGGGGTGACGTCGCCCATGCGCTCGGCGAAGGCGCCGACGAAGGCCGCGCCGGAGGCCGTCTCGGCGACGGTGAAGAGGGCGCCGGCGTGCTGGGAGCCGACGTGGTTGCCGAGCTCAGGACGATCGGGGAGGACGACGGTCGCTTCCCCGTCGCTGATGCCGGTGATCTCCAAGCCGAGGTTCCCGGCGAAGGGCACCGCCTGGGTCATGCCTTTTGCAATTGCGTCGAAGTCAGTCATCGGCGGCAGCCTATCTGGCGGGCGGGGCGAGTTTGTGACCCATAGGGGTACAAAGTCGCCCCATCGATCGCGCTCAGCGACCCTCGAAGGTCGCGTGCCCGGGGCCGCCGTGCTCGAGGAAGGAGCGGACCGCGCCCTGCAGGTCCTCGGTCGCGAACAGGTCGCCCGCGTCCTTGCGCACCGCCTCGTCGGCCGCCGGCACGCCGCCCTCGCAGAAGCGGGCGAGGATGTGCTTGGTCATCGCGTGGGCCCTGGTCGGACCGGCGGCCAACTCGCCGGCGAACGCCCGCGCCCGCTGGTCGAAGTCCTCGCCATCGAGGATCAGGTTGACGGCGCCCCAGCGCTCCAGCTCCTCGGCCGTGAACAGCTCGCCGGTCATCACCAACTGGCGGGCGCGGCCGCTGCCGGCGCGCTCGGCGAGGCGCTGGGTGCCGCCCATCGACGGGGTCAGCCCGACCACTTTCTCGACCAGGCCGAACTTCGCATCCGGCGCCGCGACGATCAGGTCGCAGGCGAGCGAGATCTCGAAGGCGGCGGTCAGGGTCAGGGCGTGCGCCGCGAAAACGGTCGGCAGCGGCAGCGCCTCGAGCGTGTCGATCATCCCCAGCAGCCGGTCCCAGAGCGCGCTCGCCTGCTCCGGGCTGAGCCCCTCGAAGACGTGGACGTCGACGCCGCCGGAGACCGCCCGTCCCTCGGCCCGGATCAGCAGTGCCCGCGGCGGCTCCGCGGCGACGGCCTCGATCGCCGCCTCGACCCCGTCGATCATCGCCTGGTCGAAGAGGTTGAGTGGCGGGCTGTCGAGGGTCAGCGTCGCCAGCCCCGCGTCGTCCCGCGCCAGCCTGACCGGTGAGCTCATAGCTCCGGCACCTTATGGACCTCGAACAGGTTGGTGCCGAGCTCCTGCTCGGGCAGCCCGGCGGTGATCCCGATCAGGTCGCCGGGCTGGGCGATCCGGTGTCGGGCGGCCAGCGCGGCACAGCCGTCGAGCAGCCCGCGGACCTCGGTCTCGTGGTCGCTGAGCACGGCGGTGACGCCGAACAGGACGCCGAGCCGGCGCACGGTCTCGATCCGTGGCGAGACCGCCAGCACCGGCACGTTGGGACGGTGGGCGGAGACGAGGCGGGCGGTGCGGCCGCTGCTGGTCGGCACCACCAGCGCCTTCAGCCCGAGCCGGTAGACGGCCCCGACCGCGCCCTGGGCGACCGAGTCGGCGACGTCCTGGGTGGTCTGGTCGGTGCGCGTGAAGAGCCACTCGCCGTAGCGCAGGTCTGGCTCGGTAGCGCGTGCGATCTGGTCCATCACCCGCACCGCCTCGACCGGGTTCTTGCCGACCGCGGTCTCCTCGGAGAGCATGATCGCGTCGGTGCCGTCGTAGATCGCGTTGGCGACGTCGGTCACCTCGGCCCGGGTCGGTCGCCGCGCCGTCACCATCGAGGCCAGCATCTGGGTCGCCGTGATCACCGGCTTGGAGCGCTGGCCGGCGAGCCGGATCAGGCGCTTCTGCATCACCGGCACCTCGGCCAGCGGCACTTCGATCCCGAGGTCGCCGCGGGCGACCATGATCCCGCCGGTCGCGGCGCGGACGATCTCCTCGGAGTTGATCGCCGCCTCGCGCTTCTCGATCTTGGCGATCAGCGGGATGTCGAAGCCGAGCTCGCGCAGGCGCTCGGCGACCGGCTCGAGGTCGGCCGCCGAGGAGACGAAGGAGACCGCGAGCAGGTCGATCCCATGCTCGACCGCGAACTCGGCCCAATCGAGGTCGCCGTCGGTGGTGGCCCCCGGCAGTTCCTCGGCGCCGGGGATGTTCATCCCCTTATGCGAAGAGAGCGTCCCCCCCACCTCGATCTCACAATCGACCCCGTCCGCGTCGGGGTCGCGCACCCGCAGCCGGATCGCCCCGTCTGCGAGGTAGACGAGTTGGTCCTCGCGCAGACCGGTGACGCCTGGCCAGGAGACCGGGATCGTCTCGCGGTCGCCCTCGACCTCGCGCGGGGTCAGCTTGACGTGCATCCCCGTCTCCAACTCGGCGACGTCGTCGCGCAGCTCGCCGATCCGCAGCTTTGGCCCCGGCAGATCGCCGAGCACCGCCACCTCGCGCCCGACGACCTGGGCGGCGGCGCGAACCGCCTCGATCGTGCGCGCCTGGCGCTCCGGCCCGGCGTGGGAGAAGTTGAGGCGGAAGACGTCGGCCCCGGCCTCGACCAACTGCTCCAGCACGGTCGGCTCCCAGCTCGCCGGGCCGACCGTGGCAATGATCTTCGTCCGCCGCCCGATGTGGGCAGCACGCACGGGGTTCGAGTCGGCCTCCATCGCTTGACTTTAGAGGCTGCCCACGCCCACTCGCGACTGGGCGCCGCACCGGGACTCGGCCGGCAGCTGATCGAGTCCTGCCAATAGAGAGTTATTGAGCAAGCAGTAAGGTGTTACTTATTACGAAAGACTTTGGCTCTGCGTACATCCTCGCCTTCTCTGACACCTTCACCCTTGGCGAGGCCCTGGACGGAGCGCGCGACGCCACCCAAGACGCGGCCGGAATCGTCATAGAGCATGGTTGGGAGCAGCAGGACGACCCGGGCGGGTACCTGGTGGTTACCGCACCTCGGCCAGACGACCTGCGGCGCGCCGTCGCCGACACGGATCTCGATGTCGAGGGAGTCGTCGAGTTCGTCCTCCCCAGCCGCTTCCGCGGTACCTCCTTCAAGGAGTCCCTCCAGGGACTGTCGCCCGGACTCTCGATCGATGACCTGTCCGTGGTGCGCAGCCACGTGATCAACGAGGCAATCCACGTCTACGGATATGCGCTGCCGGCGTTCACGTGGTGCGACAGCTGCGAGATCGCCCACGAGAAGGGACGGCATGTCAGATAGCGACGACAAGCGCCTCTGGAGCGGGCTTCAGTTCCCGTTCGGGCATTCGGATGCCATCGACAAGATCGGGACGACCGCTGCGCCCCTGCTCGCCGGCTTCGCCTTCACCCTGATCGGCCTCACGATCGGCAACCGGAACGCTCTCGGCGAGCCCGACCTCGCCCTCCTCCTCCTGGTCGTCTCAGGCGTCTCGCTCGTCTCCTCCGTGCAGTTCAACTTCAATGCACGCCGCTACTACTTCTCGCCTGGGGCGTACTTCGATCTCCAGAAGCTCGCCGAGGAGGACGGGATCTCACCGGCCACCGTCAAGGAGATGGGCCGCGCGTACCTGGCACTGCACGGGATCTGGGCCGACCGCAGCCGCAGCGCGTACAACTTCGGCGTCGCGGTCCTCTTCTTCGGTGTCGCGTCCACCCTGATCCCAGCCACCGGCATCGCTCACATGGCCCCCCTGCGAGCCGCCGCCGTCGCCCTGACGACCGCCGCGGGGCTCGTGGAGGTATTCCTGATGGCGCGAGAGAGACTGCGGACCTGACGATCTCGGTGAAGACCCGGCGTCGAGTCGTGGCTTCCCAGCGGAGAGGGAGGGATTCGAACCCTCGAGAGAGCTTGCGCCCCCTACTCGCTTAGCAGGCGAGTGCCTTCAGCCACTCGGCCACCTCTCCGGGCACTGCGGCCCCGATTGTAGGAAGTAACCGGCGCTCGCGGGGGTAGGCTCCGGCGATGCCGGACCGCTCCCACGCCGAGCTCGAGCAGATCTTCGCCGAGGTCGAGGCGCCGTTCGCCTTCGTCGACCTCGACGCGATGTGGGCCAACGCCGCCTCGATGCTGGAGCGGGCGGGTGGCAAGCCGGTCCGGGTCGCCAGCAAGTCGCTGCGCTGCCGGGCGCTGATCGGGGCGGTCCTCAGTCGCGACCCCCGCTTCGCGGGGCTGATGACCTTCACCCTGCCGGAGACGCTGTGGCTGGCCGAACAGGGCTTCGAGGACCTGCTGCTCGCCTACCCGACCGCCGACACCGCCGCGCTCGGGGAGCTGGCGCTGCGCTCGGTCGCCAACCCCGACGGGGCGCCGATCGTGATGGTCGACTGCGCCGAGCACCTCGACGCGATCGAGTCGGTGCTGGGCGCCGGTGCGGCGCCGGTGCGGGTCTGCATCGACGTCGACGCCGGCTGGTGGGCGCTGGGCGGGCGGCTCAAGATCGGGCCGAAGCGCTCGCCGGTCCACACCGTCGAGCAGGCCGCCGCCCTCGCGGCCGAGATCGCCCGCCGCCCACAGTTGCGGCTGGTGGCGCTGATGGCCTACGAGGGACAGATCGCCGGCCTCGGCGATCAGCCGCCGGGCCGGCGGCTGCGCGGTGCCGCGATCCGCTTCATGCAGCGCCGCTCCGCCGCCGAGCTGGCCGAGCGCCGGGCGGCGATCGTCGCCGCGGTCGGCGAGCACGCCGAGCTGGAGATCGTCAACGGCGGCGGCACCGGCAGCCTCGAGCTGACCGGCGCCGAGCCGGCGGTGACCGAGCTGACCGCCGGCTCGGGCTTCTACGCCCCCGGTCTCTTCGACCACTACAGCCGCTTCGACCTCACCCCCGCCGCCGGCTTCGCGCTGCCGGTCGTCCGCAAGCCCACGCCGAAGGTCGCTACCGCGCTCGGCGGCGGCTACCTCGCCTCCGGCAGCGGCGACCCGGCCCGTCTCCCTTCCCCCTGGCTACCCCCCGGCCTCTCGCTCGACCCCGAGGAGGGAGCCGGCGAGGTACAGACCCCGCTACTCGGCGAGGCCGCGGCCGACCTCGAGATCGGCGACCGCGCCTATCTGCGCCACGCCAAGGCCGGCGAGCTCTGCGAGCGCTTCGACGCCCTCCACCTGATCGAAGGCGACGAGATCGTCGACGTCGTCCCCACGTACCGCGGCGACGGCATGACCTTCCTCTAGCGCCTGAACTGCATCAACTTTTCATCCCGGCAGGATTAGAAGTTGATGCAGTTTGGGTCAGGGGCCGAGGACTCGTTCGGCGTACTCGTTGGTGAAAGCGCGGCCGGGGTCGAGCTCGTCGCGGGCGCGCTGGAACTCGGACCAGGCCGGGTAGCGCGGCGCCAGGGTGGTGGCGGTCTGGAAGTGGCGCTTGCCCCAGTGGGGGCGGCCGCCGTACTCGTTCATGATCGCCTCGATCGCTTCGAAGTAGGGGCGCCACTCCATCCCCCGGTACTGGTGGACGGCGATGTAGACGGTGTCGCGCTCGTGCGAAGGACTGAGCAGGGCGTCGTCGGCGGCGGCGATCCGCATCTCGATCGGGAAGAAGACCGGGTAGCGGTTCGAGCGCACCCACTCGATCGTGCGCCGCACCGCCTCCGGCCCGTGCTCGCGCGGCACCCCGTACTCCATCTCGGTGAAGCGGACGCGGCGCTCGTTGGCGAAGACCCGGTCGCTGCGATCGACCGCCCGCCCGCCCGAGGCCAGCCTCCCCGCCAGGCGCGAGAGCCGCGGAATCGCTCCCGGGAACCGCTTGCCGGTCGTCGAGAGCGCCCCCAGCGCCCAGTTCTCCAGCACGATGTCGTTGAGGAAGGCGCCAGTCCGGCCGCGCGGGCGCGGCGGCGCCGCGGTGCGGTTGCGCTCCAGGACCAGGGCGCTGTCGGCGTAGGGGAAGGTGAAGAGCTCGAAGTGGTCGTTGGCGTCGGCGCGCTCCTGGAAGGAGTCGAGCACCGCCTCGCGCGG
>Ga0190272_10000863_pt1 | contig 14766 bp, 11 predicted proteins | sample Popmic504T_FD_133746 | JGI IMG/M metagenome (GOLD analysis project Ga0190272, IMG submission 133746) | Populus adjacent soil microbial communities from riparian zone of Shoshone River, Wyoming, USA - 504 T | ecosystem: Environmental > Terrestrial > Soil > Riparian zone | place: USA: Wyoming... | reverse complement strand
CCGGTCAACCACATCCTGGAGCGCGCGGCTGCCGCCGATATCCGGCCGATCATCGTGCGCCAGGAGCGTACCGGTCTCCACATGGCTGAAGCCATCTCACGCGTCACGAGTGGCGAGAAGCTGGGGGTCTTTGCCATGCAGCACGGCCCCGCCACCGAGAATGCCTATGGCGGCGTCGCGCAGGCCTACAGCGAGTCCGTACCAATCCTCGTCATGCCGATGGGCTATCAGCGCCGCGCTGCGTGGGTGGGGCGCAACTACCATGCCAGCGTCAGCATGGCGAACGTGACCAAGTCGGCCGAACCGATAACGTCGGCCAAGGAAATCCCCGCGATTTTCCGCCGCGCTTTCACGCAGTTGCGGTCGGGCCGGGGTGGCCCTGTGCTGGTGGAAATCCCCGTCGACGTGTGGAACGAGGAGATCGATGCGATCGACCATGCGCCCGCCAAGCCCTTGCGGTGGGGCCCCGACCCCGAAGCCGTGCGTGAAGCCACCGCTTTGCTGATCAAGGCAAAGCGTCCCGTCTTGTACGTCGGCCAGGGCGTTCACTGGGCACGGGCATGGCCGGAGGTCGCGCAGCTTGCAGAACTGCTCGCCATTCCCGTTTGCACGAGCTTGCAAGGCAAGAGTGCGTTCCCGGAAACGCACCCGCTGTCGCTCGGCTCGGGGGGCCTCGCCACGACAGGCCCAGTCAATCACTTCCTGAAGGAGGCCGATCTCATCTTCGGTATCGGCTGCAGCTTCAGCGACACCAATTTCGGCGTGAAGATGCCGCCCGGCAAGGCGATCATTCACGCAACGCTCGATCCGGCGGACGTGAATAAGGATGTACCCTCGACGCTCGCCGTGCTGGGCGACGCCAAGCTCGTGCTGGCTGCCGTGATAGAGGAGGCCGGGCGCCGGGGCGCCAAAAGCCCGAAGGACCCCGGTCGAGTCGTCGCTGAAATCAAGGAGGTGTACGACGCCTGGCTCAACAGGTGGCTGCCCAAGCTGACCTTCAACGAAGCGCCGCTGTCGCCTTATCGCGTCCTGTGGGACCTCCAGAACACGGTCGACGTTGCCAACACGATCATTACGCACGATGCCGGCAGCCCGCGCGACCAGCTCTCCCCATTCTGGCGCACAACGACCCCGCTCAGCTACATCGGCTGGGGAAAGACCACACAGTTGGGGGCGGGCCTCGGCTATGCCATGGGCGCTAAAATCGCCAAGCCCGACAAGCTCTGCATCAATGTGTGGGGCGACGCGGCGATCGGCTTCACCGGCATGGATCTGGAGACGGCGGTGCGCGAGAAGATTCCAATCCTCTCGATCCTGCTCAACAACTTCTGCATGGCCATCGAATTGAAGGTCATGCCGGTATCGACAGAGAAGTATCGTTCGACGGACATCTCCGGCGACTACGCAGCATTCGCCCGTGCTCTTGGGGCCTATGGAGAGCGTATCGAGAATCCGTCCGACATCGTCCCTGCCATCAAGCGCGGCGTCGCCGCCACGCAAGCCGGTCAGCCCGCGTTGCTCGAATTCATCACCAACAAGGAAGTGGAGGTTTCAAAGTTCTGACGTTCGCGGGAGGACGGACCGGCCCACCAATGTGGCCGTTGCATCACTTCCGCGAGGTTGAAATTGTTTCACGTGAAACACTGAGGTGGCGTGCCCGGCAAGATATTGCCCGTCACACGGCAGCGATCGCGCGCAGGCCTTCCCGGTAGGTTGGATAGAGCAGTTCCACGCCGAGATCGCGCCGGATGCGGGTGTTGCTGATCCGCTTGGTCTCCGCCCAGAACGAGGCCGCCATGCCGCTCAAGCCGGCTTCCTCGAACGGGATTGCAGGCGGTACGGGCAGCCCCATCATCTCCGCGGCATAGGCAATCACGTCCTCGGGCGGCGCGGGCTCGTCGTCGCTGACGTTGAAAATGCTGTGGCCCGTTTCCTTGTCGATGGCGGCAGCCAGCACGCGGGCGATGTCGTCCACATGGATGCGGTTGAAGACCTGCCCGGCCTTCACGATCCGCCGAGCCGTGCCGTTCCTCAGGTTGTCCACGACGCTGCGGCCGGGACCATAGATGCCTGCAAGCCTGAAGACCTCAACCCGCTTTCCCGCCTCGCGGCTGAAGGCGAGCCACTCCGCTTCCGCCCGGGCGCGCCGGAGGCTGCGCTCGGAGATCGGGCGGACGGCTGCCGTCTCGTCGACCCAGGCGCCCTTGTGGTCCCCGTAGACGCCGACGGTCGAGAGATAACCAACCCACACCACGTCGGAGAGGGACGCCATGTCGGTGCCGTAGTGGCGCAGCGCCGGATCGCCCTCCAGGTCGGGAGGGATGCTGACCAGCACGTGGGTTGCGCTCGACAGAAGGTCCCGCACTTCGGCGGAGGGCTCGTCGCCCTTATAGGGTGCGAGCGTGATGTTGGGCTCGGCGATGTCAGGCACGCTCGTGCGGGTGCCTGCTACGGAGGTCACGCGAGGGCTCAGCTTCCGCGCCAGGCCTTCAGCCGAGTAGCCGTAGCCGAAGCAGAAGAGCCGCATCAGCCTGCGCCCTCCAACGCCCACTCGGAGCGGACCTCAGGGTCCATTTCGCGCGGCGCCCGCAGCCGCCGCGTATCGGTCCACGCGGCAACGCCTGCAAGTTGCCGCAGGGCCCAGACGGCCATGGCGCGGACCAGCGGGGACTCATCGTCGAGAAGCCGGCGCACGGCAGGAAGCAAACCTTCGTCGCCGGAATTGCCGGCAGCGATCAGCGCGTTGCGCATGACCCGGTCGCGCCCTGTTCGCTTGACCGGTGTTCCGGCGAACCGTGCGCGGAAGGCGGCATCATCGAGCGCCAGCAGGTCGGCGAGCGGCGGAGAGTCGTTGGTCGCGAGCGCTTGCAGCTTCGTGTGATGCGCCGCGGCGGCGAACTTGTTCCATGGGCAGACCGCCAGGCAGTCGTCGCAACCGAACACGCGGTTGCCGATCGCGGCGCGGAATTCCGCGGGTATGTGGCCCTTGTGCTCGATCGTCAGGTACGCAATGCAGCGCCGCGCATCGAGCTGGTAGGGCGCCGGGAACGCATTGGTTGGGCAAATGTCGATGCAGCGCTGGCAGCTTCCACAGTGATCCTCCTCGCGCTCGTCGGCCTCAAGCTCGGCCGAGGTGAGGATTGCACCGAGGAACAGCCACGAGCCGTACTCGCGCGAGACGAGATTGGTGTGCTTGCCCTGCCAGCCCAGGCCCGCGGCCTCGCCCAGCGGCTTCTCCATCAGCGGCGCGGTGTCGACGAACACCTTGACCTCGGCGCCGCTCGCCTGCGCCAGAGAGCCCGCGACGTGCTTGAGGCCCTTCTTCACCACGTCGTGGTAGTCGCTGCACTGTGCGTAGCAGGAAATGGCGCCTCGGCTCGGCTCGGCCAGGGCCGCAAGCGGATCGCCCTTGGGCGCGTAGTTCATGCCGAGCATGATGATGGAGCGGGTGTCGGCCCACATCTGCAGCGGGTGCTTGCGCCGCTCGGCCGTGGTCGCCATCCAGGTCATGTCACCGTGATGGCCCTGGCTGAGAAAGCTTTCCAGGCGCTCCGCCATGGCCGTGCCGGCGGCCTCGGGCGTCGTGATGCGGGTGACGTCGAAGCCCGCCGCGCGCGATTCGGCCAGCACCAGCTCTTTCAGACTTTTGTCCATGGCCACTCGGATCATTGTTCCGGCGTAGAATAGCGATGCAGGCCGGCCACAACCAGCCGGAATGCTGCGTCAAGGGCGGCCCGCGCTTGCTGGGGAAGACCTCGGGCGCCTAGACACACTCCGCGTCGAGCGCACCTTGTCCCGCGTGCCTATCCGAGTTTTCTCGCCGTTTCATCGCTAGGGGAAGCCGATGCAGACGTGGCAAGTGATCCTGCTCGGCCTGATCGAGGGCCTCACTGAATTCATTCCGGTCTCATCGACCGGCCATCTTCTGCTGGTGGGGCATTTCCTAGACTTCCAGTCGCCTGGCAAGTCCTTCGAGGTCTTGATCCAGCTGGGCGCGATCCTGGCGATCCTTACGGTCTATGCTGCGAGGCTTCTGCGTCTGCTCATCGACTTGCCCCGCGATCCGCGCACGCGCCGTTTCGTGCTGGCCATCCTCGTTGCGTTCCTGCCCGCGATGCTGATCGGGGCAGCCGCACATGGGTTCATCAAGTCCGTCCTTTTCGAAACGCCCTGGCTGGTTTGCACCACCTTGATCCTCGGCGGTGTTGTCCTCCTTGTCGTCGACAGGCTGCCCCTGCAGCCGCGCTATGACGATGCCATGGACCTGCCGCTCACGAGCGCTTTCGCGATCGGCTTCTTTCAATGCCTGGCAATGGTCCCCGGCGTCTCCCGGTCGGGCTCGACGATCGTCGGCGCGCTGCTTCTCGGCGCGAACAAGCGCGCGGCAACCGAGTTCTCGTTCTTCCTCGCGATGCCGACCATGGCCGGCGCGTTCGCCTACGACCTCTACAAGAACCACCATCTGCTGAGTCTCGACGATATGCGCGGCATCGCGATCGGCTTCGCCGTGTCGTTTGTCGCCGGCGTGCTCGTCGTGCGCTACCTGCTCGATTTCGTGAGCCGGCACGGTTTTGCGCCTTTCGCTTGGTGGCGCATCATCGTCGGCGGACTAGGACTGGGCGCGCTCGCCGTGCTCGGCTGAGTTCAGGCCGCTTGAACTGCCGTCGGCTCCGTCAGGACCGAATAGAGTGTCGCTCGGTCGGGTGCAGCGCGCAGCCTCTCGAGGGATTGCGGCTCGCGCAGCAGCCGCGAGATGCGCGCGAGAGCCTTGAGATGATCCGCGCCGGCGTGCTCGGGTGCCAGCAGCAGGAAGATCAGGTCCACCGGTTCCTCGTCGGGCGCCTCGAACGGGATCGCATTCTCCAGCCGCGCAAACATGCAGAAAATGTTCTCCAGCGAGGGCAGCCTGCCGTGCGGAATGGCGATGCCGCGGCCGACGCCCGTCGAACCGAGGCGCTCCCGTTGCAGCAAGGTTTCGTAGACCTCCTGCACGCGGAGGCCGGCGAGGGACGCTGCGCGTGAAGCGAGTTCCTGCAATGCCTGTTTCTTTGTGCCCGCCTTCAGCGACGGGATCACCGCTTCCCGGGCAATCAGATCACCAAGTTCCATCTTTTTTTCTCGTTTGCGATCCGATTCGATCGTCTAGGCTAAACGCTTGTTACTGCACCAAATGTGCCAACTTCCAGCCGGCGGACCGATACCCGAGGGTGGCACACCAACTCGCCCACTAACCCGTTGCCGATGATGTTTCCGTCGCGAACGTCTAGTCGGGATACAGGTGGTACCAAACGCCTTCCGGCGCAAACCGCTGGTTGCCTGCCAAGTGCAATACGGACGCTACATTCAGCGTCCCGCCGGCACTTGGCGATGTGGAGTGTCCTCTCCCGCTGCCCGAAGTCCCCTGCATCCTCGGGCGTCTCAGCGCGGCGCAACCTAGAATAGCGCCCTCGCGCTGTCAAATGCCCAAGCGATTGAAATATGACGCAACAGAAGGGCCGTGGAGACGCCTAGATTTAGGCACCAAGACGTGCAGCGAGCTGCTTTTCGCGCCGGCGTTGTACCGAGGACGGTATGCGCAGGGCCTCGCGATACTTGGCCACCGTACGCCGCGCGATGTCGATGCCGTCGCGCTTCAGGTATTCGACCAGCTTGTCGTCCGAGAGGATCGACTGCGGTATCTCCGCGTCGATGAGCTGGCGGATCTTGTAGCGAACGGACTCGGAGGAGTGCGATTCACCTGAGCTGTCGGCCGCCGAGATCGCCGAGGTGAAGAAATACTTCAGCTCGAAGATGCCGCGCGGCGTCGCCATGTACTTGTTGGACGTGACACGGCTCACCGTCGATTCGTGCATGTTGATGGCATCGGCCACCGTGCGCAGGTTGAGCGGCTTCAGATGCTCGATGCCGTGCGTGAGGAAGCCATCCTGCTGGCGCACGATCTCCTCGGCCACGCGGAGGATGGTGCGCGCGCGCTGGTCCAGGCTCTTCACCAGCCAGTTGGCGTTCTGCAGGCAGTCCACCAGGTAGCCCTTGTCCTTGTCGGACTGCGCCGTCTTGGACACGGTGGCGTAGTAGCTTCGGTTGACGAGCACGCGCGGCAGCGTGTCGCTGTTGAGTTCGACCATCCAGGCCCCCGCCTGGCTCGACCGCACCATCACGTCGGGCAGCATCGGCTGGATCTGGATGGAGCCGAACTTCAGGCCGGGCTTCGGATTGAGCTGCTTGATCTCGGCCACCATCTCCATGAGTTCGCCCGTGTCCACGCCGACGACACGCTTCAGAGCGACCAGGTTATGACTGGCGAGAAGGGGCAGGTTCTCCAGGAGCTTTGCGATCTGCGGGTCGTAGCGATTCTGCTCCTTGAGCTGCAGGGCCAGGCATTCCGCGAGGTTGCGGGCGAAAACGCCGGGAGGGTCGAACCCCTGCAGGGTTCCGAGCACCTTTGCCACGAGCGACCGCGATGCCCCGAGCTTCTCGGCCACATCCTCGAGACTGCCCTGCAGGTAACCGGCCTCGTCCACCATGTGCACGAGATGGACGCCGATCAGCCGCTCCGCCGGGTCGGAGATGCTCATGTTGAGCTGCTCGCCGAGGTGGTCCGCCAGGGACCGCGCTCCGGCGACGAATTCCTCTAGGTTCGCGCCACCGCCCTCGCCGTTATGGGTTTGTGACCGGACGTTGGCCCAGCCACTGTCGTCGCCGTTCGGGCGGTCCTCGTCTCCGCCGTTCGCCACGGGTGCATCGGAGGCCGCGTGGCCGTTGACCTTGTCCAGGGGGGTGACGGCCGCCGTTTCCTGGGGCTCGGGAATGTGCTCGTGGACCGCGATCGGCACTTCGCCCGACGCCGCGTCCTCCGGCTGGCCGTCATCGGCAGGCGCATCCTCGCGTTCGAGCAGCGGATTGCGCTCGAGCTCTGTCTCGACGAAGGTTCCCAGCTCTATGTTGGAGAGTTGCAGTAGGCGAATGGCCTGCTGCAGCTGGGGTGTCATTACCAGCTGCTGACCCTGACGCAACTCCAACTTGGGCGAAAGCACCATAACGGCCCCGATCGTCGCTAGGACGTTCTACGGGGTCAAGATATAACTATGCCGCATTAACCGAACGTCTTCCCTAGGTATACCCGGCGAACAACTTCGTTTTCTATGATTTCCTGAGGCTTACCGTGAATTAAGACCTCGCCGTCGTAGATGATATACGCGCGGTTTACGAGGGTCAGGGTCTCGCGCACGTTGTGGTCGGTTATGACCACGCCAATGCCCCTTTTTGTGAGATGCCGCACGGTATTCTGGATTTCCTCCACGGCGCGGGGGTCGATGCCGGCGAATGGTTCGTCCAGCAACATGAACGAGGGGCCGGTCGCCAGCGCCCGGGCGATCTCGCAGCGCCGCCGCTCGCCGCCCGACAGGGCGATGGATGGGGACCTGCGCTTGTGGGCGATCCCGAACTCCTCAAGGAGGGCATCCAGCTTCTCCTTGCGGCGCTTGCGGTTCGGCTCGACCAGTTCGAGCACCGCCATGATGTTCTGCTCGGTGGTGAGCCCCCGGAAGATGGATTGCTCCTGCGGCAGGTAGCCGATGCCCAGGCGAGCGCGCCGGTACATGGGCAGCCGCGTCACGTCACGGCCGTCAAGCATGACGCGGCCTGCGTCTGCCGCAACCAGCCCGACGATCATATAGAACAGGGTGGTCTTGCCGGCGCCGTTCGGGCCGAGCAGGCCGACGGCCTCGCCGCGACTGGCTGCCAGCGACACGCCCTTGACGACCTGCTGGCCGCGATAGCTCTTATGCACGTTGTGCGTGTTGAGCCAGCCTTCCGCGCCGAAGAATTCCTCTTCCGCCTCGCCAGCCGGCTCCTGCCAGCCATTGCCGGGGGCTTGAGGCCGCACGCGCTTCTTGGTGCTGCGCCCGCCAAAAAAGAGCTTCATGCGCGATCCCCGCACCGATCAAGGCAGACGGCGCGTTCCGCGACGGTCACGTGCGATGCATGCGGGAACTGCCGTTTCTTCGCCATTTGGTTTCAGCGCGCTTCCGGTGCCGGAGTGTTCTTCTTCAGCAGTTCCTTGGCCTTGTCTTTCACGTCTTTCGGATAGAACAGCATGCATTGCTTTCCGGGCGGGCACGTGCGGTCGCCGGTCTTCGGCGGCGTGGATGACACCGAGGGTCCCGTCGCATCGGGCAGAGGTTCCACGTTCTTTCGATCACCCGCACCAGCCTCCGAGTCCCCCTCGAACCTGTACTGGCCGGTGGTCAGGTCGATCTTGAGCCGCGGGCCTTCCGCGATGTCCTTGCCGCGTACCACCGTCACTCCGCCGCCGAGGAGCGCGGTATTGGCTTTGACATCGAAATTGGCCCATTCCGCGATGGCCGTCCGGTCGTCCTTCGACGTGATGACGACCTTCTGCTTGGTCTCGATCCGGACCAGCTGCCCCTGGCTCTTGTCGTCGCCGTCCGTCGTCGCCGTACCGAATGCCGCTCCACCCGAATAGAAGGCGGTAAGCTCAACCGTCCTTATGATGAAATCGCCCTGGTGGGCCACGACGTTGCCAGTGAATACTGCCTTTTTGCTTGCGTCGTAGATGTCGAGCACGTTGGCCTCCACATCCATCGGCGCGTTGGGATCGGCCTTGAACGACCCGAACAGGGCGTCCGCAGCAGCGGGTGCACGGGGTTGCTTGGCCTTACCACCGGCTGGCGCATTCTGGTGGAAGGAAGCCGCCACCCGGCCGGCGGATGGCCCGTTGTCCTCCGGTTCGAGCCGGCTCTTGCCCGACTTGCGATCGATTTTCAGCTTGCCGCCGCGAAGGGTGTTCTTGCCTTGCGCGACATTGACCTTGCCTGCGAATAGCGCGCTATCGGCATCGATGTCGAAATCAGCCAGATCGCTCGTCACACGGCGATCGCCACTCATCGTCAGGTCGACCCCATTCCGCGCCCACAGAAACTTGACGCGTGCCCCCTTCTCGGCCGCGGGGTCCGGAGCTTTCTCGGCGCCCAGCATGCCGCTCCCCTTGCCTTCGTATTTCACGAACAGGTAGGGCGTGTTGAGCATCGTGTCGCCCTGCAGCGCGCTGACGTTGCCCCTGAAGTGCGCCGTCTTTTGCGTATCGTCGACATCGAGCTCTTCGGAATTGATGTTGACCGGCTGGCGCGCATCGCGCCCAACGGCGAGTGTGGTCTGGGACGAAGACGGCATCATTCGAACGGCGACGGAGCCCTTGAACTTCGTGAAGTGGGTCTTGGTATTCATCTCCATGGACGCTGCCTGCACGGACCCTGTGGCCGTGCTCGCGCTTACGGGATCGTTGGAGACGATCTTGTTTTCCTTGGAGTAGATCTTTGCGCGCAAAAGGCGCGCCATCAGGCCGCTCGATGCGTCGACCTCGATGCCGTCGTAGAGCTCCAGCTCGTTCTTGGCATTGTCGAGGATGCCATGCTTGGACTTGAGCTTCGTCGTTACGTTGTTGGTCTGGAAAAGCTCGCCCGTCACATCGATCAGCTTGATGGGCGCGTTCTGATCGAAGCTGACCACGGCCCTGCGGGAGCGCACCTCGTATCTGCCCCCGTCTTTCGTCGCGCCGGAGTAGCCGGCATCCTTCATGGTGAGATCGTCGGCGGAGATGGTGACGGCGCCGACGCTGAAGCCGCTGGAACTCAAGTGCCAGTTCACCGTGAGAACCGCTGCGTAGCCGAGGAGAATGAGAACGGCTACCGCAGGGAGCGACAGGCGAAGCAGCTTTACGAAACGGCTGTGACGGTTCGCCAGGGCAAAGGCCTTCGCCCTCTCGGCGATCAGAGCCTCGGCTGGAGGTCGCGCGCGGCGAACGGTCCGCGCATCCCGCGTTTCGACAACAGTGGCCATGCAAGCAAGCCGTCTCGCCCCGGCGAAGCCCTTCGCGCCCCGACTCGGCGCCTAAATGGCCTTCCATTTAGGCCATAATGGGACCACAGCCGATATCCAAATGCTTGTGCCCAAAAGGCTTTGTGTGCAGTGGCCCGGGCTGGCCCCTTCAATGCGAGAAGATATCGACGTCGGCGAACCCGGCGAGGTCCAGCCCGGCCCGCACGGATACGAAGCGGAAGCAGTCTTCCGCAAGCGACGACCTGCCCTCCCGCCGCAGCATGGCTGAAAGTTTTGCCTCCAGCGCGTGCAGATGCAGCACATCCGAGGCGGCATAGACCTTCTGCTGCTCGGTCAGCTTTTCGGCAGCCCAATCGGAGCTTTGCTGCTGCTTCGAGAGCTCGATGCCGAGCAGTTCGCTGCACAGGTCCTTCAGTCCGTGGCGGTCGGTGTAGGTTCTGGCGAGCTTCGAGGCGATCTTCGTGCAGTAAAGTGGCTCCGGGACGACGCCCAGATAATGCGCAATCACCGCCACGTCGAAGCGCGCAAAATGGAAGATCTTGGTCAGCGAGGCGTCGGAAAGCGCCGCCTTCAGCCGCGGAGCTGCCCAATCCGTCCCGTCGAATTGGACCAGGTGCGCCGTCCCGTCGCCGGCTGAGAGCTGCACCATGCAGAGGCGGTCACGTCGTGGCTGCAGGCCGAGCGTCTCGGTGTCAACTGCGACGGCACCCCTGAACTCCACGCCCGCGGGCAGGTCGTTGCGGTGCAATTTTATGGTCGTCATGGCAATCCCGTAGGCGCTGGGCGCTCAATCTCCTGGCAGCCGGTTCCTAACAGGGCAACCGGGCCGTCGCCAGAACTAAACGGGCATCATCAACGTTTCTGATGATCGGCGGTTGGAGTGAGAGTTCATCCGCGCGCTGTTGGCGTCAAGCTGAGCAAAAGGTTGCGCAATTGAGCCCAATTGCGGTGGTAGAGCAGTCCAATCGCAGCTAGCAACCACAAGGAGCGAATACATGTCCGTTCAGATCGTAATGGATCGCTCGGGTGACACGCGGCACGAATTCGACGCCGCGGACGCAAAGGCGGTCGGACTGGCCGAGGCTCGTTTCAACGAGCTTGTCGGCAAGGGCTTCCGCGCCGTTGCGCTTGGCAAGGACGGGGGCTCGGACCGCCTCGTCGGCAGGTTCGATCCCAAGGTCGAGGAGACCCTGTTCATTCCGCAGCTCCAGGGGGGCTGATGGAGCGCCTGCGCCGCACTTTGAGGGCCCTCCTGCAAAGGGCCCTCATCGAGCACGGGCACAACCCTACGGCGCTCGTCGACATTATCATTGAGAGTGCCGCCGAGCCGAGGCTCTGGCTCGAGTTTGCCAACGGCTATCGCACGTCCGCGCTGCTTCGGCCGGAGGACTGCTTTGCCTTCTGCGAAACGCACGGCACCTGGGACCTCGTGAGCTTCCGTGTGGCGCTGCGCCGGGAGGCGCAGCAGCTTTACCTGCTGATGCGGAGCGAGCAAGCGCGCGAGCGCGAACTGCGCCGGACCTCCCTGACTGAGCAAATGCGTCGCCTGGGGCGCGGACTTGCGCAAAGCCTTCGCTCGCGAAGGGTGCACGGTTTTGCGGAAGCCGACACCGCGTGGTTCATCGATGATTACGGCTCAGCGGCGCACGAGCGCGGCATGCGGCTGCTCAAAGAGAAGCTCTCCTGCGAGCAGCTCAAGCAATATGAGAGGAATGCGTTCTTCGAGGTGATCGGCGGCAAGACCGGTCGGCGCTACCGCATCCGTTACGGCCGCTCGATGAATATCGACCAGCTCGACAAGAACGGCCGGCGCATCTGCGGCTGGTGCTTCTTCCCTCGCGGCAATCTCGTCGCCGGTGACGTGATGCTGTCGCAGAAGGTGGCGCTCGAGCTATTCGAGCCCGAAGCGCTCAAGGTGGCAAACAAGATCTGGTGAGGGCCCGAGATTGGCGGCTGCGGCTACTCGTGGCTCCAGTTGATGATGCTCATCAGGTTGCTGTCCTGATCGGTCCACACCAGCTCCGACTTTCCCCTGTCGCGCCAAAGCGAAACCAGTCTCCTGACCGGCCGCTGGTCGAAGAATGATTTGTCTCGCGTATAGAGCGCCCAGCTCACTGGAAAGGCGCACTCTTCGGTGTCGCTCGGGGTCTCGATCCAGCGCACATTCAGTCCGAATTGCTTGGCCATTCCGCGATGCAACGGGGCAACCTCGAACGTATCGAGTTCGAAATTGACCGCCAGGATGCCGTTCTCGGAAAGGTGGCTGAGATAGACGTTGAAAGCCTCCTTGGTCATCAGGTGCATCGGAGGTGATGCGCCGCGGAAGGCATCCAGGACGAGAACGTCGAAGTTCTGGGGCTCGTTGTTCTTCAACTGCCGCTCGAGCACCAGTCGCGCGTCGCCGAGGAGCACGTCGAGCTTGGCCTTGCTCTCCTTGAGGAACGTGAAGCGGCGGCTCGTCAAATGCAGGACGCCCGGATTGATCTCGTAGTAGCGCAGGGTGTCGCCCTCTGATGCCAGGGACGCAATCATTCCCGCGCCGAGGCCGATCACGCCTATACGAAGAGGTTGGTTTGCGCGGCGCTTGGCCTGATGGGCCAGGGCCAGCCCAAGGCCACTGTCCTCGTTGAACCCGCAGATCGTCTGCAGCCGCCGCTCGGGTGCAATGTATTGTCCGCCCTGATCGATGCCGGCCTGCAGCAGCGCCATGTCTGCGATCGCCGGGTCATGCTGGTTGCGGCGGACGACTTTCACGACGCCGTAGAAATTTCGCACCCTCTCAACCACAGAATTGCCCGTCAGCTCTTCGCGGAAACCGGCGGCGAGGCTGCCAACAAAGAACACGCCGGCGAGGATGGTCAGGCCGCCGATGGCCAGCGTCGCCCTGCGCGACCGCGCGCGCGGCAGCATGTGGGCGAACGCCACGGCGGCGATGATGGCGAGCACCAGCGGATGCTCGAAGTAGTCGCTGAACAGGAGCGGCGCCAGCAGCACCACGCATATGCCGCCCAGCGCTCCGCCCGCCGCCACGGCGAGGTAGAACTTCGGCAATCGCGCCGGCTCCGGCTGCAACCTGACGAGCTCGCCGTGGCAGATCATGCATCCGGCGAAAAGGATCGCCGTCTGCAGTACGAGCGATTGGAAGAGTGCATACGAAGATTCGGGCACGGGCTGCAGGAATGCGAAACCGGCAAGCAGCATGAAAGTGCTGCCGAAGGCGAGGCGATGGTATGTGCGCGGATAGGCAAACGTGACGATGAACGTCACGAGGTAGACACTCAAGGGCACGACCCAGAGGAAGGGGACCACCGCCGACCATTGCGTGATGGCGTTTGTGGTGGCCACAAGCAGCGCCGAGCCGAGGCCCGAATAGGCAACCCACAGCAACCAAGGATCGTCGGCGCCCGCGGTCGAAATGGAAGCCGGCTGCGCACGGTCGCCATCGGGAGAGCGCTGCCAGGTAAGCCAGCCGCACAGCACGAACAGCGCTGCATAGAGCGCGTAGGCCCACGACCACCAGCGCGCCTGCTGGGGGCTGGTGAGCATGCGCTCGAAAAAGAAGGGATACGTCAGCAATCCCAGGAACGAGCCAACGTTGGAAGCCGCAAAGAAACGCACCGGATTGAGTGTGGGCTCGATGTGGGCGAGCCAGCGCGACAGCAACGGCGTTGTCGTGGCCAGCGCAATGTAGGGCACCGCCACGCAGGCGGCGAGCAACCCGAGAATACGCCAGGTCGGATCGCTCGCATCCTGCGGTTTCCAGGTGTCGGAGGGCGCGATGGGTAGGAGCAGGAGGCTCAAGACCAGTATCGCCGCCTGCACCTGCACCTGGCGCCGGATCGCCAGCGGTAGCGTGATCGCATAGGCGTGCGCGTACCCGACGAGCAGCGCGACCTGGTAGAACATCATGCACACCAGCCAGGTCGAGGCGCTGCCGCCGAACCAGGGCAGGATGAATTTGCCGAGCACGAGCTGGACCTGGAACAGCAGGAAGCCGGCCAGTGTCATCGTTACGGCGAATGCCAGGGCGACGGTCGCGCGGGCGCTCATGCGGCCCCTTCTCCGGAGTTCTTTATGTCTCGTGTGCGGGTCACAAACGCAGGGCGCCACAATGGTGGCGCCCCGGTTGGCCAGCGCACTCTTTCAGTCTCAAGCCGCCTGCTTGGCGAGCTTCACGGCCGCATCGCGCAGTTCGCGCCGCAGCACCTTGCCGACGTTCGTTTTCGGAAGCTCCTGCTGGAAGATGATGTACTTGGGCTTCTTGTAGCCGGTCAGCTGTTCGCTGCAGTATTTCATCAGTTCCTTCTCGGTGAGCGCGGGGTCCTTCTTGGCCACGAACAGTACGACCGCCTCGCCCGAACTTGCATCCGGAACGCCGACAACGGCGCACTCCAGCACGCCCGGATGACTGGCGACGACTTCCTCGACCTCGTTGGGAAACACGTTGAAGCCCGAGACCAGCACCATGTCCTTCTTGCGATCGACGATCTTCACCTGCCCGGTCGCGTCCATGACGCCGATGTCGCCGGTCTTGAAGAAGCCGTCCTTCGTCATGACGTTGGCAGTTTCCTCCGGGCGCTCCCAGTAGCCGGCCATCACCTGGGGTCCGCGTGCGCAAATCTCGCCCGCCTCGCCGATGGGCACCTCGTTGCCGTCGTCGTCGCGGATGGAGATTTCCGTCGATGGAACCGGCAGGCCGATGGTGCCCGTGTACTCGTTGTTGTCGGCGCGGTTGCAGGTCAGCGTCGGTGAGGTCTCCGACAGCCCGTAGCCCTCGATGATCGGGACATTGGTGAGCTTGAAGAATTTCTCGGCCACCGGGCGCTGCGTGGCCATGCCACCGCCATTCGCAGCCTTCAGCGCGCTGAAGTCGAGCTTGGCAAAGTCCGGGTTGTTGATCAGCGCGTT
>Ga0190272_10000862_pt1 | contig 14810 bp, 13 predicted proteins | sample Popmic504T_FD_133746 | JGI IMG/M metagenome (GOLD analysis project Ga0190272, IMG submission 133746) | Populus adjacent soil microbial communities from riparian zone of Shoshone River, Wyoming, USA - 504 T | ecosystem: Environmental > Terrestrial > Soil > Riparian zone | place: USA: Wyoming... | reverse complement strand
GAAAAGGTGCCTGGGAACGCGGCCGATAGCGTGCAACACTTTTTCATCGTTGATCCCTTTCTCCCTGATTTCCTTTACCAGATTTTTGCGCATGCCCTGGTGCCTCATGGAATCCATCATTCTTCAGATATTTAGGATTGTAAAATTATTCAATATTTCCTTCGGTTGAATGCATCGTTTTTTAATTTTTAAAACAATTTACCGGATGCCGGAAAGGGGTCTCTTCACCTGAATATAAAAACAACCATGTTGATAAAAAATCAAATAAACCGCAATGGGAAGCGTTTAAACACCTATATTTATCAGGATTATTTTATAAATAGCCCTCCCTCCAAACCTGCCATGCGCGGTGCGCATTATGATAAAAAAACATCTTTTACTGTATTGCCTGCTGATTCTCATTGCCGGGTCCTGTAAAAAAAAGGATGAGGAGGTAATTCCTGGAAACCAGCCTCCACCAGATGGTACCATATCGAACGTGGTGATCGAAAACTATGTAAACCGCGTTTATATCAGCGTCCTTGGCCGCAAAGCAAGCGACCCGGAATTTAATAACGGAGTTTCCGTTTTAAAGCAGTCTAACCTTTCAGGTGCCGGCAGACTCCAGTTCCTGGATGAAGTTTATGGTAATATTGAATACAAGCGTAACCTATACGAAAAAGCGAAGATACAGCTCCTGAATAATCTGGACACAAATGATATTGCACTTTATATCGGAATATTCAATACTCTTTTAACCGACAGCGCATATCTGGCAAGCTGGGATATACTGCAGAAGGAAGTTGACAAGCTTGTTGAAATGCAGAATATATCAATTGACATGCAAACCGGGATTATTGATGAAACAGGCCTGTTTAAAAGATGCTGCAACAATTTTTTTTACGATCAGATCAATATGGGATCCCTGAATTTTGTTGTTTCATTGTTTCAGCATTTCCTCGACCGGTATCCCACTGACAATGAACTTCAGCAGGGAATACAGATGGTTGACGGAAGCAGCGGTACTTTGTTCCTTCAGACCGGGCTATCGAAAAATGACCTGATAAACATCTTTTTTTCATCTGCTGATTTTTATGAAGGACAAGTAAGGGAATATTACAAACGGTTTTTATTCCGTGAACCTAATTCAGTGGAAATGGGGACAGCCACACAGCTCTATATTTCTACAGGCGATTATGAAAGAATGCAAAAAGATATCCTGTCAACAGATGAATATATCGGAATTGAATAATAACTGGCTATGCTGACAAGAAAACAAATACTGCATTTATTCCTGGCCGTTGTCCTGGTTGCAGGTTGCAGCAAGGAAAAAACTTTTGTTTATGATGTGAATACGGTAAATGTAAATCCGGAAAGCGGCGATAAATCAAATGTTAAAACAACCACAGAGTTCATCTCAATCGCATATTCCGACCTTTATGGTACCACCATTTCGCAGGGTAATCTTTATAAGCTGAATGTAGCCTATACTTCTTTCGGAGATAAAAAGCTGATAGAGGACAGGATCATCCGGAATTTTCTGAATGATCCCAACGTGATCATACCATCGGATACCCTGATGCGCAATGATATTGCAGCATTCATTACAAGTTCATATAAGAAATTTTTCAACCGGCTGCCTGATGAATTTGAAAAATATTACCTGGTAAACCTGATACAGACCGATACTGACATTAAGTCGGTGGAGATATATTATTCCATGATGACTGCTACAGAGTACCGCTATTACTGACATCCATGACAAACAGAAGAGAATTTATAAAAAAGGCAGGTGTTGCTGCCGCAGGCGTCTTTGCGGTACCATATTTACTGCCATCGGGCCGGCTGTTTGCAGCAACAGGGGTCCGCAGAGCCAACCATGTGGTGTTCTGCCTGTATGCCGGTGGTGTGCGTAACCTTGAATCAGTTATGAAAGCAGAAGGCAACCTCATGCCTAATATGCTAAACGGAAATGAATCCATCTCTCCAGATATTGCAGCGTTCATGCAACCTCTTCCCGCTAACCCGCTTGGTGCAGGCAACACCCTTCAGAGTTACGGTACGCTGTACAAGAACTTCAGGTACAACAGCGGACCGACAGGACATTATAACGGTCATACCTGCGCTATAACGGGGGCCTATACGACAACCGACCTGAGCATCAAGGACCACCCGACGAACCCGACCGTATTTGAATATTACCGGAAACATAACTCACCCGCACAAACGGCATTGAATTCATGGTGGATCTCAAATGCGCTTGGTCCCTACCCTGCACTGAATTTCAGCAAATACCCGGGGTATGGTGCAATGTTCGGCGCCAATTTCATCGCACCAACTTCACTCATCAGCGTCGACGGATATGATGTGCTGGGAAACCAGATGACCTTCGGAAGCCAGGAGCAGGCAGCCATCAGCAAGATGCGCAGCTTCATGGATCATAACTTCAAGAGAAGTTTTGTCGACGGTGATGCGGGCGTAACCAACAGCGGTCCGGATGCCATTCAGCTAGAGCAATTCATTACAAAGTCGTTCCAGGATGCAAGCAGCGGACTATACACGGATCCCTGGGGCGCTGGCATCGGCGTGATGAATAACGACATGTATAATATTTTCTTTACTGAAGAGATCATCAAGCAATTCAAGCCTGAGCTGATCGTAGTGAACATGCAGGATGTAGACATTTGTCATACAGACTTTACATCATACTGCAATAACCTTCGCAAAGCCGATTTTGCCGTTGCGCATTTATGGAATACAATTCAGAACACACCCGGAATGGCAAATGATACCATCATGATCATTGCCCCGGAACACGGTAGGAACCAAAACGGAAATTCAATCCTTGACATGAACGGCCGGAAAGCGCTTGATCATACGGCAAGTCTTGACGGCACCGGTGACCAAATGGCACGTGATATTTTCTGCATGGTGGTTGGACCACCTTCCAAAGTTCAGCAGGGCCAGGTGATCAGCAGCTCAAACGGTGAAAGTATCGAAGTGATCCCGACCATAGCCAATATACTTGGGTTCGACAATGATGTTCCCGCTGGAATGCTCAAGAGCTTTAACTCATGCGACCTTAAAACAGCTTTTATCTGAAACATGAATATGATAAACAGATATTCCTTTTATCTTTTTGCCATATCCATGGTAGTGCTTATGCTGATCACCGGTAGCTGCAACAAGGAAGACGATGCTCCTCCCAATCCTTATGACGGCATCGATTATGATACCGATACGAACCAGGTATCGAATCCGGATCCGAACTCGATCGTAGGGTTGCACAAAAATATTTTTTCAGTTAAATGTGCGATGCCAGGCTGCCATGACGGAACCTTTGAACCTGATTTCAGAACAGTGCAATCATCATATTCCACGCTTGTTTACCAGCCTGTAAATAAATATACAGTAAACGGGGTTGATAGTTTCCTGTACCGTGTGTTGCCGCTGAATCCTGCAAAATCATTCATCCATGAGCGCATCACAACCACCACTTCCGATTACATGCCTTCGAACGGAAACCGCTTGTCTGCTGCAGAAATAGGCCATATTGATACGTGGATCAGCAACGGGGCAAAGGACCAGAACGGGAATGTACCCGTAAAACCCGACAACCTTCCGTTTGTAGTTGGATTTGTTGCTTTCGATTCAACTATCACCCAGCGTTTTGATACCATAAAGAAAGACGGGATTGCCTATAATCCTTTTCTTGTTCCCCAGAATCAAACTTTTGTACTGCTGTTTGTGATAGAAGATGATGAAACTCCTGTTTCGCAGCTGACATACAACAAGCTGAAGGTTTCAACCAATAAAGACAATTTTTCCGGTGCCGCTACATTTAATGCATCATATGTGAATTTTTTCGGTTTTGAAGTATGGCAGGTGACGCTCAACAGTTCTGCATTTACACCCGGACAGGATTATTATTTCAGGTATTATGTGAATGACGGCACCCATTCTAACAACCTGGAATTCCCAAGGGACGAAATGCCCTTCTATTATAAAACAATTTTTGCATTTTACATACCATGAAAACACGGTATTTTCCGGCTTTGTACCTGCTTATTGCTTTGTCATTTCAATCATGCAAAAAAGACAAAGAAATCACATACGGCGATGCTCCTGAAATAGCTTTCGTGAGTATTAGCCCGCAATCCGTTATGGAATTACAGGATTCCATTACTATCGTTATTTCCTACGTTGATGGTGACGGGGACCTCGGAGAGAACAATGCGAATATCAACAACCTTTTTGTTACCGACACCCGGATTAATATCACTTATCCGTTCAGGGTCCAGCAGCTTGGGCCTGATAATCCTGACATAACGATCAAAGGAAAGATCAATATCGTTTTAAAAAACACGGGCATAACCGATGGTTCTGCGCAACAGTCCGTAACTTATGCGTTATTTATAAAAGACCGGGCGGGTCACCAAAGCAATACCATTACCACCGGGGCAATTATGGTTCATAAATGAAGATCAATCAAAATTCACAGGGTGAAATGCCCCCCTGCGGATCATTTACAGGATTTCTGAATTCACCGCTTGGCGTCATCAGGTTCACGGGCAGTGAAAAATTTATTTCAGAAATAACTTTTACCGGGGATCCGCACATGCCAGGTGCCGACATCCACCTTCCCTTTCTGCTTGAAAAATGCAGGAGGGAGCTGATGTCTTATTTTGAAGGTACACTCAGGGAATTTACGGTTGCAGTCCAGCCTGCAGGTACAGGCTTTCAGAAACGTATATGGCAACAGTTAGCTTCAGTACCGTTTGGCAGCACAAGAAGCTACCTTGACCTGGCAAAAAATTCAGGTGATGCGAATAATACACGAGCGGTTGGAAATGCCAACGGCAAAAACCCGGTTGCTATTGTAATACCCTGTCACCGGGTTATTGGAAGCAGTGGTAATTTAACAGGTTATGCCGGAGGTTTGTGGAGAAAAAAATGGCTCCTTGATCATGAAGCCAAAATCGCTCATGGTGTGCTGGAGCTGTTTTAGAAAATGATCAGGTGTTGTTGTATAGCTGTTAGCCTTTAAACGTCAAATCTTTTAACTTTCCAAAGCTTTCCAAAAGCTTACTTATCATAAGCCTTGATAATGTCTCTCACAAGCCGGTGTCTTACCACATCCGATGCATCCAGGTAAATAAAATCAATACCATCGATATTCTTCAGAATTTTGGTGGCCTGTATCAGACCTGAAGGTTGTTTGGCCGGAAGGTCGACCTGAGTTACATCACCTGTTACAATAAATTTTGCTGAGGGTCCCATTCGGGTCAGGAACATTTTAAGCTGGCTCTCAGTGGCATTCTGTGCCTCATCCAATATAACAAAAGCATGATCCAGGGTACGTCCACGCATAAAAGCCAGCGGCGCCACTTCAATGATCCCGCTTTCAATAAAGCTCCTCAGTTTTTCAGCGGGAATCATGTCAAAAAGCGCGTCATATAAGGGCCGCAGGTATGGATCGATCTTTTCTTTGAGATCACCGGGAAGAAAACCCAGGTTTTCGCCGGCTTCCACTGCGGGCCTGGTAAGCACGATGCGTTTGATCTCCTTATTCTTAAGAGCCCTTACTGCAAGGGCAACGGCTGTATAAGTTTTTCCGGTACCTGCCGGTCCGATTGCAAAAACAATATCATTTACTTCACTGCTGCTCACCATTTTCTGCTGGTTGGCAGTCCTTGCACGGATAATAAGCCCCTGTTGCCCGTATACCAGAACATCCTTTGGCTCTTCTGAAGGTTGACCGATTTTTATGCCTGAGCCATTTAGCATCTCCTCCACATCCTGCAGTGTAAGAATGCCCTTGCTTTCGAAATGGTTGATAAGTCTTGTAATCTTTTCTATAAAAAGCTTGATCTGTGCTTCATCGCCCAGAACTTTAAGTTCGCTGCCGCGTGATACAATTTTTAATGCAGGAAATTTTTTTCTGATCAGCTCAAGGTTTGAATCATTTACACCGTAAAATGAAACTGAATCGGCTAATTCAATGGGTATGATGATTTCTCTCAAAATTGGTTATTTCTTTTAATCAGAGGTTTGACTCAGAACAATTGCAAAACCCTGACTGATTCTACGAATGGTAAAAATAAAAGTTATAATGGAACTTAAACAAAATTAATACCTCTTTTCACACAAAGATGACTTCCACCTCTTAATCCTCCATGGCATTATTATTTTAGTAATATAAGGGTAATCAGGTAGAGTATGATCATGTTTGGATTTAACCCTGAATAATATTTCATAATTAAAGGCCTCTAAGGTCTGAATTAATAAAAATGTTAATATTGCATGTGGAATCTTTTCCCTGAAATGGGCTATCTGTATATCCGGATATTGACAGAACAGGTTAAGTTTCGCAACAGCAATGATTTAACACTAAATTTCAATGCCTTCGTCCTACTGGCATGCAATTATATAGAGTGGGGAAAACAAAAACATTTTAAAATCACAGCTATGAACACATTTAAGAATTCCATTTTTGGCAAGCTAACCGTTGCTTTACTGGCTATCAGCCTGGTAATGCCCGGATGCAAGAAGAAAGATGATGACGATCCTGCACCGGCACCAAAAAAAACTTACCAATTAAAGGTTAAAGACGTGCTGGGAGTATCCGGCACAGTAGTTTTTACCAAGAAAAGCGCAACTGAAGTAATTGTTGAAATTACACTTGTTGGCGCTCCTGCAGGATCACATCCTGCTCACATACATGCTGGAGCAACAACTGATAACGGAGGAATTGTAGTGTCCCTGAATCCGGTTGATGCAACAGGAAAAAGTGTTACCACTTTAGCGACGATGACATATGATCAGGTAACTACAATGGACGGATATGTTAATGTTCATGAAAGTGACTCTATCCTCACAACTATTATTGCTCAGGGCGATATAGGAGGCAACGAACTGACCGGAACTAAAAAGAACTGGACATTGACCCAGGTAGGCACATCCGGTGTTGCGGGGAGCGCTCTGCTCGAGCAGCGTAAAAATGGAACTTCCCTGCTTACAATTAGTCTTACGGGCACATTGGCAAGTGGCTTGCATCCTTCACATATCCACCTGGGATCTGTGGCAACTGTAGGGGGCGGACCTATCAAAATCACCCTTAAAGATGTCGAGGGTGCAACGGGCAAAAGCTATACCACCATCAGGGCACTGGATGACAATACACCGGTTACCTATGCCAACTTACTGGTGTATGACGGGTATTTAAACGTTCATGAATCAATGGCAAACCTTGGAAATATTCTTTGCCAGGGTGATATCGGAAGCAATGCGAACTGACCTGAAATAATTTAAATGAAAGGCTCCGGAAACGGGGCCTTTTTTTTTGATCCCCATCCAAAACACCCATTTATGAACCTTTAAGGCGGGTGGGCAATACCTTCGGTTTAAGGATAATTTCCTATCTTTGCGACCGTTTAAATTTGACCTGAAAAACTATGTTTGACAATCTATCCGATAAACTCGACAGGGCCTTTAAAATACTCAAAGGCCAGGGTAAGATCACGGAAATCAATGTGGCCGAAACTCTGAAGGAAGTCAGAAAGGCTTTGCTTGACGCGGATGTAAATTATAAAGTTGCCAAGACATTTACGGATACCGTTAAGGAAAAAGCATTGGGCCAGGATGTGCTCATCGCTGTAAGCCCGGGCCAGCTCATGATCAGGATCGTGCATGCTGAGCTTGTAGCCCTGATGGGCGGAAAGCAGGCTGAGCTGGAGCTCAAATCCACTCCTGCAGTAATTCTGATGTCGGGATTACAGGGTTCAGGTAAGACCACGCTGAGCGGCAAGCTTGCAAACTTCTTAAAAACCAAAAAAGGCAAAAATCCGCTTCTCGTAGCATGCGATATTTACCGCCCTGCAGCCATTGACCAGCTTAAAGTTCTTGGTGAACAGACAGGTGTTCCGGTTTATGCTGAAATAGAATCGAAAAGCCCTGTCCAGATAGCCAGGAATGCAATTGCCTTTGCGAAGGAGAACGGTAACAATGTGGTAATCATCGATACTGCCGGACGGCTCGCAATTGATGAGGCTATGATGACTGAAATCAAAGCCATCAAGGATGCCATCAGGCCCGATGAGATCCTGTTCGTGGTGGATGCCATGACCGGCCAGGATGCTGTGAACACAGCTAAAGCCTTTAACGACCGGCTTGATTTCGATGGTGTGGTGCTTACCAAGCTCGACGGTGATACACGTGGTGGAGCGGCCATATCGATCAAATCAGTAGTCAACAAGCCAATTAAATTCGTAGGTACGGGTGAGAAACTCGACGCCCTGGATATTTTCTATCCCGAAAGGATGGCAGACCGGATTCTGGGAATGGGTGACATCGTTTCACTGGTGGAAAAGGCGCAGGAACAGTTTGATGCCAAAGAAGCGGCCGAATTACAGAAGAAGATCATTAAGAACCAGTTCAATTTTACCGATTTTTATAACCAGCTTCAGCAGATCAAAAAAATGGGAAACATGAAAGACCTCGTTTCTATGATCCCTGGTGTTGGCAAAGCTGTAAAGGACATTGATATCAGCAATGATTCATTCAAAAATATTGAAGCCATCATTCAGTCAATGACAAAAAAAGAGAAAGAAGATCCGGCTGTGCTGAACGGAAGCAGGAAAAAAAGGATTGCCGAAGGAAGTGGCACTAATATTCAGGAAGTCAACAAGCTGATCAAGCAGTTTGAAGATATGAGGAAAATGATGAAAATGTTTGCCGGCGGGAAAATGCCTAAAATGCCCCAGATGCCTGCACGGCGTTAATTCACAATGTATGATATGATGATCCTGCAATCGTCAGTATTATCCTGCTGATAAATTTATTTCTGCGTGAAACTTTAATTTCACAGGTAAGAAAAAATTATGCTCGAGAGAACTAAATAAATCTGCGTTTATCTGCGAAATCTGCGTGCAATTCTTAATGTCAACGGTAAAAACTAATTATACCCATTAGAAAAATTTAAAGTTTGTCTATGATCCGCACAATTTTCAATGGCACTTCATTAAAGTTTATTAACAAACCCAGTTTTCATGATCTTGTTAGATGGTAAGAGTACTGCAACAGCTTTTAAAAAAGAGCTGGGAACTGAAGCAGCATTGATCAAGATACAGAGAGGAAGGCCACCTCACCTTGCTGCTATTCTCGTTGGTGACAGCGGTGCATCTGAAACCTATATTGCATCGAAAGTCAGAACATGCCATGAAATTGGGTTTGATTCCACCCTTATCAGATTTGACAACAGTATTTCGGAAAAAGAACTGCTGGATAGGATCCGGGAAGTGAATGCCGATGACAGGATCGACGGACTGATCGTGCAGATGCCGCTTCCGCTTCACATATCGGTTCAAAAAATCACTGAAACTATTTCACCGGCCAAGGATGTTGACGGGTTTCATCCGGTAAATACCGGACGCATGGTTCAAAACCTTCCCTGTTATATAGCTGCCACTCCGAAAGGGATCATGCTGATGATAGAAAAATACGGAATTGAAACAGCCGGAAGACATTGCGTTATACTTGGACGAAGCAATATAGTGGGAACGCCAATGAGCGTGCTTATGTCCCGAAACAGCAATCCTGGCAACAGTACCGTTACATTGTGTCACAGCCGTACAAGAAACCTGAACGCTCATTTGCAGCAGGCTGATATCCTCGTCGCTGCACTTGGAAACCCCGAATTTGTAAGGAGCAATATGGTAAAAGAAGGCGCCGTAGTGATTGATGTAGGGATCACCAGGATAGCTGACAACAATGCAAAGAACGGGTATCGTATAAGGGGTGACGTTAAATTCGATGAGGTGGCTCCGAAATGCAGCTATATTACGCCAGTTCCGGGTGGCGTAGGTCCGATGACCATAATTGGCCTGATGCAGAATACGCTCATGGCTGCCAAAAGGGAGGTGACTTTCTGATTATGTTCGAAACAGAAATGGAAAATACAAATGCTGTCATGCCTGTATCTTGCAGGAGGCTTCCGGTGATGGAGGATTTTTATACCATCCAGGGAGAAGGATTTCATACCGGCGGGGCGGCTTATTTCATCAGACTTGGAGGATGTGACGTCGGATGCGTTTGGTGTGATGTGAAGGAATCATGGAAAGCCGGAAACCATCCACAGGTTCCCGTTGAAGAACTGGTTCAAAGAGCCAGGTCGTTTCCTGCGCGTACAGTTGTCGTAACAGGAGGTGAGCCCATGATGCATGATCTTGATTTTCTGACTGGTTCACTGAAACAGGAAAATTTCCGTCTATGCCTTGAAACGTCCGGTGCATATCCCCTTTCAGGTACGTGGGACTGGATTTGTGTTTCACCTAAAAAATTCAAATCACCATTAAGGGAGGCTCTTCTGGCTGCAGATGAGCTTAAAGTTGTCATCTACAACAGGAGCGATTTTGAATGGGCCGAACAACACCGGCTCCTGGTAAGCCGCGGGTGCAAGCTGTTTCTTCAGCCTGAATACAGCGTATTCAATAAAGTGGCCCCGCTGATCGTTGAATATGTTAAAGCAAATCCCGTATGGAACATATCACTCCAGGCACATAAGGTCCTGAACATTCCTTAAATGCCGATCCTGAATAATCCGATATTAAATATGCCTAAAATATTCACGCTTCTGTTATTCTGGATCATCCCTTTTTTTTATTGCAGCGCACAGAAAGATTATAAATATTCCACCAAATCAAAAAGTGCTATCCGCTGGTTTGAAAAAGCTGCCATAGCGTATGATTATAAAAAACATCAGGAAGCCCTTTCCTACCTTACTGAAGCAGTGAAAGATGATCCTGATTTTATTGAAGCCCACATGATGATGGGTGATGCATATGCAGATACAAAAGATTTTACCAATTCAGCAGTGCACTACAAGCGTGCTGTTGAAATAAACCCTGGATTTTTTCCCCAGAATTTTTTTAACCTGGCAAAATCAGAGATGCATATTGAGAAATATGATGATGCCAAAGTTCACCTTGAAAAATTTCTGACCGTAAGCAGGCTCAGCCCGGCGCTGAAAATGAAGGCGGAGAAAATGTTGGCGACCTGCAGATATGCATCCGAAAAGGTAAAGAACCCTGTTCCTTTTAACCCTGTGAATATGGGAGACAGTATAAATTCAGTTTCAAAAGAATATTTGCCGGTCCTTACTGCTGATGAACAGGTTATTGTATTTACAAGGATGAAACCCAAACAGGTTCAGCGACCCGGTGCAGGCAGCAATAACCTGGAGGAGGATTTCTTTACATCTGTCAGGCAAAACGGCGTATGGCAACAGGCCACACCGATTGGTCAGCCGATCAATACAGACTTAAATGAAGGCGGTCAGTGTCTTTCTCCTGACGGAAGGAGTATTTTTTATACGGGATGCGACCGTGCTGAAGGATTGGGAAGCTGTGATATTTATTATTCAAAAAAAACAGGTGACCTCTGGAGCTACCCTGTAAACCTTGGCAGCAGGGTGAATTCAAAAGAATGGGATTCACAGCCCACTATTTCCTTCGACGGAAACACATTGTATTTTACCAGTACAAGGCCAGGCGGATCAGGCGGTAGTGATATCTGGAAAACAATGAAGGGTCCTGACGGCAGCTGGGGAACGGCAGTAAACATGGGCAATGTTATCAATACACCCGGAAATGAAAATTCACCGTTCATCCATACCGACAACCAGACGCTTTATTTTTCGAGCAATGGTCACCAGGGTATGGGGGATGCTGATTTATTCCTGTGCAGGGCTGATTCCAATGGACAGTGGGGAACACCTGAGAACCTGGGATATCCGCTCAATACTTCAGGTGAGGAATTCAGCCTGTTTGTGAGCACCAGTGGAAATACAGGATATTTTGCTTCCGAAAGATTGAAAGGCGCAGGTTCACTTGATCTTTTTTCATTCGAAATGTTTGATGCCATCAAGCCACGAATGGTAAGTTATGTAAAAGGAACGGTGACCGACGAATCAGGGAAAAAATACCTGGATGCAAAGTTTGAAATTATTGATAACGAAACGGGCAAAGTGATCGTCAGCTCAGTTTCAGACAAGGTAAACGGCGCTTTCCTTGTGTGCCTCCCCTCAGGAAAAGATTATGGCCTGAACGTTTCAAAGGAAGGCTATCTGTTTTATTCGGATCATTTTTCCTGTAAGGATCCAACGGGCATCAGGAGTGCATTTGCTATCGATATCAGGCTGAAAACTGCGAAGGCTGGGGAAAAAGTGATATTGAAGAATATTTTTTTCGAAACAAATTCCTTTCAGATGATGCCCTCCTCATTCCCTGAAATTGAAAAGCTGACCGGTTTCCTGAATTCCAATCCAAAGATCAGGATCGAAATCGGAGGACATACAGATAACACAGGCGACGAAAACAGTAACCAGTTGCTTTCAGAAAAAAGAGCAAGGTCTGTTTATGATCATCTTTTGAAAACCGGGATTTCCGCTTCCAGACTAACCTTCAAAGGGTTTGGAGAATCCAGGCCTGTTGCAGGAAATGATACTGATGATGGCAGGGCCCAAAACCGGAGAACGGAATTCAGTATTACAGGCGTAAATTAATTGCAAGCATTACCCTGCTGAACCAAACCATGCAGGCTTTAGTCAGCAAGCGCCCTGACACCCGGCAATTCCTTGCCTTCAATATATTCAAGCAAAGCACCACCACCGGTAGAAACATAGCTCACCTTTGCGGCCATGTTGAATTTATTAACTGCAGCAGCAGAATCTCCTCCACCGATAAGAGAGTAGGCTCCGCTCTTTGTTGCATCGGCTATTGCTTCAGCGATCCTGCGTGTTCCTTTTTCAAAATTCGGCATTTCAAAAACTCCCATGGGCCCGTTCCATAAAATGGTTTTCGATTGCCTGATAATCTGCGAGTACACCGCTGTGGTTTTTTTTCCTATATCCACTCCCATCCAGCCATCCGGGATATTCATGATATCGCATTCGTCAATATTTGCATCATTATCGAACTGGTCCGCCAGAACTGTATCCACAGGTATATGAATTGAAATGCCTGCCGCCTTAGCTTTTTTAAGCAGGTCAGCAGCAAGATCAAGCTTATCCTCTTCGCAAATTGACTTACCAATTCTTCCGCCATTTGCCTTTACAAACGTATATGCCATGGCCCCTCCGATCAAAAGGTGATCAACTTTTTTCATAAGCTGCTCAATGATGAGGATCTTATCCGAAACCTTGGCGCCGCCCATAATCGCAGTGAAAGGCCTTTCCGTATCGTTAAGCACTTTGTTAATGCTTTTTAGCTCGTTTGACATCACATAACCACAAAGCTTTGCTCCCGGGAAAAATTTTGCTATAATGGCCGTAGATGCATGTGCACGATGTGCCGTCCCGAATGCATCATTTACATATACATTACCAAGCGAAGCAAGCTTTCCCGCAAACCCTTCATCGCCTTTTTCCTCTTCCTTGTAAAAACGAAGGTTTTCAAGAAGCAGGATTTGTCCTGGTTTTAATGCTCCAGCCATTTTCACAGCTTCAGGGCCGATACAATCATTTGCAAAACTTATTTCTTTGTTCAGCAGATTCGATAATGTTTTAATTACATGCTTTAAAGAATGTTTTTCCGATGGACCGCTTTTTGGCCTTCCGAGATGAGACATCAAAATAACGGCACCTCCATCGTTTACAATTTTATTGATGGTTTTAACCGCTGCGAAGATCCGGGAATCATCGGTAACATTAAAATCTTTATCAAGCGGCACATTAAAATCCACACGCAAAAGAGCCTTTTTGCCTGAAAAATTAAAATCGTCAACTGTCTTCATAAGCCTGTAATTTGAGGTTGCAAAAATAACATATGCATGTTAAGAAAAAAATACAGGCAAAAAAGGCCTGCAAAACAACAGGCCTTTTCAAAGGGTTTGACTTGCAACTATCTGCTAATAACGAGTTTAACGGTTTTAATGGTTTCACCTGTGATAATTTTACAGAAATAAATTCCTGACCTGAGGGTTTTTAATGAAATCCCTATATCATGATTTCCTGCATCATATCGCGACTTAGCCGACTGCAAAACCTGGTTGCCTATGGCATCATATAGATTAACTGTTACATCCTGCGGTTCATTAAGGTAAACATTCAGCCAGGTATGCTCATCTGCGGGATTCGGTCTGGCCTTCACATTGTTGCCTTCTGAAGCCTGGCTTTCAACCCTGCAGTTGATTACCAGTGATTTGCCGCTTGAAAAAGTTGTACAGCCGTTCAGGTTAGTCACCTTAACATTATACTTTCCGGCATTTTTTGCCCAGTAAAACTGGTCTGTAGCCCCTGGGATAAGAACATTATTGAATTTCCATCCATAGGAAAACCCCGGTCCTGTATTGCCCGAAAGCAGAACGCTGTCACCGGCACAAAAGGTGGACGGTCCGTTTACAGTCAGAACAGCCGATGGTTCTGCCGACACAGAAACAGGGACTGAGGTGGATGTACACCCGTATATGTTTGTTGTAATAACCTTATATGAACCAGACTTAACTGCAGTACATGAGGAAGAGGTTGCGCCGGATATAAATTTGCCATCCCTCTTCCACTGGTAGGTAAGATTTCCGTTGTTTGCCTGGAGCAATACGCTTCCTCCTGTGCAAAATGAGGTAGGTCCTGTTGGTGTGAGCACTGCCAGCGGAGGCTTGCGCACATTTATAAAATCCGTCATTGTAAGTGTGTCTGTCCCCATAGGACTTACAACAATCAGGGTAACTGTTTTCAAACCACCGGTTATATATTTTACCGACGGATTCTGAGCAGTTGAAACTGCAGGAATTCCAGTTGGAAAGCTCCAGCTCCATGAAGTCGGGAGGTTAAGGCTCTG
>Ga0190272_10000861_pt1 | contig 14824 bp, 10 predicted proteins | sample Popmic504T_FD_133746 | JGI IMG/M metagenome (GOLD analysis project Ga0190272, IMG submission 133746) | Populus adjacent soil microbial communities from riparian zone of Shoshone River, Wyoming, USA - 504 T | ecosystem: Environmental > Terrestrial > Soil > Riparian zone | place: USA: Wyoming... | reverse complement strand
GTCGAGCTGGTAATCGTGTTGCCCGTAATCGTGGCGTGGCTGATCGTTCCAGCGTTGCTCTGCACCTCAAGACCGCTGTCGAACGCATTCGTCAGAGTGCTGTTTGTCACGGTCAGCGTGCCGCTGATGTTATTACCAACAAAAGTACCGCTGCCGTTGAAAGCGATGTTGCTTTCACCGACCACGTTGCCGGAATTGTTGACCGTCCCGTTGGTAAAGGTGAAGTTGGTGACCGTGGTGCCATTGATCCCGCTTCCGGCAGTGCTCTGGATGTTCAACTGATCCAACGAAACATCCGTGGTACTAGCTAGCGAAATGCCGTGGCTTGTGGTGTTCTGGATCGTACCACCTGAATTATTGACAGTGCTTGTGTTGTCGCCGGTGACAATCAAACCTCCGCTCGCGCCGGTGGTGTTGAGCATGATGCCACTCGATGCACCGTTGGCGGAGATGCTCAGGAAGTTCAGATCCTCCGCGCCGATCGTCGTGTTGGCGACGTTAAGCGCGATGGCCGAAGTCGTCGTCAACGTGTTGTTCGGCGCCACACCAGGGCCGCCCGCATCGGTGACGACCAGGGTCATGCCGGTGTTGCCTGTGGAATTAAACGCAGATGCCGCGCCCGTCGACAGCGTCATGCCGCCATCGAACCGGACGGTGCCGCCCGTGCTGCCGGTAAGATCGACGCCGGCGGCGGCGTTTGATGTTAACGCGGCGTTGAAATCGACAGTCCCGCCGGTGCGGCCGGTTACCTCGACGACGTCACCCGCTGTCGTCTTGTTGATTGTGGCGCTGATAGTAACGTTTCCGGTTCCCCCGCTGATGTCGACGCCGGCGCCGGCCGGATCGTTGGTGTTGCCGATGCTGCCACCGTTGATTGTGACGCTTCCGGCCGAGTTGGTGATGTCGATACCGTCAACGGCCTGGCCGTTGATGCTTACCGAGCCGACGGTTAGCGAGCCCGACATTCCGTTCAGGCTGATGCCGTCGGCGCCGCCACCCGAAGTGATCGTATCGAGCGTCGCGTTAAGCGTTGTCGGGTTAATCAGGAGCGCGGTACCGGCGTTAGAGGTGATCTGCGTGGTCCCCACATCGACGATGTTGACTGTGCCGGAACTCTGCGCGCGGAAACCGAAGGCGCCTGCGCCGTTGACGGTGATGCTGGTGCCGCCGTTGAAACTATAGGTGCCGGTATTGGTGGACAGATCGACGCCGTCGCCATTGGCCCCGCCGCCGTCGTTAAGGATGGTGAGTGCGCCGGTGAAGGTCGCATTGGCCGCGGAATTCGCGATTGAAATGCCGTCGAGCGTGGCGTCGTCGATTGTCGTCGTGCCCGTAACGCTAAAGCTGCCGGTGGCGCCGCCGGCGATCAGGATGCCGGTGGTGACGGCGCTGGTGGCGGCCGCGCTTTCAAACACGACGTTGAGCGCACCGCCGGAATCGGCGCGGAACAAGTTACCCGAGCCATTGAGCACGACGTTGGCAATATTGAGCGTGCCGACTGTTGCGGTTGTGGTGTTGGCGATGTCGTAGGTGGTCGTGTTTCCGACGGTGAAGCCGGTCAGAGTGTTGCCGCTTGCAAGGGTGACTCCATCGCCCGCCGCATTCGTGATCGTGGGATCGCCGCCGGCTGCTGCCAGCGTGTCGGGCCCGACAACGAGCGCAGTGCCCTCGCCGTGGAGTGTCTGAGTGCCCAGTAGCACAATACCGCCGGCATAAGCGGCGACGCCGGTGTTGATGTAGATGATGTCGCCCGCCGTATCCGGACCGCTCGCGCCGCTCACGTCGTTGAGCGCATCGAACGGAGTGGTGGACCTGCCGTCGCCGCCGGCCGCGGCGGCGTTGTCAACATACCAGACCTGGTTTGCAACAGTGATCGAGACTGTGCCAACGCCGGTGAGGTCGTCACTATTCCCCGGGATACCATCTGTGCCGTCATCTCGCAGCGTGTATGTAAAACTGTCTGGACCTGTATAGTTTGCGGCCGAAATGTAGGTGAAAGCTCCGGCATCAGGACCCGGCGTCGTGACCATCGTTACCGTGCCACCATTGGCACTGGTGGCATCGAATGCTGAGATCGTGAAAGTATCTCCCAGGTAGTCAGTGTCGCCATTGCTGAGCACGCCGCCGGCAACGCTTTTCTGCGGCGCCGTCTGGGCGGTGGCATTGCCCACTTCGAGCAGCGTGTTGCCGACCGCGGTGTAGCTTTCGTTGACAGCCAGCGGGGAAACGTTCAAGGAGCCGGGGACAAGTGTCGTGTTCGCATCATAGACATCATCGAAATTAACGCCTGTCGCGGCATCAGTTCCATTATTCGAGATACCTATCGTGTATGAAATAGTACTGCCGAGGTCCGCCTTGCCGTCGCCATCAGCATCAGGGAAAGAATCAGTCTTCGTGGCGACAATTGGACCAACGGCGAGGATGGGGGCCGGTGCGGGCGCCGGCACTGGAGCCGGCGCAGGCATCGCGGCTGCCGGTTCAACCAAAGAAGGCCTTGGGCTTTCGGTCGCCCTCTTGGTCTCAACAGTGCGCGGGACGATTGCGCCTCGCGTCGCGGCGCCTACTGAAGCGATGGGGGCAAGAAGCGTCATCAAGGAGAGTAGACAAGCACCGAAGACTCTCTTATTACTCGGGGTTGAAATGATTGATCGGTTCATGGACTCTCCTTCAAAAGACAGAAATCAGCGCCGGAAACGGCGATAGGAATGTGAGAATGAATAGTTGTTATTGCATTCAGGAAACTGCACAAGGCACGCAAGAGCAACTTAGGGGAAGACCACAACTCCGTTAGAAATGCGGACAAATTGTTAAAGTACTGCGCGAGATCAGGCTATTTCCAAACCACAACGTGAAGCGGTGAATTATGCCTCACGAAACTCAATGTGCTAAAAAAGAGGATGTCGGAGCGCCGCCTGTAAGTCCTTTGCGGCTAACGCTCTTCGCGTTTGGGATGAAAAATTAACACATGCAACGGAAAAATAACAAGCTTTGTATTACTTTTAGGTGGCGGAACCAGCGACTTAAGCAGATTAAACCCAGCTGCTACGGAGCTGGACTGCCAGGCATTCGCTGCGCCGCTTGGATTGGAGTCTGAGTAATCTGCGAATCTTAAGCGTTAAGGTGAGGCGTTCTTTTTGGCTTTAGCCTTGCGGTCCTTCAGCGTTTTCTCTGCTACCAGATCACGCACAAGCACATAATTGAGATTACCCCCCTTGCCGCCGGCAAAGATTCGGATCTCAAAGTCCGTGCACTTGAGCGTCTTCATTTGGGTGTCCATCCCAACATATGCTTCCCAGCCGTCCGCAGCCGGCAGATTGGTTCCCTCGATAAACTTCTCTACAAACCTATCCACGTGTGAATATTCGGGGCCGTTGTAGCCGATGTGAGAACTGGCAACCTTTCCATCCAGGAGTTTGAAAGTAATCTGATTGATGCCAGCGAATTTCTCCTTAGATTCATATTTCTCCGGCTTGATAAGAAAGCTGGCAGTTCCAAATGGATCGCCTGGGCCGGATAAGCTGGAACGGACGTCAGCATCCTCGCTGCTGCCGGGAAACAGTGCCAGTACTTGCTCGGATCTCATGCCAAGTCTGAGACCGTTTATAACTGGCGCCTGGTCCAGGACCATGCTACAAGGCAACTTTTCGGAGCTCGTAGTGTTGGGCGTTTGAGTTGGAGATGCCACCGTGACACCCGGAGAGTTTTGCGCAGTTTGCGAACTGGTCTGCCGGGATGCACATGCGACACACACTCCAAACACTAATAGCAAGATGGCAAAAACTGTTTTCATAGTTCGTTTAGAAACCTCTTTGGAATAATTCATAGACTACGCAGATTCGAATTCACAATCAAGGAAGGTTATCGCGGGGGACGGCTGGTAGCTCGGTGATCAATTTCCCGCAGGTATCTGCATCGAAGACCCCGTTGGAGACTTTTTGTGCAAAGCAGCCGGCTGCAAACAATACCGCCAGCACGATCTTAGGATCGCACTGGCGGAATTCACTGCTTCTGCCGACTGCCTGCGTTGCCTGTTAGGGACGCGCCGGAAAGACGCCTTGCAGCGCAATAGAGAAATAAAACGTGAGGTACGGCATCAGGTTGTTATGCGGCTGGTCGCCGCCCGCCGGGGTCAATGCGGTCGGACTCAGCGGAACGAAATTAGCAGCGGGCGCATACTGACCAATGCCAACACCTGTTGCAAGCTTCTCATCCGCGGGAGTCTGGGATGTTCCATCCGAAACCGATGCAGAAACCGAGTGCGAGTGTGCCGGTATCTCAGATTCGAGCAGCGTGACTGTCTCACTTCCACCAGTCTCTCCCAAATCATGAAGCGACAATCCTGGACCCTGACCTGGATGCATAGGCGCTCTGCCTTGCAAATCGGGTAGGGCAAAGGTGGATTTGCCGTCGCCGCCATAAGTTGTTCCCAGCAGCGAAAAGAGAGCGGTATTTTGCGATAACGGCAACAACTGCCCGTCGCACCAGGCCCAGCCTTTGGGTGCGAAATTGAATGGGAAGATGCGAATTTCAGCTACAAATGGGTCTGCCATACGTTCTCCTTAACTTGGTGGCGGGAAAATCCCGAAGAGGGAAATAATGAAATCTACACAAAGGTACGGCTGAAAGTTAGTGTGTGGTTGGCTACCGCCCACTGGGCCGAGCATTTGGGGACTCAACGTCGTGGCCGGGTTGTCCTGACCATACGGCGTTATGGTGGCCGCCAAAGCGTTCGCCAGCACCACAGCATTACTTGGTACCGTGGTTGAGGCAGCATTAGTCGTCCCCAGCGACGCATGGGTGTGCGTAGGCATTTGATTGACTGTCAGCGTAATCTCTTCCGCGCCGCCGGTTTCGGCAAGAATGAATCCGTTACCTTGATGAATCGGGATTCGCCCTCGCAGGTCGGGTAAAGCAAAGGTTGATTGCCCGTCGCCGCCGTAAGTGGTACCGATCAAATTGAACAGCGTTTCGTTCTCAGATATGGGGAGCAGCTGCCCTTCGCAGAACATCCATCCGGCCGGAGCGAAGTTGCCCGCAAACATTCTGATTTCGCCTACATATGGTTGTGCCATGTATTCTCCTTTAGTTCGGTGACGGGAAAATGCCCTGAAGCGCGATGCAGAAAGTTAACGTCAGGAACGGCTGCATGTTCAGGTGCGCCTGACTGCCGCCTGTATTCGCGATCATGGTAGGTAACATCGCAACTAGACCCGAGGCTCCTGATGCATAGAGGGACGCTGCTGTAGATTGCCCGCACACGAGATTGTTTGCAGGGGTATTCGTAGTCGCTACCGTACTCGAAGCATTAACTACGTGAAGATGCTCCGGCATTTCGGCAATGCTGAGCGTGTGCGCCTGCTCGCCGCCCTTCTCTCCAAGCGTGTGGCCACTGCCGACATGAATCGGCGTTCTGCCGCGCAGATCAGGCAGGGCGAAGTTCGTCTGCCCGTTGCCGCCAAAAGTCGTGCCCAGCAAACTGAACAGCGCCTGGTTCTGATTGATGGGCAGGAGCTGCCCGTTGGCCATGGCCCAACCACGCGGGGCGTAGCCAAAGCTCATGATTCTGATTTCGGAAAGGAATGGTTCTGCCATGATTTTTACTCCCTGGAGTAAGTTGGGAATCCTGAATTTTCAATCGACCTGAGATTGCGTTGACAAAGGACACCCGATTCAGTGACAAAGCTGAAAGGTCGTCAGCCGCAAAAACCAAGAAACTAAGGATTGCTTTACCCGTGATTTGCCGGCGTCGGCCGCCCTGGTGGATCCCGCTTGAGAAGAAAGAAAAGCGCCGTCTTGTTAATCTGAAGAGCTTGTTGAACTCTGAAGCGCGGGGATTCTAAACGCAACTCGCAAAAAATACAAGCCAGAATTCTTGCATGAGAAGAGAATCTGAAAATCACCCGAATTGCATATCTTTTTCCATTAGCAGGTAAGGGCGCGCACTCGAAACTCGGTGTTCACGTAATGCGGAATTTGCTTCCGTTGCCGTTCAGTTTTTCGTAGCGCTTTGCGGCAATCTGAAATACACTGTGCGCCCGCAGGCTCCCGGGGAAAGCCTGTTCTCACCTGAACTTCTATTTACAATTTAAATCCCACCACCTTTGGTTTCTTGAGGAGGAACAAACTATGTCCATCGCCCGACGCAACTTTTTGAAGTCTGCCACAATGGCCACACTGGCCGCCGGTTTCGCGATCGTCAGCGCGCAGGGTCTCGTTGGTCAACAACCCGCGAGAAGCGGGATGCGGAGAGGAAGCGATAGAACCGACTTCCCGATTCCGTTGGAGGCACAGGCAGACGAGCTCTTTCAATTCAGATCGTCCACTTTCACTCCGTATATCGGAGACATTTTCCAAATCCCTAACGCTCGCGGCGAGATGATTACACTACGACTCGTCAGCGTCAGTGATTACAATGTGAAAAGGACAACCCGGCTCGCGACCAGGAAAACGTCCCCAACCGAGTCCTTTTCGCTGACCTTCAGAGCGACCGAGAAGTTGCCGAAGTTTACTTCAATCCACAAGATGAGCCATCCGGCGCTGGGAGAGTTTGATCTCTTTCTGACCGGCCGTACGACCGATGACGGCGAGAACATCTACGAAGCCGTCTTCAATCGCGCACCGTAGCGCCAGAAGGCAGTAAGCAGTAAGCAGTAGCGATAAGCAGATGATCGTCAGTCACGGATCTTCTGCCTACTGCTTTCTGCTTTCTGCCTACTGCTTTCTGCCTTTCGCTCCCTTGGTTATACTCACCGCTCAATGAAAAAAGATGATTTGAATTTAACCCTGCGACCGGTAACGAAAGAAGACGATTCCTTTTTGCTGGGACTCTATGCCAGCACACGCGCCGAGGAGTTAGACCAGGCGGAATGGCAAGAGGGGCAAAGGGAAGTATTCGTGCGTTGGCAATTTGATTTGCAGCGGCGTGAGTATGATGCGCGTTTCCCTGACGCCAGATATGAACTGGTCCTGATCGACGATCAACCTGCCGGACGAATTTGGGTAGGGGAAGACGAGGAGCAGATTCGCCTGCTGGACATCGCGCTGCTACCGAAGTTTCAAAGACGCGGAGCCGGCACGCTATTACTGAAACGGCTCATGAAGGAAGCTGAACGCGCCGGGAAGCTGCTACGACATATGGTTTTCGTCCTCAACAATGACGCGCACCGTTTCTATGAACGGCTGGGATTTGTCGTCATCGAAGACCTCGGTGGGTATAAGCACATGGAGTATAGACCGGACGAAGGAGGCAGGCGGCAGGACGCAGGCGGCAGCCGAGCGTGAGAACGCATTCTCCTGCCTTCTGCCTACTGCTTACTGCTTACTGCCTTCTGCTTTCTTAAAGTAATTAAACACCGCCTCGTAACGAAGTCCATCGCCGTCCAGACCGATTGGCACGAGGAAGATATCGATTGTTCCCATTCCTTCATGGGAAAGCGAATAAGTGCTCTGCGGCAGAAGAGGCTTTCCCGGTCCCTTGAAAAAAAGTGAAAACCGCTCCATCCTTCCCGCATCGCCCGGGTCCTTCCTGTAGCCTTTGACCTGGACCAACTCGAGATCCACTGCGCTTTGATCATCATTGATGTTAAAGATCGTATTTACATGTTTCGAAAACTCTTCTTCGGTCAAACTCGCGGCCATCGGTTTCTCCTCGTAGATTAAGCTGGTTAGGATTTCTCCGGAAAATACCACAACTTGCCGATCAAATCAGAATCTTCCTCTTTGCACCAAACTCTGAGGCTTGGCTCCGTCGGAGCCAAATGTTTATGGATACGCCAAACGTAACTAAGTTTTTGCAGCTCCAAAGGAAAGCAATGTCACCGAATCGGACGTTCCGCTCCGATAGAGCTGGGCCAATGTATGGGTCTGCGGTCTATAAACATTACGTCCCTCTGGGACTGCAGATCATTTTGCAATCATCTTCCCGCGAGTCTGCTCTGTGCTTCGACCACCGGCTAATTTCTAGCGGCCTTTTCATCTTGCTGCGCCAACAATGCATCGACGTCCATTAGATCATGCTCTCTACCTGTAGTTCGCTTGGCCTTGAGTAAATGCTCAAGCGACACCACGCGCACCAGTTGGTCACCGACGCGTCTCTGCTCCGAGCTCACCCAGAGCTCATTAAACGGAATGTGGTATCTGGCGAAGACATCAATTTCTCTTGACGACTGATCAAACATTCTCAATACCGTCAGCAGGTGCAGCGGTACAGGAATGCTGGGTACGAAGCCGGCATGCATCAGCGTTTGCAATGCGCGGTTTTGTTCTTCAGGCGTGGCGGCAATAACCATATCCAGATCGAAGACTGGACGAATATGGCCGTGCAGCACTACTGCAACGCTGCCCACCACTACATATTGAACGCTATTACGATCCAGCGCTTCGAAGACATCGGCGAAATCGTTTGGAGTCACAGAAGTGCAACTTGGTTAATTCAAATGAATGTCGTTGTATCGTACAGCGAGTTCAGCCGGCTCGGCGACGCTAGCGTCGGCGAACTAGTGGAAAGCACGTTGGACGAAACGCCTCTTAAACTCAGCGTGTTGCCAGAAAATTAGCCGGTGGTCGAAGCGCAAGCCTGACCACCGGCTATCAATTTGTCAGACCTCCAGTCTGAACATCTTCTCTCCAGTAAGACGCTTCAGACCGCTGGGCCACTCGGCACTGTCAATCCACCCGTCCGTAATCTGTGAATTGCCTATGGACTAGTTTCCACAGTTCGGTTGTGCCTCATTTGTGATCGTCCACTGCATATTGCTGCTTACATTCAATGTCGCACTCAAGAAGCATCCATCCTGATCCTCGCCGACAAGCTTCACCGATGATTGGTCCCAGGTGAAGTTGATGGTTCGGGTGCCACCCGGACTGATGGCTGATTCGTTCAGTTGATCAGCGCCCCAGTTATCGTTCTCGGCGGGCGACAGGTATAGATAGCGAATCTCCCTGGTTGAATCATTGACGACCCTTAGCTCAACGCCCTGCGACGGAGCAGCATAGAGCACAAACACGGTGCCCATGCAACAGATCACGGCGGCCAGCAGAGTCAGGCTGATAGCATTTCTTAGGTTGAGAATTGTATTTGGAATTTTCATTGCCAGGTCCTCTCGATTAGAACAAATCAAAAAACAATTGGACGGTTGGTTGTTTCGATGAACGCGAACTGCCCGTTTAGGTCGTTCCGGCGGGCAGTCCGCGACATCGAATCGCGCTGTCAGCAAACTGCGGTCATGGGCAAACGCTATTGACCGTATATTGCGTTCCACTATCGACCGCGGGTTGGTTCGGCGATTTGCGGACAGTTACCGTGGTTGTCGTCGTCGCAAAGTTCCCCGCTGAATCCTTCACCTTGAACGTAATGCTGTAAACACGGCCGTTTCCACTACCGGCGCGTTCGGCGCGGAGCTGGGCTGTCTTGCAACTAGCGCCGATGACAATATCGTTCAGTGTGTTTCCATCACCGCCTCCGTTCTCCGGTTCATCGCTGGTGATCTTCACGATATAGACACTGCTAAGGTTCACCGACGGGTCGCAGTTGTCACTAGCGCTGGCCACGAAATCAGTAACTGCGATGCTTTCATACTGGTGATTCGGCGGCCACAACGTCATGTTCACGTTGGGAATAAGGGTAATCGTTGGGGCAGTCGAATCCGGCGTATTTGCGATCGTGCCGGTCGCCGAACTCGGTGAGCCCACCCCGTAACCCGCGCCTGGCTCAACGGTGAACTCAACCGTCTCATTGCCTTCCACCATACAGTCGGTCAGCGGTGTCACTGTCACTGTGGCCGTGGAGCTACCAACTCCGAAGGTCACCGTGGCAGTCGGCGGGGTGAACGTCGTCGCACCACTCTGCGTGTAGTCGCCTGGGAAGCTGGCGCTTCCACCCACCGAGAAGTTAGCAGTCACTGCACTAGTAGTCGGGCCAGTGCGTGAGAACGTGTAGACGAGGTTTGCTCCACCTTCGGATGTAGACGTTGGCGTCACGACGACGCTGACGAGCGTGTCATCGTTGAGAATGGTTCCGGTGGCGGAACTCGGACTTACGGCGTTATAGCTCGCCCCGGCCGTCAACGTGATGACCACGGTCTCATCAGACTCTGCAGTGGCGTCGGTCTCAGGATCGACCGTTACCGTCGCCGTCGGGCTGCCGGCCGCGAAGGTTACGGTGCCGGAGCTCGTGGTGTAGGTGGTTGCGCCTGTCTGCGTGTAGTCGTTGGGTGAGGCGCCAAAGGTGGCCGTTCCACCCACCGAGAAGTTCACCGTCAGCGCGCCTGCAGTAAATCCAGTGCGTGTGAAGGTGTAGACGAGGTTGGTTGCACCGTCTTCTGCGACCGACGCAGGAGCCACTGTAACGCTAACGTCGGCGTCGTCGTTGGTAATCGTGCCTGTTGCCGAGGAAGGCGAGCCAACGTTATAGCCGGCTCCCGCAGTTACAGTCAGGATAACCGTTTCATCCCCTTCGATAGTGGTATCCGTTTCCGGATTGACAGTTACCGTCGCCGTGGAGCTGCCCGCAGCAAAAGTCACCGTACCTGTCGGCGGCGTGAAGCTGGTCGCGCCCGTCTGCGTGTAGTCGTTGGGTGAGGCGCCAAAGCTGGCAGTTCCACCCACCGAGAAGTTCACCGTCAACGCGTTGCTGGTAACGCCGTTGCGGGTGAAGGTGTAAACCAGGTTGGTTGCTCCATCCTCAGCCACTGACGCTGGAGACACCGCGATGCTGACGTCTGTATCGTCGTTAGTAATGGTGCCGCTGGCAGAGCCGGGCGACCCGACGTTATAGCCTGCGCCAGGCGTCAGAGTTATGTCTACCGTTTCGTCGGGTTCGACAGTGCTGTCAGCTTCCGGATTCACGGTTACCGTCGCCGTGGAGCTGCCCGCAGCAAAAGTCACCGTGCCGGTCGGCGGAGTGAAGGTCGTCGCGCCGGTCTGTGTGTAGTCGTTGGGTGAGGCGCCAAAGCTGGCGGTTCCACCCACCGAGAAGTTCACCGTCAACGCGCTGCCGGTAACGCCGGTGCGCGTGAAGGTGTAGACCAGGTTGGCTGCTCCATCTTCAGCGACTGACGTTGGAGACACTGCAACGGTGACGTTTGTATCGTCGTTAGTAATCGTGCCGCTGGCAGCGCTGGGCGACCCAACGTTGTAGCCAACTCCGGCAGTCACCGTTATGTCTACGGTCTCGTCGGGTTCGACAGTGCTGTCAGCTTCAGGATCAATGTTTACCGTCGCCGTCGAGCTGCCGGCAGCGAAGGTCACCGTGCCTGTCGGCGGAGTGAAGGTCGTCGCGCCTGTTTGAATGTAGTCGTTGGGCGAGACACCAAAGCTTGCTGTGCCACCCACCGAGAAGTTCACGGTCAGAGGCACCAGAGTGAATCCCGTTCGGGTGAACGTGTAGACAAGATTCGTGGGTCCGTCCTCAGTCACTGAACTCGGTGACACGGTTACCGAGACATCGGCGTCCTCGTTGGTAATGGTTCCCGTGGCTGAACCAGGGGAGCCGACGTTGTAGCCAGCACCGGAAGTTACAGTAAAGATCACTGTCTCATCCGGCTCGACTATCGCGTCCGCATTGGGATCGACAGTCACCGTAGCCGTGGAGTTACCGGCGCCAAACGTTACCGTGCCGACGGGCGGAGCGAAGGTTGCTGCTCCACTCTGCGTGTAGTCAGCAGGAAAGACGGCGTTGTTGCCGCCGGCAGCTATGCTGAAGTTCACCGTTAGCGCGTTAGTGGTAACGCCGACGCGAGTAAACGTGTAAACCAGGTTGGTGGCTCCGTCTTCCGTAACTGACGCCGGAAACACCGCAACGCTTACGTCGGTATCGTCGTTGGTGATGGCGCCGCTGGCAGTGCTGGGCGACCCAACTGTGTAGCCCGCACCGGAGGTCACGGTGAGATTTACCGTCTCGTCAGGTTCGACCGTGGTGTCCGCGGAAGGATCGATGGTGACAGTAGCTGTCGAGCTGCCGCTGGCAAACACTACCGTTCCGCTGGTGGCGGTAAAGGTAGCCGCGCCAGTTTGCGTGTAATCGGGTTCCGTGAAGGAGGCCGTACCGCCCACGCTGAAGTTCACCGTCATGGCGCTAGCAGTGGATCCCGTACGAGTAAACGTATAGACCAGGTTCGTGGCCCCGTCTTCCAAAACCGAAGCGGGTGATACCGCCAGCGTAACTTGCGGTAAATCGATCGGCGTCACCGTCGGATCAGCCGTACCGCCAACGGTTGGATCGTCTGTGAGTACGTCCGCGAAATTGCCTCCCGAAACCGTACCCTGGTTAGAAACCTGGGGCAGTGCTCCGGTAAACGGATCGTCGACGGTCACGTTGAAGGTGATCGTAACGCTCTCACCTGCCGGCAACGTGCCGATGCTAAGCATGACGTCGGCGAGCATACTGTTAAGAGTCGTCCTGTTTCTCGCCGCATGGTTCATGAGCCTGCTGTTTTGCCGAGAAGCGCTTGGATTGAATCCAGCATTCCTGAACGAAACTGGCGAGGCAGAAACACCGGCCTTCGGGCGCAACGTTTTGCCGGCCCGAGAAACAACGCTCTGTGCCTTACCTGGTTGGTTCGTACTTGAAACTCGGCCGGGAGAGCGTGGTAATTGGATGCTCCCAGAATCCGGCAAGCGCCTGACAGCCGGTGACAGCGTGTTTTCCATCAGCGGTCGCAGCTCTTTGATGCGCTTCTTGCCCTGCTTCTGTACATGACCCAGCTCACGCATGACGACCGTCAGCAGGTCAATGCGTCCGAAAACGAGGCTGTACTCTGTGGTTTGAAGCTCCCTGTTGGGAACCGCAACGTCAAACTCTGAATCTTCCATTGGCGCCAAGTCGGAGTACCAACCATATTCGGCCGCAGTCTCGTCAATTCTGATGCTCCTTGATGTAGCGGTAGCAAGCTGATCCTCCGGCAGATCTGCGATCTCGAAAGTAACGGCTTGCAAACGCATCACGTCTTGAGCAGAGATGCCGGTGTTTCGCCATCTTTCGATAGCCGCGTGCACCGTTGCCGCCAATTCCGCTTGCGTTAGTTTGCGGATGTTATCGCCGCCCGGTCCCTTGCCGTGCGTGGTGTACAAGATGTCAGGTTCGTCCTGCGACGAGAGGGTGGTTGCGCCCTCGGATGTGGCACTGACAAGGCTTTCTTCGGTTGCCATCAGATTCGGCGCGGCCGAACAATTGGTGAACCCGGTGGTGGCCGACAGGAGCACGGTGCCGCCGCCCGACGGGTTGTTACCATCTACAAATGTTTCAACTCCCGGACTAGATGTCGCCCCCATTCCCTCAATTCCGAACGCGTGGACGGTGGGGCTCGAGCCTTGCTTGCGAAGACCGATGCCCTGGCTGCCGCCGCTGCCCGCGCTCGTGTTACCAGAAATGTCCAGACAGACATCGTCATCAGAACCCGCCGCAGTGTTTCCAGCGTCCACACGTATGCCGGGACGCACGCCCGTCAGAGGAGCCGCAACGTTGTTGGTCTTAATGCTGACCTTCAAGAAGCCCGTCGCAGTGCGTCCGACCAGCAGGATTCCGTTTCCATCCACCTGGCTGATGTTGTTGTTGGTAACGGTCAACGTCAGATCGGGAGTTTCGGCGGCGACTAAGATCCGCCCATTCCCACCGCCGATGCCGCTCGACGCGACGGTGTTGTTCGCCACAATCACATTATTGTTAAGTATTCCCGTCATCGTCGCATAGCCATTGTTGCCAATGAGGATGGCGGTTCCAAGGCAGTTGGCGATGGACGGGTTGTTTGACACGTCGAAATTCATCCGGCTGCGCTGAGCGCTGTTGCCGCCATTCATCGAAAGGATAATGGCGCTGGTCCCGAAGCGATTCGTGGCACTATTTCCGCTTATCACGGGGTTGTTGGCAATCAGAATGACATTGGTCGCGTCGCCTGGAATACCGGCAGTCGCCAACGGTCCCGTGGCGGTCGTGTTGCCATAATTTACCTGGATGCCGGCATTGCTCGGGAAGTTCATCACCGTGTTGCCGGTGATCGTGGCCCGAGTCAGGCTGTGGACGGTGGTCGCATTGCCTGTGCCGACAAAATTGATCCCGGTTCCTTTCGAAGTTGCGGTGCTGGTCGAGCTGGTGATCGTGTTGCCTGTAACTGTGGCGTGACTGATCGTTCCAGCATTGCTTTGCACGTGAAGCCCGCTATCGAAAGCATTGGTCAAAATGCTGTCTGTCACGGTCAGCGTGCCGGAAATGTTATTGCCCGTTAAAGTACCGCTGCCGTTGAAAGATATGTTTGCTTCACCGAGCGCGTTACCGGAATTGTTGGCCGTGCCGTTTGTAAAGGTGAAGTCAGTTACTTGCGTTCCGTTGATACCGCTTCCGCCCGTGCTCTGAATATTCATCTGGTCGAGCGAGATGTTCATCGCATTCGAGAGCGCGATGCCGTGGCTGGTGGTGTTCTGAATCGTGCCGCCCGAACTATTATTGGCACTTCCCACATCACCAGTAACCGTAAAACTGCCGTTGGTATTGGTCAAAACAATGCCGGAGCCGTCGCCATCAGCCGAAACACTCGTCTGTGATATTGCCAGAGGTGTGGTGCCGACTGCTCGCGTGATCTCTACTGCAATCGCGCCGTTGGTGCTGATCGCGCCGCCAGTTGACGTAAGCGTATTGGTGTTGTCGGTGGCGAGCAGTCCGCGTTGAGTGTTGTCGGGCGTGATTGTGAGCGTGCCAAACGTAATGGCGCCCGTGTTGGTGAGCAGGCTGACACCGGTTCCACCTGATGCCGTTGAACTCGTGTTGCCAAAATTGAGCGTGGCGCTGGATGTACCAACACTGATGCCGATGCCCGTCGGATTGGTGATTGTG
>Ga0190272_10000860_pt1 | contig 14826 bp, 12 predicted proteins | sample Popmic504T_FD_133746 | JGI IMG/M metagenome (GOLD analysis project Ga0190272, IMG submission 133746) | Populus adjacent soil microbial communities from riparian zone of Shoshone River, Wyoming, USA - 504 T | ecosystem: Environmental > Terrestrial > Soil > Riparian zone | place: USA: Wyoming... | reverse complement strand
GACGTCGTGACGATGAATCGCGCGCACTCGACCCACTTCACCGACCGGCCCGATCCCGGCATCAAGTTCGTGTTGCGCGGCTGGAAGGAAGACGGCAAGCCCGCGGGCCACGACGTGCAGGTGCAGGACGTGCGCGTGCGCTCGGTCGCGACCAACATCCGCGACTATTACGGCGGAAGCGGCCCGACGCGCCACGGCAATTCGATCTTCATCTTCGAGGTCGCGAACCTGTGCATCGCGCATCTCGGCCATCTGCATCACACGCTCAACCAGCAGCAGCTCAACGAGATCGGCCGCGTCGATGTCGTGCTCGCCCCGGTCGACGGCGGCGCGACGCTCGATCTCGACGGCATGGTCGAAGTGCTGACCGCGCTGAAAGCGCCGCTGGTCATCCCGATGCATTTCTTCTCCACCTACACGCTCAACCGCTTCACCGAACGGCTGAGCAAGGACTGGGACATCCAGATGGCTGAAGTCCCCTCGGTCGTGGTGTCGAAACACACCTTGCCGACCAAGCCGAAGGTGCTGGTGCTGCCCGGCCGCGCTTTCTGATGTCCGATGTCCGGCATCGCCAGATCCCGCTGAACGGGATCGACATGCATGTAGCCGAATGCGGCGAGGGTCCGCTGGTGCTGCTGTGCCACGGCTGGCCGGAGCTCTGGTATTCGTGGCGGCATCAGTTGAAGGCGCTCGCCGAGGCCGGCTTCCGCGCGGTCGCGCCCGACATGCGCGGCTTCGGCCAGACCACCGCCCCGCAGGATGTCGCCGCCTACACGATCTTCCACAATGTCGGCGACATGGTCGCGCTTGTGAGCGCGCTCGGCGAAAAGCGCGGCCTGATCGCCGGACATGACTGGGGCGCGCCGGTCGCCTGGCATGCGGCGCTGATGCGGCCGGATGTTTTTCCCGCGGTCGTCGCGATGAGCGTGCCGCATCGCCGGCGCGGCCCGGCGGCGCCGCTCGACATGCTGCGCAAGGCGGGCAAGGGCGACTACTACTGGATCTATTTTCAGGACCGCGCCGCCGAGGATGAGTTCGCGCGCGACGCGGCGTTCACGCTGCGGCGGCTCTTCCATATCGGCTTCGGCGAAACGCCGGCCGCCGAAAAGATGAGCCTCTATGTGGACCGCCAGAAGGGTTTTCTCGGCGCCGCGCACGAGGTGGCGCTGCCGCCCTGGCTCGCCGAAGCCGACATCAAGGTGTTCGCCGACGCGTATCGCCGCACGGGTTTTCGCGGCGGGCTCAACTGGTATCGCAACATCGACCGCAACTGGGAGCTGACCGCGCCGTGGTCGGGCGCCGTCATCACGCAGCCCGCGCTGTTCATCGCCGGCACCAACGACGCGGTCATCACCGGCTCGATGGGAAAACGCGCGCTCGACGAAATGGACAGCGTCGTGCCGAACGTGCGCAAGGTCCTGCTCGACGGCGCCGGTCACTGGATCCAGCAGGAGCGCGCCGCCGAGGTGAATGCTGCGCTGATCGGCTTTGCGCGCGAGCACGCCATTTAATCGCTCGTCCCCGCGAAAGCGGGGACCCAGAGCCAAGAAAAGAAAGAACTGGATTCCCGCTTGCGCGGGAATGAGCGGATGGTAGGTCAAATTCACGAACGCCCACCCGGAGACCGCCCATGCCTTTCGCCACCACCCGCGACAACGTGCGTCTGCATTACGAGGAGGCGGGCAGCGGCACGCCGCTGTTGTTCGTGCACGAATTCGCCGGCGACTGGCGCGCCTGGGAGCCGCAGATGCGCTATTTCGCGCGGCGCTATCGCTGCATCACGTTTTCGTTCCGCGGTTATCATCCCTCCGACGTGCCGCCCGATCCGTCGTCGTATTCCTACGAGCATTTCCGCGACGACGTGATCGCGATGCTGGATCATCTCAAGATCGAGAAGGCGCACATCTGCGGCCTCTCGATGGGCGGCTACGCGACGCTCGCGGTCGGCATCAAGTATCCGGGTCGCGCGCTCTCGCTGACGCTCGCCGGCACCGGCTCCGGCTCGGAGCGCGGCGTGCTCGGCGAATTCCGCGACTCCGCGCGCGCGACTGCCGCCGAATACGACAAGGTCGGCTCCGAAGGCGTGGCCAAGACCTACGGCATGGGCCCGTCGCGTATTCCGTTCGAGGTGAAGGACCCGCGCGGCTACCGGGAGTTCTATGAACAATTCGCGAGCCACTCGGCGAAAGGCGCCGGCAATACGCTGCGCGGCTATCAGGCGGGCCGCCCGCCGGTCTACGAATTCGAGGCGGAGCTCAACAAGCTGGCGCTGCCGACGCTGATTATCTGCGGCGACGAGGACGATGCCTGCATCGAGCCGAGCGTCTATCTCAAGAAGCACATCCCGGCGTCCGGCCTCGCGATCTTTCCGAAAAGCGGCCACACGGTGAACATCGAGGAGCCCGCGCTGTTCAACCAGACGCTCGGCGATTTCCTCAGCATTGTGGATGCGGGGCGGTGGGGCAAGCGGGACAAGCGGTCGGTGCGGGCGGAGAAGAAGTAGCGCGGGGCTAGCCCTCTGATTTGTTTGGTGTTACCGGCTCTGCCGCCAGCCTGAAAACTCATCCCGAAGACAGGGGTTTCTTTGCGTATCTTGGCGATCCATGCCGGCATGCACGATTCGTCCGCGGCCGCGTTCGACGACTACGAGATGGTCGCGGCGGTGTCGGAGGAGCGCCTCACCCGCGTCAAGGGGTCGGGCGAGAGCGTGCCGTGGCTTTCGATCGACGAGGTGCTGCGTGTCGCGGGCTGGCGGCGCAACGATGTCGACGCGATCGCCACCACGCGCGGCTGGTTTGCGACGCATGACTACCGCTTTCCGCTCTGGCGCGAGCTGCACTACACGTTTGAGCGCTGGCGCGGGCGCGAGCGCACCCACCGCGAGCTCGCGGTGCTGTGCCATCGCTTCGGCATTGCCGACACGCACAAGCTCTTTCGCTCGGATCGTTTCCTGAAGGACAACTCGTTCCGGCCGGACACGCCGATCCATTTCGCCAATCACCACGAGGCGCATGCGCTCGCGGCGCTGTTCTACACCGACTGGAACGACGCGCTCGTCTATACATCCGACGGCATCGGCGACAATGTCAGCTATTCGATGCGCGGGCTGAAGAACGGCAAGCTCGAGTGCCACTACGGCGATGACCGCTGGCTCACCAAAACGCTGAAGGAGACCGGACTCGCGAGCGCCTATGGCTACGCGACGGTCGCGTGCGGTTTCCGCATGCTGCGCCATGAGGGCAAGCTCACGGGCCTTGCGGCCTACGGCGAGCCGAAGTTGGCGCCCGAGATGGCGGCGCAGTTTCGGTTCAATGGCGACAGCGGGCTGATGGAGTCGGATTTCCGCAACTGGTCCGCGATGCGCGAGAAATTCCTGGCGATCTGCCAGGGGCATGACCGCGAGACGATCGCGGCGTCGATCCAGAAAGTCGCCGAGGATTACACCGTGCAGTCGGTGCGCTGGTGGCTGGGGCGCACCGGCGCGCGCAAGCTCGCGCTGGCCGGCGGACTGTTCGCCAATGTGCGGCTCAACCGGCTGCTCGCCGAGACTTTGCCGCTGGATGAAGTGTTCGTATTTCCCGCAATGGGCGACGACGGCTTGTCGGTCGGCGCGGCGCTTACGTTCCTGCATGCGCGCGACGGCACCGAGGCCTGGCTGCGGCATCGTCACCGGCTCGACAATGTCTATCTCGGGCAGAACTACGACGGCCGCATCGACGACATGCTGCAGGGCGCCGGCATGCGGCGGCTCGCCGGGCGGCCGGTCGAGACATCGGTCGATCTCATTCGCGCGGGGAAAGCCGGCGCGATCTATACCGGCCGCATGGAGTTCGGCCCGCGCGCGCTGGGCGCCCGCTCGATCATCGCGTCACCGCACGATCACGCGATCAACGACAATCTCAACAAGCGGCTCGACCGCTCCGAGTTCATGCCGTTCGCGCCTTACGTGCTGGAAGAGGACGCGGCGCGCGTGTTCGAGATCACCGATGTGAACCGCTACGCGGCGCACTTCATGACCATCACGTGCGGCGTCAAGCCCGAATGGCGCGCGCGCATTCCGGCCGTGGTGCATGTCGACGGCACCGCGCGGCCGCAGATCATCCGCGACGAAGACAACCCGCTGTTCGCCGCGATCCTGCGCCGCTTCCGCGACGTCACCGAGCTCCCGGTGCTGATCAACACCAGCTTCAACGTGCACGAGGAGCCGATCGTCAACCGGCCGGAGGAGTGTTTGCAGGCGCTGGCCGATGGACGGGTGGATTTCGTCGTGACGCAGCAGGCGGTGTATGTGAAGGGGTGAGGCACTGCGCTTCTTTCCCCTCTCCCGCTTGCGGGAGAGGGGAAGAAGAGTCAGCGCTGACACACCGGACAGAAAAACGTCGAGCGCGTCCCCTGCACGATGCGGCGGATCGTACCCCGGCACTTCGGCGTGACGCATTTCGTTCCGGCACGGTCATAGACACGAAACGAATGCTGAAAATAGCCGAGGTCGCCGTCGGTCTGGCGATGATCGCGCAAGGATGAGCCGCCGGCCTTGATCGCATCGTTCAGCGTTGCCTTGATGGCGTCGACCAGCGCCTCCGCGCGCGCATGCGGCGCGCCGGATTTCAGCGCAATCGTGGATGCAATGCGTTTCGGCGACACATGCGCGCGGTGCAGCGCCTCGCACACATAGATGTTGCCAAGTCCCGCGACCACCTTCTGGTCCGACAGCGCCGCTTTCAGCGATGTCTTCTTCCCCGCGCAAGCCGCCGCCAGCATCGCGCCGTCGAACGCATTGCCGAGCGGCTCGGGGCCGAGCGCTTCCATCATCGGGTGCTGGTTCAACTCCGTGCGCGGGATCAGCTTCATGAAACCGAAGCGGCGCGGATCGTTGAACGTGACGATCGCGCCGTTCGACATGTGAAACACCACATGATCGTGCGCGGACAGTTTCGAGCGGGCGTGATGGAAATCGCCCGGCGCTGTGTCGCTCTCGTGCAGGACGTGGAACGAGCCCGACATGCCGAGATGCATCAGCAGCACTTCGCCCGACGACAAATCCGCCAGCAGATACTTCGCGCGCCGGCCCAGCCCCTCGATGGTCTGACCTTCGAGGCGCTTGCTGAAATTGTTCGGAAACGGAAAGCGCAAATCCAGCCGGCGCTGCTCGACCCGCACGAGGCGCGCACCTTCCATCACGGGCGCGAGCCCGCGGCGGACGGTTTCGACTTCGGGAAGTTCGGGCATGGTTAATTCCAAAAAACCTCATCCTGAGGAGCCCGCGCGAGCGGGCGTCTCGAAGGATGGCGGCAAACTCCGGTGTCCGTGGCCATGGTTCGAGACGGCGCTGCCGCGCCTCCTCACCATGAGGATTGCGGTGAGTTATGTAGCCTCCCTTACCCGCCCGCGCTATGGTTGCCGCATGCGCGAGACCCATTTCGGCTACCGGCAAGTGCCGCTCGGCGACAAGCAGGCGCTGGTCGACGACGTGTTCCACAAGGTGGCGCGGCGCTACGACCTGATGAACGACCTGATGTCGGCCGGGCTGCATCGCGCCTGGAAGGACGCGCTGGTCACGGCGATCAATCCGCCGAAATCCGAGCGGGATTTTGTCCTGCTCGACGTGGCGGGCGGCACCGGCGATGTCTCGTTCCGCACCGTTGCGGCCGGCGGCGCCGGCACGCGCGCGACGGTAGCCGACATCAATGCCGGCATGCTCAGCGTCGGCCGCGAGCGGGCGCGGACAAGCGGGCTCGATGACACGGTGACGTTCGTCGACGCCAACGCCGAAGCGCTGCCGTTCCCCGACCGCAGCTTCGATGCGGTGTCGATCGCGTTCGGCATCCGCAACGTGCCGCGCATCGACGTGGCGCTCGCCGAAATGCAACGCGTGCTGCGCATCGGCGGGCGGTTCCTGTGTCTTGAATTCTCCAATGTCGATGTGCCCGGGCTCGATGCGCTGTACGAGCTTTATTCGTTCAATGTCGTGCCGGCGATCGGCCGCGCGGTCGTGGGCGATGCCGAGCCGTACCGTTATCTCGTCGAATCGATCCGCCGCTTCCCGCGCCCCAATGCATTTGCCGGCATGATGCGCGTGGCCGGTTTGCGCCGCGTGTCGCATCGGCCGATGAGCGGCGGCATCGTGGCGCTGCATTCCGGCTGGCGCTTGTGATCTCTGCGGCCGGTCATCTGTTTCGTCTGGCGCGCGCCGGGTTTGTCTTTGCGCGCGAAGGCGTGCTCGGCTTGGCCGATCCGGCCGCGCTGCCGGCGCCGGCGCGATTTGGCCTCAAGCTCGCGCGGCTGATCGAGCGGCCGACCGCGCAAGGCGCATCGGTCAGGCTCTCGACTGCGCTGACGCTGCTCGGGCCGACTTACGTCAAGCTCGGGCAATTCCTGGCAACGCGCCCCGATGTCGTCGGTCCGGCGCTCGCGCGCGATCTGGAGAGCCTGCAGGACCGCATGGCGCCGTTCCCGCAAGCCGAAGCCGAAGCGCAGGTTGCTGCCGCGCTCGGCAAGCCGCTGCGCGACATCTATGCGTCGTTCGGCCCCGCGGTCGCGGCGGCGTCGATCGCGCAGGTGCACAAGGCGGAGGCCGGCGGGCAGACCGTTGCGGTGAAAGTGCTGCGGCCCGGCGTCGAGCGGCGTTTCAAGTCCGATCTCGACACGCTTTACTTCGCGGCGCGCACCGCCGAGCGCCATTCGGCGGAGGCACGGCGCCTGCGCATGATCGAAGTGGTCGACACGTTGGCGCGCTCGGTCACCATCGAGATGGATCTGCGGCTCGAAGCCTCGGCCATCGCGGAGATCACCGAGAACACCAAAGACGATCCGGATTTTCGCGTGCCGGCGATCGACTGGGAGCGCACCGCGCGCGGCGTGCTCACGCTCGAATGGATCGACGGCACGCCGCTGACCGACCGCGCCGCCTTGGCGGCGCGCGGGCTCGACCTGCCGGCGCTCGGGCGCGCGCTGATGCAGACATTCCTGCGCCACGCGCTGCGCGACGGCTTTTTCCATGCCGACATGCATCCGGGAAATCTGTTCGTCGACGCGCAAGGCCGCATCGCGGCGGTCGATTTCGGCATCATGGGCAGGCTTAGCCCGAAGGAGCGGCGCTTCCTCGCCGAAATCCTCTACGGCTTCATCACGCGCAATTACTATCGGACCGCCGAAGTGCATTTCGAGGCCGGCTACGTGCCGCCGCATCATTCGGTGGAGAGTTTCGCACAGGCGATCCGCGCGATCGGCGAGCCGATCCACAATCGCCCCGCGTCGGAAATCTCGATGGCGAAGCTGCTCACCCTGCTGTTTGAGGTCACCGGCCTGTTCGACATGAAGACGCGGCCGGAGTTGTTGCTGCTGCAAAAGACCATGGTGGTGGTCGAGGGCGTGGCGCGCTCGTTCGATCCGAATCTCGACATGTGGGCGACGGCCGAGCCCGTGGTGCGCGAATGGGTCGAGCGGCATCTGGGTCCGGCAGGCCGCATCGAAGACGTGGCGCAGGGCGCGGGCGAGGTCGGAAAATTCCTCGGCGGCGTGCCCTCGCTGCTCGGCCGCGCCGCGACGCTCGCCGACCAGTTCGACGCCGCGACCCGCGACGGGCTTACGCTCTCACCCGAAACCGTCGCGGCGATCGGAGAGGCAGAGGCGCGGCGCAGCCGCTGGACCTCCGTGGCGCTGTGGGTGATCGCCGGGTTGCTGGCGGTGGTGATCTGGAGAATGCTGTAAAAGCCCGAGAATCGCGCTTGCTAAAGTCGCCGTTTGAAAGCGATGCACTTGTCTAGCCAATATGATACCGTACTACTGTTCACGACGGCGCTTAACAATGCATCTCGTCAAGTTCACAATCGCTTTTCTAGCGGTCGGAGGCACGACGTATGCATTATTTAAGCTCAATGACGCGCCGGGTTGGCTAAAGGCTATTAGTGTCTTGATGGCATTGGCAGCGATCCTAGCGGTCTTGCCAGAACTTCCCAGAGGCGTCGAAGCGCTCAGGCAATCAGGACGGCTTGTTTCCGAGATATTCTCCGCGCAATCGGCACCGTTGGCACGACACGATTCCGTGAACGCCGTCAGGAGGCCACAAGAGCAGGCCGCTTCTAGTCCGATGCAGTGCGCAGCGATTGCTATGTCGAATACAGGGGGTTGGGGTGGCTCGGCGGGCGCGGGTCTCTCGTGTCCCGAACGCCTTGAGCGGGCTCACATCGCTTGCAAATCGATTCTTTCAGATGGCCAGTGCAGCAGTCACGCGATGGGATGGACTTGGGTTGCCGGCGTTCACTGTCTTACTCGCGTTTCTAATGAGCAGTATCGAAATTCTTTTGTTCGATCGGGGGAATCGGAAGCAATCGCATTTGAGAATGCGTTTGCGGCAGCGACAATAAACGGATTTGATCGAGAATCTTGCAGGCGCAAGATCGCCATCTCGTCAGAGGAAGGAACCGAGCGCCGTTATTGAATGCATCGTCGGGAGACGATGCATTCATCCACGTGAATGACCGCGCTATCGTAAGGAGGACGAAATGACATCTCCCCGGGCTCCTAAGACCGCAAGACAGTTTATTGGCATTTGCCTTGTTGCCGCATTTTGCGCGGCTGCGTCCTTATCCTCCTCGGCGGCGTTGGCTCAAAATACCCAAGATGGCCCCAAAGCTGTCGAAGCAGTCCCTCAAGAGCTGCAGAAGCTGATGAAGGAGCTTAATGCCCTAACCAAGAGCATTGACGATGCCGCCAAAGTCATTGGTGGGATGACTGACCCGAAAGGTGCAGCAAAAAAGACGGAAGAACTGCGTGGACTTGTCGGAAAGCTACTTGACCAGGCCGCAGACAACGGGACCATTTCACAACTGGCTTCAACCGCCTCAAGCTACATTGACAAACAAATGCAAGGTCTAGCCCAGGATACGCGTTTTACCACTGATGAACGCCAAATGCTGCTTAGTCGATGGGAAGCAAAGAAGCGACAAATGCAGGCTGCCGTCTCCGATATTCAGAGCGCAAGGAAAGAACTCGTTGGTCTTCTCGGAATGCTACAAAGCCGCGAGGACTTGCTCGGAGAGCTGGCGAAATTGGCTGAAGCCGAAACAATGATCAAAATTGTGCGTGATTTGGCGACGAAGCTTCGCGACTCGTCGGCACTGCTAAATGCAGTGCTGGGATCGATGAAGGGAGCCGGTAGTTAGGCGACTCTGTCATGCATTTACGCCCCGGTTGGATGGCCTTCCTCACCCTCACGGTCCTTTCCTGTGCCAAAGATCCTACAGACATAGGGTATCTTGAAATTGGTGTGGGATCGACCCCGCCCGAGCCTCCGCCTCATGTTCTCTTTGGTGGAGTTTCGCTAGGGCCGCTGAAGGATGGCTCGGTGTTTCGGAGCAGCACGGGCGAGGGTGTACTCGAAGTGAAAAGCGGCGACTCCCGAGTTCTCAGCTGTCGCGTAGAGGTGCGTAAACTTCGGAGGACGGTGGTTACCATCTTCGTATCCGAACGGAAGTGCACTTCCAGAAATTGATATCGCCTAAATCACGCTGCTGGCCGAATTTGATGCGATTGCATTGATTGCAATGCAATCATCTGCTAGTCTTGGCCTATGGGCTCGCTGACGGTTCGCAACCTGAGCGAAGAGATCAAGAAGCGGCTGCGGCTGCGCGCGGCCGCCAGCGGCCGCTCGATGGAAGAGGAGGTCCGGCTGCTGCTCGCCGAAGGCGCGGCCGACGTTCCCGATCGAGCGCAAAGCCGCGCCAGGCCTGCGCCGGGATCCGCAAAGCCGCCCGCCGCCGCTGCGGCCCGGCAAATTCTCCTGATCGTCTCCGGCGGGATCGCGGCGTACAAGTCGCTCGACCTGATCCGCCGCCTGCGCGAGCGCGGCTACGAAGTACGCGTGGTCATGACCAAGGCCGCGCAGGAATTCGTCACGCCGCTCTCGGTCGGCGCGATCGCGGGCGAGAAGCCGTTCACCGACCTGTTCGACCAGCACAGCGAGTTCGACGTCGGGCACATTCGCCTGGCGCGCGACAACGATCTGATCGTGGTCGCGCCTGCCACCGCAGACATCATGGCCAGGATGGCGAACGGCCATGCGGACGATCTCGCGGCCGCCGTGCTGCTTGCAACGAACAAGAAAATTCTGCTCGCACCCGCCATGAACCCGGCGATGTGGTCGAACAAGGCGACGCAGCGCAATCTCAAGACACTGATCGCCGATGGCGTGCTCACCGTCGGGCCGAACGCTGGTGAGATGGCGGAGAGCGGCGAGGCGGGTTCCGGACGCATGGCCGAGCCGCTGGAGATCGTCGCGGCGATCGAGAAGTATCTCGCGGACCATCCATCGGTGGCCGGCACGGCGGAGCCGGCGCACACGCCGCTCGCCGGAAAACACATCGTCATCACGGCCGGCCCGACCCATGAGCCGATCGACCCGGTGCGCTACATTGCGAACCGTTCCTCCGGCAAGCAGGGCTATGCGATTGCGCGCGCTGCCGCCGATGCCGGCGCCAAAGTGACGCTCGTCTCGGGGCCCGTGGCGTTGCCCGATCCGCCGGGCGTGAAGACTGTCCGCGTGCAAACAGCGCGCGACATGCTGGTCGCCGTCCAAGCGGCGCTGCCGGCCAGCGTCGGCATCTTCGCCGCCGCGGTCGCGGACTGGCGCACCGCTGGCGATGTCGTGCAGAAGCTCAAGAAGGACGCCAGCGGCCCGCCCAGGCTCGAACTGGTCGAGAACCCGGACATCCTTGCTTTCATCGCGAAGCTCAAGACCAGGCGCCCGCAGCTCGTCATTGGCTTCGCGGCCGAGACAGAGAAAGTGGTCGAGCACGCCAAGGCGAAATTGAAGCGCAAGGGCTGCGACTGGATCGTAGCCAACGACGTGTCGGCGGAGGGCGGTGCGATGGGCGGTGACGACAATGCGGTGCATCTGATCACGGCGGGTGGTGCCGAATCCTGGCCATCGCAGTCGAAGGACGGCGTGGCGAGACAATTGGTCGCGCGCATAGCGGTTGCGCTGAACGGTGCACCGCGATGAGCGAACTCATCCTCAACGTCAGCCGCTTGCCGCATGGCGCCGGCCTGCCGCTGCCGTCTTATCAGAGCGCCGCCGCCGCCGGCCTCGACCTCCTCGCCGCGGTTCCGGCCGATGCGCCGCTCACAATCGCGCCGGGACACTACGCCGCGGTTCCGACCGGCATCGCGATCGCGCTGCCGCCCGGCACTGAGGCGCAGGTGCGCCCGCGCTCCGGGCTCGCACGCAATCACGGGATCACGGTGCTCAACGCGCCCGGCACGGTCGATGCGGATTACCGCGGAGAAGTCCAGGTTCTGCTGATCAATCACGGCGCGGAAGCATTTGCGGTCACACGCGGCATGCGCATCGCGCAGCTTGTCGTCGCGCGTGTGGCGCGCGTCGCGCTGCGCGAAACGACGGAACTGGGCGGAACGCCACGTGGAACTGGCGGATTCGGTTCAACCGGAACGAGTGGCGAGTGAACGGCTTGCGGCGGTATAGTAGTGCCGCTAAGTATCAGGCTACCAGTTGGTTTCCCGCCTCATGTCGCTTCTTCCCCGCAAGGGTTTGCTCGCCATCGCCGCCGTCATCGACGTTGCGCTCAACGCGCGCGAGCGTCCCGTCTCGGCGCGCAAGATCGCGGCGCGCCACAACCTTCCGGCGCGTCACCTCGAACCGGTGCTGCAGGCGCTGGTGCACGAGGGCATCTTCAACGGGGTGCGCGGCCCACGCGGCGGCTACCAGCTCGCGCGCGAGCGCAAGCGCATCAGCGTTGCCGATATCCTGCGCGCCGCCGGCACGGTCGAGGACGGTGACGGTCCCAGATACGGCTCGCGCATCCTCGACGAAATCGTTCAGCCCGCGATCGCGGAGGCCGAGCGCGTGTTCACGGTGGCGCTTGCACGACTCAGTCTCGAAGACATCGTGCGCCGCGCCGAGCCGCTGCGCGATCGCGGCACGTCGTAGCGCAAACTGGTTCCTTCCTGTGGACAACGGGGATAGCCGGTGACGCCGATTTCCCGGAACGGACTCTGCCGGCGCGACATCTCCTGACCGGGTGCAGCCGATAGCGCGCCGTTCACGGTCTGGACTCTTACGGCGCGACTCACGTTGGGGTTAAAGTCATTCGATTCGCGAGCGGCCTGGCGGAGGTTGCTTGCATCGATGGTTATGCCCGGGCCCTGTCTCGGGGATCAGGGGCACGGAAATGCCGGACACGATCCGGAAGCGGTGCGGGCAAGAAACGCATCCGTGGCGAGGCCGATTCGGACAAGCCTGCATCGTTGCGGCGCTCCCTCTCACATCGAATGCTGCCTGCGCCGAGCCGCGCCCCACGCTGCGTCCGATAACCGACTATATCGACGCCTTCACGGCGCTCGAGGGCCACGAGCTTGCGGCGCTCGCCCTGACGCTGGGCGTCATCCTGTTCGCGGTCGCGACCGCCATCGCGCTCGTGCGCACGCGGACGCGCGCGGCGCAGCGGCTTGCCGCACGCCAGGCGGAGATCAACGAGTTGCGCGAGGAGCGCGACCGCGCCAATGCGCTGCTTCTCGCCGAGCCGCAGGTGATCGTCGTGTGGCCGGCGGGCGGCGACGACCCGGATATTTCGGGCGACGTTTCGCTTCTCATACGCACGGCGCTGCCCCGCCGCGTGCTCGCCTTCGGCACCTGGCTGCAGCCCGAGAAAGCGCATGCCATGGAGGACGCGGTCGACGCGTTGCGCGCGGAGGGCAGGGGCTTCTCGCTGACGCTCACGACCCTGCAGCAGCGCCATGTCGCGGTCGAAGGCCGCGCCATCGGCGGGCGCGCGGTCTTGCGCATCAAGGACCTGACCGGCACGAAAAGCGAACTCGCCGAACTTGCCGCCGATCACCAGCAATTGCGCCGTGACATCGACACGGTCGGCCGGCTGCTCGAAGCGCTGCCCGCGCCGGTGTGGGCACGCGATGCGACCGGGCGGCTCACCTGGGTCAATGCCGCCTACGCGCGCGCCGTCGAGGCGCGTGACGGCTCCGACGCGGTCGCCCGCAACCTCGAGATCCTCGATTCTGCCGCGCGCGAAGGCGCGTCGCATGCGCGCGAAGCTGGCACGTTCTACGAGGCGCGCCTGCCGGTGATCGTCGCGGGCACGCGCCGCATCCTGCAGGTGATCGACCGCCCGTCACCCGGCGGAAGCGCCGGCATCGGCATCGATGTGACCGAGGTCGAGGCGATGCGCGCCGAACTCGCGCGCATGACCGAGGCGCATCGCCGCACGCTCGATCAGCTCTCGACCGCTGTCGCGATGTATTCGGCGGAGCAGCGGCTCACGTTCTACAACGCGGCGTTCCGCGTGTTGTGGGGGCTTGAGCCGGCATTCCTGGATTCCGGGCCGACGGACTCGGCGGTGCTCGACCGTCTGCGCGCAGGGCGCAAACTTCCCGAGCAGGCGGATTTCCGCAACTGGAAGGGCGAGCTGCACGACGCCTACCGGGCGATGGAGCCGCGCCAGCACGAATGGTATCTGCCCGACGGCCGCACGCTGCGCGTCGTCACCACGCCCAACCCGGAGGGCGGCGTCACCTACCTGTTCGACGACGTGACCGAGCGGCTCAAGCTCGAGCGCGGCTACGAAGCGCTGATCCGCGTGCAGGGCGAAACGCTCGAAGCGCTCGCCGAGGGGGTGGCGGTGTTCGGCAGCGATGGGCGGCTCGACCTGCACAATCCGGCGTTCGCACGGCTGTGGAAGCTCAAGCCAGAACAGCTCAACGGCGCGGGCCAGCCGCATATCGAGACCTTGCTCGGCTGGTGCGCTCCGCTCTATGCCGACGAGGCGTTCTGGGCGCGCCTACGCGGTGCCGTGACCGCGCTGGAGAGCCGCGAGCCGATCCAGGCGCGGCTCGAACGCACCGACGGCTGCGTGCTCGACTGCACCACCGCGCCGCTGCCTGACGGCGCAACGCTGGTGACCTTCCAGGATGTCACCGACACGGTGAATGTCTAGCGCGTGCTGATCGAGCGCGCCGACGCGCTGCAGGATGCAGACCGGATCAAGAACGCGTTCATCGGGCACGTGTCCTACGAATTGCGCACGCCGCTCACCAACATCATCGGCTTTGCGAACTTGCTGCTCGATCCGGCCATCGGGCCGACCATCGGGCCGATCACCGAGAAACAGCGCGACTATCTGGACTCGATCGACAAATCGTCCAGCGCGCTGCTCGCGATCATCAACGACATCCTCGATTTGACCACCATCGACGCCGGCGCGATGTCGCTCGATCTCAAGGAGGTCGATATTCGCGGGGCGGTCGATTCCGCCGTGCTCGGACTGCAGGATCGCATCGCCGAGAAGGCCGTGCTGCTCGATGTGCGCGCCACCCCCGACGTCGGCAGTTTCATGGCGGACGAGCGGCGCGTGCGGCAAATCCTGTTCAATCTGCTCTCCAACGCGATCAGCTTCTCGCCCGCCGGCGACGTGGTGCGGCTTGGCGTCGAACGGCGCGATGGTGCGATCGTGTTCAGCGTCACCGATCGGGGCCCCGGCATTCCACCCGAGATGGCCGATCGCGTCTTCGACCGCTTCGAGACTCACCCGCTGGGCTCGGAACATCGCGGCGCGGGGCTTGGTCTTTCGATCGTGCGTTCCTTCGTCGAGCTGCATGGTGGTACGGTGAAACTCGATTCGGCCGTCGGCCATGGCACCACCGTCACCTGCGTTTTCCCGCTCAACCACGTGCGGCAGGAGGCGGCCGCCGAGTAGGAAGATAGAGCTTCACACGCGATGCTCGCAGTCTCACCCGCTTCCAGCTTCTCGATCTTGCTCCCGAATGAGCGGGCGACGCGCCGGCTCGCGGCCGATGTCG
>Ga0190272_10000859_pt1 | contig 14835 bp, 9 predicted proteins | sample Popmic504T_FD_133746 | JGI IMG/M metagenome (GOLD analysis project Ga0190272, IMG submission 133746) | Populus adjacent soil microbial communities from riparian zone of Shoshone River, Wyoming, USA - 504 T | ecosystem: Environmental > Terrestrial > Soil > Riparian zone | place: USA: Wyoming... | reverse complement strand
GCCGTTGGACCCACCCTGGATGTTGAGATTGAACCGGCTGATCGGCGCGTCGGGCACGCTCGCGAACGTGTTGACGAGCTTGCCGGCCTTCGTCGTGGAGCTCTCGCCCTTGAGGTTGACCGCGATCTCGCCACGTAGCGCGACGACGATCATCGGCAGCGTGCGGATCTCGTTGCCGGTCTTCGGGTCGCGGCGGACGTTCTTGACGAAGTAGACGTTGCCGGACAGGTCGTTGCGGAGCAGCGGTGTCTTCGCCCGAGCGCGTCCGACTATCGAGCCCTTCGGGCAGTGGTTCTCGAGATCGGGCTTGGTGCCGTCGGTGAACTCACAGAGCGCCTGCGCGTTCTGCGGGTCCAGGGCGAGGCTCTTGGGGAGCCTCACGACGGCTTTCTCGATCCCGGCCTCGCCGACGCCTTGCTGGGTGACGGTCGCCTTCACACCCGGGTGCTTGCCCGTGGTGACCTGCTTGCGGCCCGTCAAGGCGAGCTTGAGGTTCGGCTTGAACGCCAGCCCGGCGCAGCCCGATGCGTTGAACGGCGTGGTCGCGCTGGCGGTGGCTCCGCGGTTGGAGTCGAACTCTGCGCCGACCTGCTTCTGAGCGCAGTCGGAGGGGTTGAGCATGAACCCGGGCCGATCGACATTGACAGTCACCGACCGGACGCGGAGCGGTATGCCGTGCCAGATCGTCGGCAACGGATCCGAGGTCGCCGACACCTGAGCGGTCGAAGGGTCGACGCAAACCTTCTGGCGGACGACGATGTCGCCGAGATCGGTCTCAGGGCTGGTCCCGTCGAACGGGCCGGCGATCACCGGGACGACTACCGCGAGGCCGTAGGCACAACCCTTGTAGCCCTCGGTCAGGAATGCCTGACCTTTCTGCTCCAGCACGAACGGGTCGCCGGTGCCGGCGGTCGCGTCGACCGACCCGATCCGCGACGCGGCCGGACAAACAGCAGCGGCAGCCTGGCTGTCGCTGCATAGCGGTATGTCCTTGACGCTCGCCAACAGTCCGGTCGGCAGCTTCGCGGTCAAGCCGTCGACCCACTGCTCACCGTCATCGCGGGAGAACTTGAAGCTGAAGCTCCCGGTCCCGCGTGCCTTGCTCGTCGACATACCGGCGGTCAGCTTCGGCGCGAACCCGAGCCCACAGTTGCCCGCGATGTCGAACGGCGAGGCCTGGGTCACGTCGGCGTTGCCGCTCCACGGCGTGAGCGTCGTCGACGTCGGCGCCGACCCACATGTCTGCGGGGTGGCCAGCAGACCACGGGACCCGCCGCGCAGCTTCACCTCGAGATGGTCGAACGGCAGCCGCGGGTTGTTGTCGAACGTCGCGACCAGCCGGCCCGTTGTCGGATCGGCGGTCGAGGAGCCGGGCAGCTTGATCAGCAGTCCGTAGCGGTCGTTGCGGACCACGAGGAACAGGCGGAGCATCTCCCCGGACTGGGGGTCGGTCGATTTGGGGGTGCCCAGATACATCACCCCACTGAGTGGCTGGTCGACCACCGGCGAGGTCACCTCGACCGTCCCGATCTTCGAAGCATCCGGACACGACGGCACAGACTTACTGCCGAGACCGATCTGCGCGTCGGAACAGCCCTTCAGGCCGGTCGCCCCCGACGGGTTGACCGACAACCCCTCCGGCAACTCCACCACCGTCTTCTTCAAATGCGAGGTCGCAATCTCGTCCGGGTCGATCAAGTTCTCCTGCGGAAGATCGATCGACGCCTCCAACCCGCTCGCGGAGTCCGCCGCCGCCGAGGTCGGGGTGATAGACGTGGCGGGCTCGAAGGGCACCAGCTCACAACCGGTCGCCGGCGGTGAGTTGTCGGCGATCGGGTCGGAGAACACATCGATCGCCTGCCACGAGCTGGCGGTGATCGACGTCGGCAGCACGCTGCCCGGACAATCCGTCGGGTTGGTCCAGAACGCCTTGCCAGCCGCAGCGGCAGGGGTGCCCTCGACAGCGATGTAGTTGCCGTAGATCTTGTAGTGCGGAACGATGTTCTTCGCCGTCACCGACACCCCATAGTCAGACTCGCTGCGCAGCGACGCGACCGCCAACACCCGCGTCTCGAGAATCGGAAACGACACCTGCGCCGCATAACCATTCGGCGGCATGTCACTGGTCACCGGCACGAACACGCCGGTGATCTCCTGCGGGAACGCGGCGGCCATCGGCTTGATCTGGCCGAGCAGAGCGCCCGCGCCACAAATCCCGATCTGGGTGATCGGACAGCGCTCGGTCACCAACGGATTCCCAACGAATCCCGGCGGTAGATCGACAGCGACATCCCGAGGATCCCCCGACGGAATCGGCCTGTCGAGGGTGCTCAGCTTGGTGTTGACCATGAACATCGTCGCCGCGCTATGCGGATGACCGCCCGCCTGGGTCTCAGGCTGACCATCGGCGTCGAACGCGCCGGCCCAAAAGGCGGCGATCCCCGCCGGCGCATCGTCGGTCGAGATCGTGACCGGAGCGTGATACACGTCGCCGCCATCGACAGACGCGCCGCCACCGCTCACCGCAATCGGGACCGACGAGCTGACGGCGGCCGTCGCGTCGACGTGGATCGGGATCGCGAGCTCACGCGCGGTCGCCAACGACGGAGTCGAATCGCTACGCGTGCACGTCACCATCACCTGACCGGCACCCTCAGGCGTACACGACCAACCCGGACCGCTCGCACCCGCCACAACCGCGGCTGCACGACCTGCGCCGACGGCCGCCGTCGTGACCCCAGCCGGCAACGGCCCCACCGTCACCGTCGTCGTACCCGAGCTCGCAGCACCGCCAACATTCGACACCAACACCACCAACGTCGCCGCAGGCGACCGCGCCACACCGAGCAGCACCGGGGCCAGACTATGCTCGAGCGCGGGAGTTCCGTTGCTAGCTGTCAGCGGGCTTACCGGACCGCCAGCGAGCGGGCCGCCGTCGAACTCCACAATGTAGGGCCGACTGGCGCTGCTGGCTGATGTCGGGTCGCTTGGTCCTCCAGTCACGCTGACACTACCGCCGCCCGCGCTGATCGACGGGAGCGCGTTGAGCGCTGCCTCGACCGTCGTCGCCGACGAGTCGAGGGCGAGGTCTGGTGTGGTGGAGCTCTCATAGGTCAAGCGGAAAGCGCCACTGGTGGCTCGGACGACGATGCTCTGTCGGTCGTTGACATACGGCTCGAGATTCGTCGGCCCGGTCGCGGCGACGACCTTCCATGCCGGAGATGCCGCCTGCGACAGACCAGACCAGACACCGCTCGCGACAAGCATGAGCGCGATCGAGAGCGCGAGCAGGATCGCCGTCCGCGACAGGGGGTTGGTAGCGGTGCGGGTCATCGGGAGGCCCTCCGGTCGTTGTTGGCTGTTCGCTTGCTCGCCCTGGCCTTACGCAGGGTGATCTGCCTGGTCGAGCCCTTCGACGCTCCGCTGAACCGCACTGAAAGCGCGACTCGCAACGAACCAGACCGCCGAAGGCGCCTGACCGCAGCACGCGACAGCGACACCGGCACCCGATACCTGCCCGCACCCGGCGCCTGCAGAGATCCCGACAACACCGCGGCGCGCAGACCGGCGATCGTCGCGGTCCCGCGCACCGAGATCGCTCCCGCACGACTCACCCGAACCGAGACCGCGACCTTCCGGCCGGCAGCCAGCCGGGACCGCTGCGTGCCCGTCAACCCGCCAACAGCGAACACAGCACGCGGCTCGGCGGCGAGATCCCCGTCGCCGGGCTTTGCCGTCTCGACCGGCCCGGGGCCGGACTCGCCAGCACCCGACTCCTCGCAATCCGATGCGGCCAGCGGGTTGCACGGTGCCGGCGGCGCAGGAGGCTCTGGGAACCCGCCCCCGACACGTGCGTCGTAGACGTCGAGCTTGCTGTCGGTGTCCTCCCAGGTGTACCGATCGACCGTCGTGAAATAGACGTCGTCGCCATCGGCGCTCGCGCCGACCAACTGCAACGACTTCGAGGTCGTGTTCGGCGACGAGTTCGCCAAAAACGACACCTGGCCGTCCTCCCACTGATACAGATTCGCCCGGCCCTCGATCGCGCCAGACGCCAACCGATTCGTCGAGTAGAAGAACACCCGTCTGCCGTCTGCCGTCAGCGTCACCGGCGGACTGTTCCAATTGGTGGCATCGTCATTACTCGCCAGCGGTAGCACGCTCGGCACGACCGACGGCTGGCCATCCCGTCGACACGACACACAGATCGTCACATCCGCGTCGGCGTCATACAGATACGCCTCTGACAGCCCGCCGCTCTCATGCCCAGCCATATCCGCCCCAGACGCGAACAACAGACGACTGCCATCAGGGGTCACCTTCGAATTCCAGGCGGGCGTGATGTAACGCGTTCGACCGCCGGCGAGACTGTGATAGGCCGGGAGGCCGGGAGCACCGCCGAGGGCGCCGACGAACCTCAGCTCCGGCGAAGCCGCCGGTGTCCCACCAACCGCCAGATAGATGCTGTAGGTGCCGTCAGCGAGGTTCTTGGCCTCACTGTTGCCCTCGCCCTGCACCAACTGGCCGCGCGCCGCAAAGTAGACATGCGACCCGTCGTCGGAGACGTCGATGATCCCCGCGACACCAGCACCCCCCGGGTTCGGGTTCGCGCCCGTCATCGAGGTAAGCGACCCGTCCGCCACCGAATAGCGATACAGGTCACAGCCCGGACCGTTCTCTTCCCCTTGCCCTACTTGGATCACGCAGCTCGTGGGGCCATCGGCGTCGCCGTTGGCCGCCAGCCCATAGCGAGCGGTGAAGAAGACATGCTGGCCGTCCCCGGACGCGGTCTCATACCGCGAGTGCCCGTCGTTGGGAACAGCGGTCTGAGACAACGACGCATCAATTGCCGTAGCGCCGCTGTCGCGAACGAAAACACCACGCTGACCGACCTCGGCCGGCTTCGAACTCGCATGCCTGACCGCCTGGAAGAACACCCGCGACGCGTCCTTAGTGACCGAGCCAGCATGATTGAGTGTGTCGACCGTCAGTTCACCGCCACTAGAGGCACCGGGTGTAACAAAAGCGTCGACGGTTCCTCCGGGGCCAGGGATCTCACCAACGTTGCTGAGAACTCCATCATTCCACTCATAGGTTATGTAGCTGTCATCACCGTCGACACCCGTGTCGACACCCGGATACTGGAACGGGGTTCGGAAGATGATCCGCTCGCAGCGGTTGCCAGGCTGATCGGACATCCCAATGAAGCGGTACTGTGAGGTCCAATCACGATCAACGACATCACTGACGTTCTCCGCCGGCAGGCTCGTGATCGTCGTCCAGCTCCCGTCGGCATTGCGGCGATACAACAGCCCGGCGCCCGCGTCGAGCATCTCCTGCGGCGCATCGTCGGCCAAACGTTGCGGGCTTATATATATGCCGCAACTCAGATCCGACGCCAACGCCAGCGTCCAATGCGTGTTACTACCCTGGGGCTCAACAGAAACATCGAGCGCCGGAGCGCCCAGCTGAAACGACGACCAATCGGTCAAACCCCGCGACGCCTGATACAACACCTCCCCACCGGCAGTGGCGTCCGAGTCGCCGTAAGCCATATTGTAAGCAACAGCCGGGCTGTCGCGCGCCACCTGGTACTGCAACGTATTGCCCAAGATCGCCATGTCGCCGGCCGCGCCAACCGGTCCCTTGTCCGTTGGTGAGACCATCTCGTAGCAGCGGTTGTCGGTGAGGCCGCAGGAGTTCAGCGTCTCGAAGACCTGGTCGGGGCCTTCGGTCGTTCCCTCGGCGTTGGTCGCGACGACGCGGTAGTGGTAGGAGGTCGCCGACGACAGGCCGGAGAGGTCCTCCTTGGCGACCACGACCGAGCTGCCGTCGCCGAGGTCGCGGCCAGAGACGGGGACCTTGGTGCAGGGGTTGGCCGAGCATGGTGCGTTACCCCACTCGAAGCGGTAGCTGGTCGGTAGGCCCTCGGGGTCGATGTGCGCGCCGAGCTGCGCCTCGGTCTGAGTGACTTCCTGCACATAGGTCAACGCAATGCGCGGCTCGACGTTGTCGGTGGTGAACGTCGCGATGTCGCTGGTGACCGTCGAGCCGGTGGTAGCGGTCAGCCGCACCGAGTACAGCGTGCCCGGCTCGAGGCCGGTGACCAGCTGCGAAACCTGGTGGACGCCCGTAGAGCCGTCGCCGACGTTCTCGTCAGGGACCGGGACACTGATCCAATCGATCCCGTTCTTGGAGTACTCGAAGTGATACTTCGTGATGAACGTCGGCGCGCCAGGCGCCGGGATCTCAACGGTGCCGTTGAACGTCGCCGTCGTACCCACCGTCACGACCGGATCGATCGCGACCGTCGCGGGGTCGACCGGGCCGAGGATGAACACTTGGCCTCCACCGACGGTGCCCATGTTGGCGTAGACGCGGCCAGCGATACCAACCGCGAGACCGGGCGACGAGTTGTTCGCCGAGCTAGTGGGGAGGGCCGCGCCGCTGGGGTGTGTCTCGAGATGGTTGCCGGTGCTGTCGTACTCGAGCACCCGGTAGCTGGTCGAGGACTCCCTGCGCAGGACGAAGACGTGATCGTTGCTGGGGTCGATGGCGACGTTGCTCGCCGCGACCGTGTTCGCGGTGCCGGAGGTGAAGGTCAGCTGCCCCGGCCCGGAGGCGGGTCCGAAGTCGGTCACCGTGCTCGCGTCGGGCGAGAACTTCTGGATCCGACAGGGAGTCGCCGCTGAGCATGTCCCGGTGCTCAAGGGGCCGCTGGTGGCATAGATCGCGCCGGTGCTGTCGACCGCGACAGCTCCCGGACTGTTGCCGCTGGTGAACTGGCCCGGGTTGTTGCCGCCAGTGGTCGGCTGGCTGGCCTGACAAGTCGTGCCGACGGTGCACGACTCGAGCCCTGGCGTGCCGCCGGGGATGACGTCCCAGCCGAACGCCTTGTCAAACGACGCGCCGGCCAAGACACCGCCGGCGATCGTCGTGGAGTACTGCGCCACACGCAGGTTGCCCGGATCAGGGACATAGACCTTCCCCGCAACATTAGGGTCGATCGCCGGCATCGAGAGCGCGAGCGCGCCGAACCGGCCCGCGTCACCACCAGCCGTCCCGGCGGCCTTGCAGGTCGTGGCGATGGTGCAGATCTCCCGCTCCACAGCGCCAGCAGGATCGACATCCCAGCCGAACGCCCCGGCGAACTGGCCTGTGCCAGAGAACACATCCACACGCCGGTTGGTGATGCTCGTGACATACAGATAGCCGTTGGTCTGATCGACTGCGATCCCCGACGGATTGGCCAGCTGGCCCGCGGCCGCCCCAGACAGACCCGCCTTGCACTGGCCGGCGGTGTTGCCATTGGTCACATCGCAAATCTCAAAACCCGTCCCGGCGTCGTTCGGAGCACCCGCGACCACGACATCGAAACCCCACGCACGAACGAAATCGCCATCCGCGGTGAACTGCGAGACCCGATGGTTGGCATTCCCCTCCGCCACATACACCGAACCCGCCACACCACCAATACCCGACCGATTGACCGCCACACCCTTGGCGAAGATCAACTGACCACCCTGAACACCATTCGGCGTCCCGAAACTCCCCAAATTCGCAAACGGCTCACCAGCCGCACCAGCAGGCAACGCCATGCCGAGCGCTCCCGCAAGCACGCCACCGACCCAAAGCCCACGCCAAAGCCCACGCAGCGACAACCCGACAGAGGACGCACCACTCCCTCCAAACGAAGACGCGACCACAGCCCCACCCGAAACCCCACGGCCCCGAACGACAAACCCCAACCGGCCAAAAGCCGACTGCAGGAACTGGCTGCGAACACGCCTCATCTGTGCGATTCCTCTCCTCGTTGCTTCGGTGGTACGGCGAACTTCGAGTTCTCTGGCGATCTGGCTCTACAGCGCCTTTGGGAGGGCGGGAGAGGACGACAGGAAACTTGAAGTTTCTGAGATGGTTAACGTAAACCCGGAGGTATCTGGATGTCAAGAGACATCCGTCGAAGACGCCCATTCAGGCTCTGGAGAGCCTTTTGACCAGGTACCGTGGCGGTGTGCGGCTGCCACGAGACCCGGTTTGGCGGCGACGCCTGCTGGCGCTTGGGGCGGTCGCGGCGATCGCCGTGGCGGTGGGGCTGGTGCTGAGTGCGGGCGACGACGAGACCCCTGGCGAACACGGGCGGAGTACCGCGGCTTCGCCGAACGCGCCCCGTCTACCCCTCCGCCAAGCCGTCGGCCAGACGCTGATGATGGCCTTCGACGGTACGGCCGCACCCGAGTACATCCGCCCCCGGCTGCGCAACGGCGAGGGTGCCGGGGTGATCCTGTTCGGCGCCAATGTCGCCGATCCCGGTCAGCTGCGCCGTCTGACGCGCTCGATCCAGCGGGCCGCGAGGGACGGTGCGTTGATCGCGACTGACCAGGAGGGAGGCGAGATCCGCAACGTGCCGTTCGCCGGGCCGGTCGCGGGGCAGAGCACGCAGGCCACTCCGCAAGCCGCCGGCGCGGCGGCCGCCGCGGCCGCGCGCGGGCTGCGGCGCTCAGGCGTGAACGTCAACCTCGCCCCTGTCGCCGACGTCGACCCGCCGACCGGCGGCGGCGCGCTGCCGGGGCGCCTCTATCCCGGCTCGCCGCAACGGGTCGCCGACCTCACGACCGCGGCCCTTCGCGCGCACGCGCGCGCGGGTGTCGCCGCGACCGCCAAGCACTACCCCGGCCTCGGCCGCGCCACCGTCAACACCGACGACGGCTCGGCGACGATCGACGCGGCGCGCGCGGAACTGGAAGCCGACGACCTCGAGCCGTTCCGCACCGCCGTCGCGGCCAACGCGCCGCTGATCATGGCCGGCCACGCCGTCTACCCCGCGTTCGATTCCAAGCACATCGCCTCCCAGTCCCCCACCCTCCTCACCGACGTCCTCCGCGACCAGCTCGGCTTCCGCGGCGTCACGATCACCGACTCGATCGAGGCCCAGGCCGTCCTCGACCGCTCCGGCATCGCCACCGCCGCAGTCCGCTCGATCGCCGCGGGCGCGGACATCGTCCTGATGACCGGCTCCGGGAGCTGGAACCTCGTCTACCCGCGCCTGCTGCGCGCCGCCCGCCGCTCACCGGCCTTCCGCGCGCGCGTTCAGGAGAGCGCCCGCCACGTGCTGGCACTCAAGCGGCGGCTGGGCCTGCGGGCAGAACCGTAGAGCGCCCGGAGAGTCAGTCGCGGAGCGAACGCTCGGCGAACTCGATCAAGGCGCGGGATTGTCGAAGGACCGACTGCAGATCCTGACCTCCGACGTGGAGGAATCCGTACTGGGCGTTGTCCTTTAGATCGAGTAGTCGCCGCAGTCGATTGGCGGCGTCTGGCCCGTCGGCGGCGATCTCGCGTAAGAGACGCTCAGCGTCATGGTGGTCCTGCGAGCGTGAACGGCGGCCGAGAGTTGCACAGCAGGCGGCATCTGACGCGGCGATGCCGGCAAGTACAGCGAGCGACGCGGCGACGTTGATCGACTCGGGGTTGTCGTCCTGCTCGGTGGCCACAAGCTCAGCCACTTCCAGGAACTTGACGGCGTGTGCTTGGCGGGCTCGGGCGTCGGCTATCGAACATGTCTGGGTGCGTCCCGCCGGTCTAGGTGTCATTGGCCCTCCATCAACTCCGAGACAGTCGGCCCCAGGAGGGTGACGGCCTCGGCGCGCAGGTTCTTCGCCAAGGCCGGCTGCTGTTGCGTCAGACGTGACAGATCGCCGACGCCCACCTCCGCGATGCCGGCGTGGTTGCCGGTCCACAGTCGAACCTCCTCGGCAAGATCGGCGATCTGCGTTCGCCAGCGGGGATCTTCCGGGTCCAGGCCATCGGGGCGTACGACGAGGATGTCGATATCGCTGGTGGTGTCGCCCTCGGCCCGAGCGGCCGATCCGAACACCGACACATGCGTGGCCGCTGGATCCCACATATCCACGGCGGATCGGAGGCGGGTCCAAAGAGCCGCCCTCATACCGGCAAGGGCCTCGACCGCGGAAGCGGCGAGATGGTCGCGGTTCAGCGTGAACTGGAAGCTGGGTCCAGCCTCCTCCCTCGCGACGAGCCCGTGATCGACGAGACGCTCCAGCGCCGACAGCACTCCACGCTGGGAGCCACGGCGAACCAAGCGGGCAACATCCCGCCCCGTGAGCCCGCGAGTGGTCTTCACGAGAACCGCGAGCACATCGCCCTCAAGGGTGGGCGACAGCGCGCTGTAGGGACGAGAAAGATCCATCTCCATGAGCAGTATAGCGCTCACATGAGTTGTGGAACGCTCAGTCGGGTCGTTGCCCGCAGATCGTCAGCCCACACCACGCAGCAGATCGACGAGTGGGATATCGAGGCCGCGGGCGATGCGGACGATCGTCGAGAGGCGGGGGTCGCGCTGGGCGTGCTCCAGGCGGCTGATCTCGCTGGCGTGCGTCCCCGCGAGGTTGGCCAGGGCCTCCATCGACAGGGCGCGGCGCTTGCGCTCGTAGGCGAGGTTGGCGCCGAGGACGCGGTGGGGAAGCGGGGACATCGGCACCATCGTTCGTGCCTGCCGATCGAGCCTCCTGCCACTTCGAGCGATCGTTACACAGGGTTGATCGGTCCTGTACGATAAGACCGCCTCCGACATTGATGTGTTGGCAAGGCGATCGTCCGAGAAACCCGGTCAAAGGAACTCCGTGTCGACAGTAATCAGCCCCCCGTCGCACAAGTGCTACGGTGAGGACATGCCCCGCGAGCTGAGCCAGCGCGAGCTGCGCAACGAGAGCGGCGAGATCATGCGCGCACTCGACAGCGGCGAGAGCTTCACGGTCACCCGCAACGGCGTCGTCGTGGGCGAGTTGACGCCCGTGGGCCGGCACCGGATCGTGAGCGCGCAGGCGCTGCTCGACACCGACGCCGGGCTGCCGTCGATCGATGCGGATCGGCTGCGCTCCGATCTCGACGCGGTCGCGGACCAGGACCCCGCGCCCCGTGCCTGAGATCGCGCCGGGCGCCGGGCTGCTCGACACGTCCGTCCTGATCTCCCCCGCGCGGAGCGCGATTCTGCCCGCCCAGACGTCGATCTCGATGCTGAGCCTCGCCGAGCTCGCCGCGGGGCCGCATGCGACTACGGACGCGGCCGAGCGCGGCCGCCGCCAGGAGCGGCTCCAGACGATCGAGGCGATGTTCGACCCGCTCCAGTTCGATGCGGCATGCGCGCGGGCATACGGGCGCATCTACGCGGCGGTCAGTCAGAGCGGCCGCAAGGCGCGCGGCCGTCGCGCCGTCGACCTGCTGATCGCGGCGACGGCCGTCGCGCACGCGCTGCCGCTATACACGATGAACGCGGCCGACCTGCGCGGACTGGAGCCGGTGCTCGAAGTGGTCGACTGCGGGTAGGACCCACTCCGAAGAGAAAGGAGCACGTCATGAAGATCCTGGTAGCCGGCGCGACTGGGGCGCTCGGGCGGGTGTTGGTTCCGAAGCTCGTCGAGCGTGGTCACGAGGTCGCCGGAATGACGCGGAGCGAGTCGAAGCGGGATCTGGTGCGCGGGCTTGGCGCGCAGCCGGTGGTGGCCGACGCGCTCGACCCGCGCGCCGTTGCGCAGGCGGTTGCGGAGGCCGAGCCGGAGGCGATCGTCCACGAGCTCACGGCGCTGGCGGGCGGGATCGGCACCCGCAAGATCGAGCAGTCGTTCGAGCTGACGAACCGGCTGCGCAGCGAGGGCACCGACCACCTGCTCGCCGCCGGGCGGGCGATCGGGACTCGCCGCTTCGTCGCCCAGAGCTTCGCCGGCTGGCCGTTCGCGCGGGTCGGCGGACCGGTCAAGACGGAGGACGATCCGCTCGACAGCGATCCGCCGCCGCAGATGCGCACGGTGCTCGCGGCGATCCGGCATCTCGAGGATGCGGTGACGGGCGCGGACGACATCGAGGGCGTGGTGCTGCGCTACGGCGGCTTCTACGGGCCGGGGACCTGGATGGAGCTCGACCCGGAGGGCGAGCAGGTCACTGCGCTGCGCAAGCGCAAGCTGCCGATCGTCGGCGACGGCGGCGGAGTCTGGTCGTTCGTCCACGTCGAGGACGCGGCGGAGGCGACGGCGCTGGCGGTCGAGCGCGGGGCGCCGGGCATCTACAACGTCGTCGACGACTCCCCCGCGCCGGTGCGCGAGTGGGCGCCGGCGGCGGCGCGGGCGCTCGGGGCGAAGCCGCCGCGCCGGGTGCCGAAGTGGGTCGGCCGGCTCGTGGCCGGCGAGGCGGCGGTCGTGATGATGACCGCGAGCCGCGGCGCGTCGAACGCGAAGGCGAAGCGCGAGCTGGGCTGGCAGCCGCGCCACGCGAGCCTGTGGGAGAGCCTGGCTGGGTAATCCCTGGGCATGGCGTCCCGCGCTCGCGTCGCGATCACCGCGGTCTTCGCGCTCAACGGGATGCTGTTCGCGTCGATCTTCTCGCGCCTGCCGGCGATCCAGGACCGGACCGGGCTCGGCGATGGGACGCTCGGGCTGGCGCTGCTCTGCTCGATGCTCGGCTTGGTGGTCTCGCAGTTCGCGGCGGGCGCCCTGGTCGCGCGGATCGGCAGCCGGCGGCTCGTCGTGGTGGGCGCGCTCGGCTATGCGGCCGGGCTGATCCCGGTGGCGCTGTCGGGCTCGTTCGCCGCGCTGGCCGCGTCGCTCGCGTTGATCGGTGTCGCCAACGGCGTGCTCGACGTCTCGATGAACATCCACGGCCTGACCGTCGAGCGGCGACTCGGCCGGCCGATCCTCAGCACGCTGCACGCGGCCTTCTCGTTCGGGGCGCTGGTTGGCGCGGCGGTTGGGGCGCTGGTCGCCGCCGTGGGAGTGGGCGTCATGGCCCACCTGACGGGGATGGCCCTGCTGGGCGCGGCCGCCGCGCTGACCGCCAGCCGCTTCCTGCTCCCCTCCTCCGCGGACGCCGCGCCCGAGGGTCCGCTGATCGCCCGGCCGACGCGGGCGCTGCTGGCGATCGGGGTCTTCGCCTTCTGCCTGCTGCTCGCCGAGGGCGCGGTCAACGACTGGGCGGCGATCTACCTCGACGACGAGATCGGCACCGGCGAGGCACTCGCCGCCTCGGGCTTGGCGGCGTTCTCGCTGACGATGGGCTTCGGCCGGCTGTTCGGCGACCGGCTGGTGCAGCGGCTCGGGCCAGTGCCGCTGGCGCGCGGCGGCGCGACCCTCTCCCTCGCGGGGATGGCGATCGTGCTGAGCGCGTCCGGGCCGTTGCTCGCCGTGCCGGGCTTCGCGGCGATGGGCCTCGGGCTGGCGGCGCTATTCCCGCTCGCGCTGCGCGCCGCGGCGGCGCGCGGGCCGACGCCGGGCCCCTCGGTCGCCGCCGTCTCGGCGCTCGGCTACCTCGGCCTGCTGACCGGCCCACCGGTGGTCGGCGGACTGAGCGAGGCGGTCGGCCTGCGGGCCGCGCTGGTGTTCGTCGCCGCGCTGCTCGGGGTCGCCGCGCTGCTCGCCGGCTCGCTGCGCGTGCCCGACAAGACCGCCTAGTCGCGCGCCAGGCCATACGGTTCCGCGTATGGCGCTGGATGCGGACGCGATCGTCGTAGGCGGAGGGCTGGCGGGCCTGGTCGCCACGGCCGAGCTGGCCGACGCCGGCAAGAAGGTGATCCTGCTCGACCAGGAGAACGAGGCGAACCTCGGCGGCCAGGCGTTCTGGTCGCTCGGCGGGCTGATGTTCGTCGACAGTCCCGAGCAGCGGCGGATGCGCGTCAAGGACTCCTACGAGCTGGCGCTGCAGGACTGGCTGGGCACCGCGGCATTCGACCGGCCCGAGGACGAGTGGCCGCGCAAGTGGGCCGAGGCCTACGTCGAGTTCTGCGCCGGCGAGAAGCGGCCGTGGCTGCACAAGATGGGGATGCGCTGGCTGCCGAACCCCGGCTGGCCGGAGCGCGGCGGCTACCTCGCCGACGGCCACGGCAACTCGGTGCCGCGCTTCCACATCACGTGGGGGACCGGGCCGGGCGTGGTGGCGCCGTTCGAGCGGCGGGTGCGCGAGGCGGTCGCGAAGGGGCTGGTCGAGCTGCGCTTCCGCCACCGCGTCGACGAGCTCGCCGTCGGCGGGGGCACCGTCCACGGGGTGCGCGGCACCGTGCTCGCGCCGAGCGACACCGCGCGTGGCGTCGCGTCCAACCGCGACGTCGCCGGTGAGTTCGAGCTGTACGCGCAGGCGGTGATCGTCACCTCCGGCGGCATCGGCGGCAACCACGACCTGGTGCGCGAGAAGTGGCCGCGCGATCGGCTCGGCGAGCCGCCGGCACACATGATCTCCGGCGTCCCCGCGCACGTCGACGGCCGGATGCTGGAGATCGCGCGCGCCGCGGGCGCCAACGAGATCAACGGCGACCGGATGTGGCACTACGTCGAGGGGATCCACAACTGGGACCCGATCTGGCCGAAGCACGCGATCCGGATCATCCCCGGGCCGTCGTCGTTGTGGTTCGACGCGCGCGGGAAGCGGCTGCCCGGCCCGCTCTACCCCGGCTTCGACACGCTCGGCACGCTGCACCACATCCAGTGGACCGGCCACGACTACACCTGGTTCGTGCTGACCCAGAAGATCATCGAGAAGGAGTTCGCGCTGTCGGGCTCCGAGCAGAACCCGGACACGACGTCGAAGAGCGTGCGCGCGGTGCTGAAGGAGCGGCTCGGCAGCGGGCCGCCGGGCCCGGTCCAGGCGTTCATGGACCACGGCAAGGACTTCATCGTCGAGCGCGACCTGGCGAGCCTCGTGCGCCGGATGAACGAGCTGACCTGCGACGACCTGATCGACCTCAACGAGCTGCGCGACCAGATCGTCGCGCGCGACCGCGAGATCGCCAACCCCTACGCCAAGGACGGCCAGGTCACCGCGATTCGCGGCGCGCGG